>Ga0208714_1000272_pt1 | contig 15163 bp, 13 predicted proteins | sample NGESurshal072012_3_FD_184461 | JGI IMG/M metagenome (GOLD analysis project Ga0208714, IMG submission 184461) | Arctic peat soil microbial communities from Barrow, Alaska - NGEE Surface sample 415-1 shallow-072012 (SPAdes) | ecosystem: Environmental > Terrestrial > Soil > Wetlands > Peat ... | reverse complement strand
GGTCGGGCATCCAGACCGCGTCCAGCGATCCCGCCGCCAACAGCCTCGCGAGCGTGCGCGCATCGAGACGGTCAGTCTTCGCGCGGGCCTGACGGATCCCCGTATCTGACGGGCTAACGACCAGCACCTGTGCGACATGCGGCTCGAGGATTCGCGCGATCTCCCACGCGTTCCCCGTCACCTCAAGCGCCACCCGATCGTCTGGGCCCAGGCTGGAGGCGAACAACTCGATCCGCTCCGGCTTGGTCTCGATCCGACCCGCGGAGCGAACCTCCCCATCCTCGACGATCGCGACCTCACAGAAATCCAGGTGCACGTCCAACGCTACCGACCTCATCACTGTCTCCTTCCACTCGCTCAAAAAGAGGGGAGACGCGGTGGGCAAACGACACCGACGGATTCGCGCTCGAAGCGCAACCGGACAAGTCGCAGGGGCGGCCAATGAAAAGCCCGGGCTCTGACGCCCATCGTCCAACGAACGGCCTGCCCAACATGCGTTCTCCCTGAGAGCCCCCGTCCCAGTCACCCGACCCTAACCGGCCAGAACCCGAACAACAGCCCTCGAGCGTCATTTTCATGCCCCGAAGAGCAGAAGCGTCGCCGCTGGTGCCCCGAGGCTACAGGCTTGCAGCACGTGACAAAACTCTGACAAAAGTCGCCTCGCCATATACGTCCAATGCGTCCTGGAAAGGCCGCAAATTGGACGATTCGGACGCTGGCGGAGCCAGCAAGGGCGGACGGATCGGGTTGAGGGCCTTGTGGACCATTTGGTCCGTGGTGGTTCGAGTCCACTCGGGCGCATGTAGGAAGTGGCTACTACTCCTTCCGACCGCTTAAGCGAAGCGGGACGATGGACCTTCGGGACCGACGATCCGCCCTCGAGCACCGAGAAAAGGCGCGAGTTCCCCGTTCAAGCGGCGGAAGCGGCGTGCCGAGCACATAGGCGTATGGGCGGCTGCCAGAGGCGGTCAGTCGGCCCAGGAACCGATCCCGCCGACGTGCTCGACGGCGATCCGCATCCGGACGCCTGGGGTGGCTCGTCGATCGGTGGGAACTTCACGTCCGGGCCGAGGTGCACATGCGCGAGCTCCTGAAGCAGCTCAGGCGCCCCGCCATCCTCGATCGATGCCCTCCCGCGCACCACGAGATACTCGCGCAAGCCCAGAGGACGGATCGTATCTCCCTCGAACGAGAGCGTCACGCGCGGGGTCGGACCGCATAGGGACAGCAGGCCACCCCGACGAGGGGAGTATGTCCAGGCCCAGGGACCACCAGAAGCCGGTTACTCGCGCACGTCTGATGTGGCGGACCACACGGAACGCTCGAGGTCCCACCGGCCCTTCGCGGTGCCCTGCAAAAGTGGATCGACGAACGGACGGACGATAGCCAGCGCGTCGTCCAGCGTCTGTGCATCGATGAGCAAAGACTTCTCCGCCTCGCGAGCATATCCGGGTACCCAGAGCGAGCGATCCGGCACGTCGAAGGTGTTTGGGAGCTCTACGCCGCGCCGCTCTGCCTCGGACCGGAGGGACCGTAGTTGCCGCTCCGCATCGACAGACGCTCCACGCGCGATCGCAACCAAGTCAACCAGGTCGCGATAGCGCGTCGACGGCCGTTGCGCGGGACCGTACAGCTCAAAGGTTGCAGCGATCTTGTCGGCGACATGGTCAACGAGCGGGTATGCGCGATACCCGCTCTGTTGCAATTCTGGGATGTCGATCTGTGCGATGGCCGGAACGTCGTCTGGCTCGCTGGTCATTCGCAGGTCTGAGCCAACGAGGTCGATGTGGAACCGTTCCCACTCCTGTTGGCCGATGTACGCAACGACTGGCAGACGCACCGCCGACGACTCGTCGCCAATCGCACGACGCGGCCCAATCTCGAAGCGAAACCAGTCGTCGATATCGCGGCCTGCTGCCTCTCGAAGATCCACCTCGGCCGCGTCGGTCGCCTTCGCTCTGTATACGTCGATATCGAGGGAGCCTCGTACTCCTATGTCGCGTGCAAGAAGCGCGACCGCGCCCTTCACGACCCAGCCGTCATCCATCATGTATAGGCGCTTGAGGAAACGGTCGTACGCGAACTGGCGCCGCAGCTGCGGCAACGTCCACTTACTGTGCTCCGACAGTGCTCGCAGCTTGTCAGTCAGTGCGCTGCGAAACGCGGCCGGCGTCGTGTATTTGGTCATCGAAGCGGATTGCCGCCCACTGTGGCGGGTGCGCGCTCAATGTCGATCTTGCTGCCTGCGTGTGCGCGGGCGTCTGACATCCACAGCTTCGTCTCGGGATCTCCGACCAGGTCGAGCATCCACCGCAGTAGGGCCACGCCATCCCGCTGACGGAGGCCAAATCTCCCTGCGTGGGGAGCCAGCGCTTCAGCGACGGTGCCCGGATAGTCGTAGACGTTACGAAGCGAGTCGCTAATGATCTGCGCGATGCCGCTTGGATCCTCGTTGTCGTAGAGAAGATCAGACACGATGCGTGACGGACGCGTCACGGGAAGACCCCGCAGGATGATCCACTCCGCGTCCGTTAGCTTCCGGCGGTGTAGTCGGACGTCTGGCCGTCGTGTTTGGTGTCGCGTAGCGAGCGTGAATTCGTGGCGCTCTTCCGGCAGGTGTCCCACGCCATACATGTCGGCGCCGGATCGGTGTGAGACGACGCCTTGGCTTTCGACTCGTTCCCAAACCGGGACACGCGGTGCAAGCTGGAGCCAGGCGGCACGCAGGTCCTCGTGGTCGGGAGGGGGTGCGCCGCCGAGGCGGTAGACACCGTGAGCGACTTTCTGGAGGGCGCCACGTTCGGCCGTCAGCCGGTCCAGCGTTCGGGGCGGGGTGCCCAATCCCAGCGCCTGCTGGCGAGTGAGGAGGCCCCATTGTTCTTCGGCCATCTCGGTGAGGCGGCCAAGCGTCGGGTACCGTGGCATAGGCTGCATTATACGCCGTACTTGGCGGAAAATGCAGTATGTCTTGCGAGGTCAGACTGCAAAGACCGCCAATCTCGGCGGAAACTGAAGACAGCCGACCTCGACCAAGCGACTGCAGCCAGGTCGGCCTATTGAGGCCCACATCGCCAACATTCCAACGTGATTGTGAAGGGTGGTGCTGGAAGGATGGCCTAGACCGGTCCTCGACGTGCTGTGTCACGTCGCGCAGGCCGCGGTCGCGGTCGGCGGTATTCCGAGAGGCCTCGTCTTGGTGTTCGGCGATCAGGGCTCGGCCCGCATCGGAGTCGATCGTCTCGAGACCGCGCAGCCCCCCCAAACGGATGGCGGTTCGATCCCGTGGGCAAGCGCTCCGCCCGTCGGGTATGGTGCCCCCCTAATTTACGAGGTTGGAACAACGGCGTGAAGAGGGAGGCTGCAATGTACGTAGTCGTTCGTAGCTATTCGGGGGACGGTGCTTCGGAGCTGTTCGACCTTCTCGGGCAGCGGGCTGAGGACGTGAAGAACCTCATCGGTGGGGTGCCTGGCTTCGTCAGCTACGCGGCCTCTCGGACCGGCGCGGACAGCGGCGTGACCGTGACGGTCTGTCAGGACAAGGCCGGCACGGACGAGTCCTCGCGGCGCGCCGCCGAGTGGGTCAAGGACAACGTCAGCACCACCGGCAATCCGCCAGTGGTCACCGAGGGCAGCACGGTCCTCCAGTTCACCTCCTAAATGTAGTTCCGGTAGTTCCGCAAGAGCCGTTGTCCATCCGGCCTCGTTCGGAGGCTGGGTGGTGTTGGGTCCTGCGCAAGTTGCGCTCATGCGTGCCACGGCGGAGGGCTGGCGATCGTGAGATCAGGGGGTCCGGATCTCGACAGTGCGCGAGCTCCGTCACGGCGTCCGAGGTGGTGAGACCTATCGACTGGCGATCGGCTGGCTGATGGAGAAGACGGCGCCCTGCGGATCTGCCAAGGCAGCGCTCCTGAAGCCCGGCGTGTCGAATGGCGCGATGACGAGCGTGCCGCCGAGGGCAGCGGCATGCTGGGCGACCGCGTCGGCGTCGACAACCTGGAAGTTGACATTCCAATGCGGCGGCATGCAGCGCTTGGGGGAGCACACGTCCGGAGCGGGCTGAGGCGACCGGCTGCCCGACTGGAATTCCGTCGCAGGAGCGGTTAGGGTCGTCTCAAGCTAGGTCGACGAGAGGAGGGCATTCATGCCATCTCGACTTGAGGGCTACGCAGGAGGCCGTGATGGCGCTTGATGCTTCGTCGATGCTCGGCTCGCCGCAGCTCGCGGGCGTCAAGGTCAATCCGAGGGGAGCCGGTAAGAGCAAGGCGGCGAACTTCTCCGGCATGTACGCAGGGGTTGTCGGCGCCGGAATCAGCGCCGCGGCCGGGATGAAGGCGGAGCAGCAGCAGCAGCAGACAGCGGCGGCGTCGGAGACGCCGAGGTTCGGCCGGCTCGCCTATCTCGCGGTCACTGAGGACGAGGTTGCGCTGATAGACGCCAATGCGGGGTCGCTGACCGTGCACCTGGGCGGGATCATCGCGCGCATCCCCCGCAGCGAGGTGGTGTCGGCTGAGCTCGGTGGCGGCGGTATCTACTCGCCCCCGCTGACGATCACGTTCGCGAGCGGTGATAGCTGGCAGTTGGAGGTGCCACGGCCCTCCAAGAAGCATGCAAAGCAGGTCGTTCAGGTGCTCGGCGGCTAGGCGGGCGCCCGAACCGTGGACAACTTGGCGGGGCGGCAAATGCGCGGACTGCGCGAGCCGAGGCCTCGAGTCGTGCTCAGCACTGCCTTGTAGGCCCTCGAGCCGAGGGCGTGGCGGCCGCCCGGCCCTTCATCGCCCAACGACGAGGGTCGCGCCCTTCGGCTGACCGGTGCCGTTCGCCGTGACCGCCACGTGCCGCACAGGTAAGCCAACTCCACCCCTTGGGTGTCTTTCCAGCGGCTCGATCGGCGACGAGGTGTTCACACAAACCAATTCCGCCCGCAGGAGGCGCACGAAATGCTCAGCACCAAGATCCGCACAACGATCCTCGCTCTCGTCACATCGGTCAGCTTCGCGGCCGCGACTGTCGCCCCCGCCGTCTCGCAGGCCCAGAAGAACACCCCAACTCACAAGACGATCTCACACCACGAAGAGTGTGCGACGCTCGCAGAACTCTTCACGAAAGAAGCACAGGCCGCCGAAAAATACGAAAGAGAAGGCGACAAAGCGAGCGCCGAAGCATCGTTGGGCATTGCACAGATCTATTTCGAGATGGGCACAGAAGCCCAGTGCTGGTCTCCAGCCGTCAAGCACCCGCCGCAGGCCCCGCCCGTCTCCGGCAGCTTGCCGCGGGTCGGGCCGAGCTTGAGCGCGAAAGCACGGTGATCGTCGCCGGCGCGGGATTGGCGAACCCGTCACCGTCGCTATTGCGGTAGACCAGGCTTCCCAGCCGAACTCCGAGATGCAGCGAGCGCCCCCGCCCACGCGGGGGCGCTCCGTAATTCAGCCAACGTTCTCCACGTGCAGCGCGAGCGCCGGCGCACGCGCACGCACGTTCGTGCCACCGCCAGCCGTACCGGCGGGCATCCCTCGCAAGTCGAGGCCGCCCCGGTAGAGTCCGCGCCCAATCGTGGCGCAGCGACACGTCGAGCAGTTTCTGACCGGCGGCTCATCCTGAGGCGATCAGGCACGTGCACCCTGGTCGTCGCGCTCGCCGCGCTCGCCGCGCTTGCCATCCTGCCCGCGTCGGCGACGGCAGCTGGCGGCACGTCGCTTGGCGCGCCGGCGAACGGTGCACCTCCGGTCGGGCATGTCTGGGTGATCATGCTCGAGAACCACAGCTTCGCCGAGAACTTCGGAGCCCCTGCCAAGGCGTTCAATCCAAAGCCGGGGTCGCCTGCCTCGATGACCTACCTGTCGAGCACGCTACCGTCGCAGGGTGCGCTGCTCGAGGACTACTACGGGGTCGCTCACCCGAGCAACGCCAACTACACGGCGCTGCTGAGCGGTCAGCCACCGAGCTTCGGCTTTTTCAGCGCCGGCGCTTGTCCAAAGACGGGGCTCCCGAAGATCGGCCTGACGTTCTGCACGGGCAACCTGCTCGACTGCCTCTACTTCACGCCTTTCGCCTCGCAGCGCACCACCGACAACGGCGTCGCGGTCGGGCAGGGGTGCGTGTATCCCGCATCGGTCCCCGATATCGGGACACAGCTTCGCAGCGCCTCGCCCGCGCTGACGGTCAAGGCATACCAGGAGGACATGCCCGCCCCGTGCACGCATCCGACGCTCGGCGCCTACGACGAAGGCGACGCGGGCGGCGGCGCCGGTTATGAGACCGGGAACAACCCGTTCGTGTACTTCCGCAACTGGATCGACCACCCGGCGATCTGCAACGCCGACGACGTCCCGCTGGACCGCAACACGTTCGAATCATTGATCGGCGACCTGAGCAACGTCGCGACGACGCCGAACCTGAGCTGGATCGGAATGAACCTCTGCGACCAGGGTCACGACAACTGCCCGCACTTCTACGCCGATCGCGGGAACGCCACGTTCTTCCACAAAGCCACGGTCTGCGACGGCGCACAGCCGGCGTCGGAGTACTGCGACGCGCAGGCCTCCTGGTTCCTCAGTAGGCTGATCCCGCGGATCACCGCCTCGCCGGCGTATCAGAAAGATGGGTTGATCGCGATCGTCTGGGACGAGGCGAACTTCTACAACGACAGCCCGTACGTCGACAACCGCGCGTGCTGCAACGAGCCAAACCAACCCGGCGCGACCGGCAGGCCCGGAGTCGCAGGCCAGGTGCACATCCCGCTGTTCGGCACGATCAACGTGACCCCCGGCACCAACCGACTCCTGCTCGGCGGACCGGACACGTTTGCCAACATCCTCGCCGCTCTGAAGCTGCTGTTCAGCCACCCCCATCAGGCGCTCTCGATGCAGCCTGGCGGAGGCGACTCCGGGGCGCTGCTGCTCTCGCCGTTCATCAAGCCGGGCACGGTCACGACGGTGCACTACAACCACTTCAGCCTGCTGCGCACGATCCAGGACGTCTTCGGGCTCCCACACACCGGAAACGCAGCCGACCCTCTCTCGGGCAGGATCGGCTCCGACGTGTTCAACAACGTCCCCCGGGATGCGCTGGCGCTGGCACTGGGAGCGCCGCCCGGCGCTCGGGCAACCGGACTTCTTGCTACGCCGCACCCTGCACCTCGAGCGCTGGGGGACGGAGTCACGATCACCGCGCAGTGCCGTGGCGCCGCTGGAACCGTCTGTCGCGGAACCGCAACGCTCACCCTACGGACCCCCCGCCGAGGTGCCCCGAGGCAGCTCGCCTCACGTCCCTATCTGCAGCTCGCCGGCGTCACGCGCGACCTTACCCTGTACCTCAACCCCCGCGCGATCCACTACCTGCACCGCAGACAAAGCATCCCGACGATCCTTTCGCTTGCAACGCCCGGAACCGACGCTGCCGTCCGGCGCTCGAGCCAAACGGTCGTACTCAACGGAAGCCGCTGAGAACCTGCCTGCCAGTTCTCAACGCATGACGTCAGAAGGCTTCACGACTAGCCCCATAGGCGTCCGGGAACACGTGGCGAAAGCGCGACGCGAACGGGATGATCGCGCGACCAGCGCCCCGGCCTGTGATGCTTTCTGCGGGATGTCGCTCCACACGATCAGCGAGCCCCAGGCAATGTCGCGCAACTCATGCCCGGGCGAGTGATAGGAGACACCGGCCTATCGTCACGCGCGCGCTCGGCGTCCAGCATCGCGCTGGCGATACTCGCCGCCGCCGCGGTCGTCGTCGGCGGCACGTGCCTGTACGTGCGCCAGGAGCTGCTCAGCTCACACGCCTTCGCCGATCGCACGGTCGCCGCACTCGGCAAGGAGCCGGTGCGCCGCGTGGTGTCGCGCGAGATCGTCGTGCAGGTCATCGACAAGAGCTCCCCGGACCTGATCGCCGCGCGGCCGGTGATCACCTCTGTGGTCGACACGATCGTCGCCACGCAGCAGTTCCGCGGCCTGATCCGGCTCGCGGCCGATCAAGGGCACCGCCTGCTGTTCGATCGCGGTGGCAACGTCGCCTTCAGCCTCGCCGACGCCGGCACAGTCGTCATCTCCGCCGTGCGGACGCTCGCGCCGAACGTCGCGCGCAAGATCCCCCCCGACGTGGATGCGCGGCTGCTTGACCTGCGACGCCAGAGCTTCGCCGTTCGCACCCTGCGCGCCGCCGACAAGATCCGCACGCTCGGCCTCGTCCTGCCGATGCTCGCGCTCGCGCTGCTCGCAGGCGCCGTGGCGGTCGCCCCGCGCCGGCGCCAGGCGATCACCCGCTGCGCCGTCGCGCTCGCCGTCGCCGGCGTCGCCGTGTTCGTCGATCTGGCATTGCTGCGCCACAGCGTCCTCGCGAACCTGTTCGGATCCGAAGAGCTGAGCAACGCCGACGTGCGCGCTGCGGCCGGGTCGCTCTGGGACGCCTATCTCAGCGATCTTTCGGCCTCGGCGCTCGCCCTCGCCGCGATCGGCACGATCGTGGCCGCAGCGTCGGCGAACGTCCTGCGACCGTATGGGGCCGTGGCTCGCCTGCGGCGCCTGCGCGCACGGGCATGGCCGCCGCGCACCCCCCGCGCACGCGGGCTGATCGGCGGCGCGGCGATCGCGCTCGGTCTGCTGCTGATCGCAGAGCCCACGCTGATCCTCGACATCGTCGTCGTGTTCGCCGGCGCGCTGCTCGCCTACTTCGGCACGGGAGAGCTGCTCTCCGCGGTCGGCGTCGCACCCGAGCACGAGCAACTGTCGCTCGCCTCCAGCCGCGCCGGCCTCGCCGCGATCACGGTGAGCCTCGGCATCCTGATCGGCGGCGTCGCCATCGCGCTGGGGGTCGGCGGCCCCTCCGCCTCGCGGCCTCCGACACTCGCGCAGCTGACGTGCAACGGCTATGCCCAGCTGTGCTCACGGCGCATCGACCAGGTCGTGTTCGCAGGGACGCACAACTCGATGTCCGCCGCCGACTCCCCCGGCTGGCTGATCGCCAACCAGGCGCGCACGATCGCGCGCCAGCTCGACGACGGCATCCGCGCCTTTAAGATCTCCACCCACTACGCCGTCGGCAACGCGCCCGGTCGCATTCGCACCGACATCGCCGCCGAGGGCCAGCGCGTCAATCGCGTATCGGAGAAGCTCAGCCACGAAGCCCGCGCGGCGCTGCAGCGCCTCAGCGGCTCCGTCGGCTTCGGAGCGCCCAAGGGCAAGCCGTCGGTCTGGCTGTGTCACACGCTGTGCGAGCTCGGAGCCACCAGCATGGCCAGCTTCCTCGCCACGATCAGCAGGTTCCTCAAGGACAACCCCGGGCAGGTGCTGATCCTGTTCGACGAGGACTACGTATCCGAGCGCTCGCTCGAACGGGAATTCAAGCGCTCGGGCCTGTTCTCCCACCTCGCCGTGCTGCGCGAGGGTCAGCAGATGCCGACGCTCGGCGAGCTCGTGCGTTCCCAACACAACGTGCTCGTCTTCACCCAGGAGCCGGTGAGCGGTCGCTACCCGTGGGACATGTACGGGTTCGGCTTCATCCAGGACACTCCGCTGGGCGCGGTCAAGCCGTCGCAGTTCAGCTGCAAGCTGTATCGCGGCCTGCCGAGCAGCCCGCTGCTGATGATGAACAACTGGGCCGACGTCTTTCCACCTCGGCGCAGCCCCAACCTCCCACTCACCAAGCGCAGCTTCATCCTCCGCCGCGCGCGGCAATGCCAGTCAGAACGCCACCACATCCCCAACGTGATCCTCACCGACTTCTACGACAGCGGCGACGTGGTCGGAGCAGCGCGCATCCTCAACGGACTCGGCAACCAGCGGCCAGCGCCGATCGTCGCGCTGGAACACATCGTCAAGTGAACGACCGTCCCGGCTTCGCGGATCGATGAGCGGGGCCGAGCTCACACTCGTCGCCTCGGTCTTTCTCGCCTCGGCCGTCGAGGCGGTCGAGGCGCTCACGGTCGTTCTCGCCGTCGGCAGCACCCGCAGCTGGGAGTCCTCGCTGCTCGGAGCCGCGGCGGCGCTGATCGGACTGGCCGCGCTCGTGGCGGTGTTCGGACGCGCCTTGATCGAGGTTCCGATCGACGTCCTGCGCACGTTCGTCGGCGCCTTCCTGCTGCTGTTCGGGCTGCAATGGCTGCGCAAGGCGATCCTGCGCGCCGCCGGCGTGCTGGCGATCCACGACGAGCAGCTCGCCTACCGCCGCGAGACCGAGTCGGCGCTGGCGGCCGGGAGTCCCGGTGCGGGGATCGACCACTATTCGCTGGCGATCTCCTTCAAAGCCGTGCTGCTGGAGGGGCTCGAGGTGGCACTGATCGTGATCACCTTCGGCGCCACTCAACATCGCGTCGGGCTGGCCGCGCTCGCCGCCGGCTCGTCGATCGTCGCGGTCGCTGCTCTGGGGTTCGCGCTGAGAGCGCCCCTCGCGCGCGTTCCGGAGAACGCGTTGAAGCTGATCGTCGGCGTGTCGCTGACGGCGTTTGGCACGTTCTGGGGCGCCGAGGGAGTTGGCGCGAAATGGCCGGCCGGCGAGGGCGCGCTGCCGGTGCTGATCGCCCTGGCCCTTGGTTCAGCGCTGCTGATCGCCGCAGACCTGCGCCGGCGCGGGCGCGCCCAGACGGCCCGCGGGAGCTCGGCGGCGCCCGCGCGACGGCTCGCAGCGACGCTCAGCTTCTTCGTCGGCGACGACTGGCTGGTGGCCGCCGGGGTCCTCGCGGCGCTGGCGCTGACCGCACTGCTGGCGACCGTCTCGCCGGCGTGGTACCCGATGCCGATGGCAATGCTCGCGCTGCTGTGGTTCTCGGTTGCCCGGCGCGCCCGCCGGGTAGGGCGCTGACACGGGCGGGCGCCACGGCGCGTCTCCCCGGCGCTCACCCGCTGCGCCGACTCATCGCAGCGCTCTCGCCAGCCGCAGGCGCTCCGAGCCGCAACTGCTCACGTGGCGTCGCGCACGCAACTGCTCACGGCCGGCGACCGGAGGCGACCGGCCGCGTCGCCACCGGACGCGGGCCGGATCCGCGCGCAAGGGTGAAGCCGGAGAGCTCGAGCTCCAGACGCGCGCCGCCCTCGGGCGACTCGCCCGCGGCTGCAGAGCCTCCATGGGCCTCGGCTACCGCGCGCACGATCGCCAGCCCCAGCCCGGCCCCTCCCGTGGCTCGGTCGCGCGCGGCGTCGGTCCTGTGCAAGCGGTCGAAGACCCGCTCGCGCTGCGCCGCATCGATCCCCGGGCCATCGTCCTCGACGGTGAAGCGCACGCGCCGTCCGGCCAGCGCCGTCACCTGCAGACGCACCAGCCCATGCTCTGCAGCGGTGTGCTCGATCGCGTTGTCGAGCAGATTGCGCAACGCCTGCGCGAGTCGATCGGGATCTGCTCGCAGCGTGCCCTGCGGGATCGGCCCGAGCTCGAAGCGGCGGTCGGCGATCAGGCTCACGCCGTCCCACAGCTCGGACACGAACGGTGCGAGATCGATCGGCTCGACGCGCAGGAACTGCGTCTGTTCGCTCTTGGCCAGCAGCAGCAGCTCGTCGACCAGGCGGCTCATGCGGGCGATCTCGGCCTGCACGAGGTACTCGACGCGACGCACCTCAGCCGCCGACGGCTCGCGCAGTCCGGCGAGCACCTCGAGCTGTCCGCGGATCACCGTCAGCGGCGTTCGCAGCTCGTGCGAGGCGTCGGCGACGAACGCCCGCTGGCCCGCGAAGGCCTCGGTGAGGCGGTCGAGCATGTGATTGAAGGCCTCGGCCAGCACGCGCACCTCGTGGCCCTGGCCGCCGGGGTCGTGGATGCGCGGATGCAGGTCGCCCGCGTCGACGCGCGCGGCGACCGCCGCCATACGCCGCAGCGGGCGCGATACGCGCGTGCCGATCAGGTAGGAGGCCAGCAGGGCGCCGGCGAGCGCGAGGAGCCCGGCGAGGATGAACGCGCGTGCCACGCCGACCTGGGCGTGTTTGACCGCCGACAACGGCTCCCCCACGCCGACGGTGATCCGCAGCCCGCTGCGCAGTCGCACCGAGCGCTTGAGCACGCGCAGCTCGCCGAGATCCGGCAGCGAGACGGTCGAGTAGCCGTCGGGCGTCGTCAGCAGCTTGCGTGAGAGGCGATTCTCCTGGGCCTGGTTGGCGGCCGTCTCGCTGTTGTCCGGAGCCGATTGCGAGAACAGCTCCGGACGGTTGGTGCTCGTGGTGCCGCCGGGCACGAGCGTGAACAGCACGGTCGAGCTCGCCGCGAAGGACTGGTCGCGGACATAGCTGTCGGCCGCCCGAGAGACACGAGCCGGCGTCGCCCGCCTGGTCAGCGAGAGGTCGTGCGCCAGATCGCCGGCGTCCCCGGAGATCTCTTTGTCGATCTGCTGGCGGACCTGCGATCCGGTTCCGCGGTAGACCGCCGCGAAGGAGATGCCCGTGCACAGCAGTACGACGACGGTCACCCATCCCGCCAGACGCCAGCGCAGGCCGACCAGCGCTAGGCGATCGCGAACTCGGCGCATCGCTCAGCTCGTGCTGCCGAGGCGATAGCCGACCGAGCGCACGGTGAAGATCGGCGCAGGATCGTCCGGCTGGCCGAGCTTTCGCCGCAGGTAGCCGACGTAGACGTCGACGACGTTCGTGGCGGGATCGTGCTCGTAGCCCCAGACGGCGCTGAGGATCTGCTCGCGCGAGAGTACCTGGCCGTGATGGCGCAGCAGGTAGACGAGCAGCTCGAACTCGGTCGTCGAGAGCGTGACCGGCCGCCCGCCGCGATGGGCTTTGCGCGTCAGCAGGTTCACCTCGATGTCCTCGCCCCGGAGATTGCTCGCCGAGGCCTGCTCGACGACGCGCAGGTGGGCGCGCACGCGAGCCACCAGCTCGGCCAGCGAGAACGGCTTGACCAGATAGTCGACAGCGCCGGCGTTCAGTCCGGCAACGCGGTCCTCGATCTCGCCACGGGCCGTCAGCACGATCACCGGCATCGACGGTTTGGCCGAGCGCACCGTCTCCAGGATGTCCAGGCCGGAGCGACCGGGGAGCATCAGGTCGAGCACGACCGCGTCGAAGTCACCGCCCAGCGCCAACCTCTCGCCGGCGACTCCGTCCAGCGCCGCCTCCACGACAAACCCGTCGGCCTCCAGGCCGCGGCGCACGAAGTCGACGATCCCGGGCTCGTCCTCGACCAGCAGCACGCGCGGCGGCACGAGCTCGTCCCTCGCCGCGGGTGCGCTCTCCGCGGAGGACGACGGTTGCTCTAGGGCTGAGTCGGCGGCCTCTGGCATCGTTCAAGCATAAGCGCACGCGTGCAGGGGCTTTTCAGCCGCAAATCTTTGCATGAGCTTTCTCATCGACGTCTTAGCGGCCGCTTAGCAAGTGAACACACACTGCGAGCATGGCAGTCAACCGCCAGGCCTCGGCGTCCGCGCCGGCATGGTCACGCCCGCAGCGCCTGTTCGGCGGCGGAACGACGGGCAACGAGCGCCTCACCGGCGCGACCGGCGGCATCCTGGTCGTCCTGCTGGCGATCATCGGCCTGACGATCGTCAGGCTCGGGCCGCTGCTGTGGGTTCACCTGTTCGTCGGCATGCTGCTGATCGGTCCCGTCGCGCTGAAGCTGGCGAGCACCGGCTACCGCTTCTTTCGCTACTACACGGACGATCCGCCCTACAAGCGAAAGGGACCTCCGGCGCCTGCGCTGCGGCTGATCGCCCCGCTGGTAGTGCTCACGACGATCGTGGTCTTCGCCAGCGGCGTCGCGCTGCTGTTCGTCGGGCCGAGCTCGCGCGGCACGCTGCTGCCGATTCACAAGGCGAGCTTCATCATCTGGGTCGCCTTCATGGCGGTGCACGTCCTGGCCCACCTGCCCACCATGCTGAGCTCGCTGAAAGCCGACTACGTGCGCCCGGCACGGCGCGAGGACTCGGGCGGCTGGCCAAACGATGCCAATGGTCGGGCCGGTCGCGTGCTGTCGCTGGCAAGCGCACTCGTACTCGGCCTGGTGCTGGCGATCCTCGTGATTCCGGACTTCGCCCCGTGGATTGCGGCCCGCCACTAACACTCTCATGCGCCTGCACAGCACACACACCCGCGACAGCTCACTGCGCAAGCTCAGCGTCATCAACCGCTGGCTGATCGCCGCCAGCGTCACCCTCACGGGGGTGCTGACCGATGTCGCGGCTCACGCCTTCCCGAGCAAGTCGACTCACTCCACGACCAAGGCCGGCAAGCACAACTCGGCCAAAGCACAAACCTCGACGCCCTCGCACAAGCTGAACCCTCCGGCCGAAGCGCCGCAGGCGACGACGGAATCGCCGGCCAGCGCTGAATCCGCTCCCGCCGAAGAAGCGGTGCCCGCCGAACCGGCGCCGGAACGGGAAGTCACGCCGGAAGCCGCGCCGGAAGCGGCGCCGGAAGCGGCGCCGGCCCAGGAAGCACCCGTCGAAGAACCCTCGGCCCCGGTCGTCTCGGGAGGATCGTGATGCGCTCGGGCTCGCACGACACGGCCAGCCTCGCCGGCGCCCGCTGGGAGGCTCTCGGCAGCACGGTCGTCCTGCGCCTGACCGACGCAGGCGCGCTCGCGCAGGCGCGCGATCGAGTCGAACATGAGCTCGCCGCGATCGACCGGGCGTGCAGCCGCTTTCGCGCAGACTCCGAGCTCTCGCGGGTCAACGCCCGCGCGGGCAAGCGGGTCAGCGTGAGCCCGCTGCTGGTGGCGGCGCTGGAGCTGGCGCTCGGCGCCGCCGGTGCGACCGACGGTGCCGTCGACCCGACGGTCGGGCGCGCGCTGGAGCTGGCTGGCTATGACCGAGACTGGAGCCTTCTGCCAAACGCCTGCGGCGAGCCCGAGGCGCCCGCGATCACCGTCCGCCGCCGCAGCGGCTGGCAGACGGTGGAGCTCGACGCTGCGTCCTGCGAGGTGCGCATCCCGGCGGGCGTGCGCCTCGATCTCGGCGCCACGGCCAAAGCGTGGGCGGCAGACCGTGCGGCGAGCGCCGCCTTCGCCGACACGGTGGGCGCGCGCCACGCCGTGGCCTGCTCCAGCGGCACCGCGGCCCTGCATCTGGCCATGCTGGCGCTCGACCTGCGGCCGGAAGACTCGGTGATCGCCCCGGCCATCACCTTCGCCGCCACCGCCAACTGCGCCCGCTACCAGGGGGCGGAGGTGGTGTTCGCCGATGTCGATCCCGACACCGGCCTGATGACGCCGGAGACGTTCGAGGCGGCGCTTGGCCGGCTCGATC
>Ga0208714_1000271_pt1 | contig 15194 bp, 7 predicted proteins | sample NGESurshal072012_3_FD_184461 | JGI IMG/M metagenome (GOLD analysis project Ga0208714, IMG submission 184461) | Arctic peat soil microbial communities from Barrow, Alaska - NGEE Surface sample 415-1 shallow-072012 (SPAdes) | ecosystem: Environmental > Terrestrial > Soil > Wetlands > Peat ... | reverse complement strand
CGTGGCCAGCGAGCGCGAGCGGGCGATGCTGCGCGACGAGCTGGTCCGCTCGCGTGAGCGCCTGGCCAAGCAGGGCCGCCAGCTCGAGCACCTGCTGGCCGGCCAGGAGGACGAGCGCCGCGCGCTCGCCCAGGACCTGCACGAGGACGCCGCCCAGGCTCTGGCCTCGATCCAGCTCGGGCTGCGGATGGTGGAGACCGACCTGGGCTCCGAGTCTCAGCGCCACCACGTCGAGGCGCTGCGCTCGCACCTCGCCGAGACGCTCGTGGCGCTGCGCGAGCTGGCCGTCGACCTGCGCCCGCCGGTGCTCGACGAGCTCGGGCTCGTGCCCGCGCTGCAAGGGCTCGCCGCCCGCGTCCCCGCGGCCGATCGGCCGGTGACGATCGAGGTCAAGGGCGACGGCGACGGCGAGCGCCTCGAAGCCGATCTCGAGACCACGGTGTACCGGGTCGTCGCGGAGGCGATCGGCGCCATCGAAGGTCCGGTGACGGTACGCGTCGCGATCGACCGCAAGAAGGGCGAGGTGCGGATCTCCGTGGCCCAGCCCCAGGGCGAGGGGCACCCGATCTCGGTCGACGTGCTCGCCCGGATCCGGGCCCGGGTCGACTTGGCCGGCGGCCTGCTCGCTGTCTCCAGCGAAGAGCGCCACATGCTCGTGGCGCACATCCCGATGGCTCAGCTCACGCCGAGCAGCTGACGCGCCTCGTCGACCTCGATGTCGCCGGCCGCGACCTTGAACGCGACCGTGTCCGCGTAGCCGCCTGAGCCGGCGTGCGTGTGCATCGCCGCCATCTCGGCGGTGATGCCCGCGTCGGCCATGTCCTCGGCGGCCCCCGGGTCAAAGCAGCGGGAGGCCAGCCACTCGCCGACCTCCGCGGCGCTCAGCCCGGTCTCTTCCCAGGCCTCGACGGAACTCTGCGGATCGCCTCCGTGGGCGAACTCGCCGTGGCGTTCGACTACGTCCCTGATGGTCATGCTCAGACTGTCGCGCAGGGGCGCTCGAGCGTCATCAGCGGGTTTCCCCGTCCCGGCTCAGTAAACAGCACGGTTTTGTACTGAGCACGACTCGCGACAGGACCGGATGGCTTCGTGAGATGGGACACATAGTGTGATTTGCACTAGAGAGAGACATAGGCACGATCGCATCGCTGTGGGTTCGGTGATCGACGCCGTAAGCCCGGAGGTGACTCATGCTCACCCTTGCACGCATGTCAGTCAGGCGCCCCAAGTTGGCCCTGGCGGGCTGGCTCCTCGTCGCCGCCGTGCTGACCCTGATCGGCTTCGGTGTCAACAACGCCTTGTCTCCCTCGGTCACCGTCGTACCCGGGACTCAATCCTCGCGCGCGCAGCAGCTCGCCAACGCTCAATTCGGGCCCACGCAGCTGATGCCGATTCTGCTCGAGGGAAGGAAGGCCCAACTGAACACCCAGGGGCCGAAGCTGGTCGTCGCGCTGGCCAAGCGGCCGAACACACGCGTCCTGTCGGCGTGGGACGCCGGAACCGCGAGCGCGGGCATGCGGCCCGACGCGACGCACGCGATGATCGTCGTCTCCGTCGACCGATCTGAGAAGAACGTCGTCCAGTACGACCTGCCCCAGATCCAGAAGCTTGTCTCTCAGCACACCTCCGGCGGGGTCAAGGCCTTCATGACCGGCCAGGCGTCGCTCGATCGGGCCGACCGCGCGGCATCGACGGATAACCTCCGTCGCACTGAGCTGATCGCGATCGGGATCATCTTCCTGCTGCTGCTGGTCGGCCTGCGCGCACCCGTCGCCGCGGTTCTCGTGACCGCGGTCGGCGCAATCAGCATGCTGGCAGGGTTCGGGGAGGTCGCCCTCCTCGGCAAGGTGATACAGCTCGATGCCGTCGGCGTCGCGCTCGGAACCATGACCGGACTCGCAATCGCGGTCGCCTTCGCGCTGCTGATCCTGGACCGCTTCCACCGCGAGGAGCTGCCCGAGGGCGCTCACCCGCGCGATGCGGTCACGGCGGCCACGCGTGATCTCGAGACGACCGGCCGGGCCGTGCTCGTGGCCGGAACCGCGATCATCGTGGCGCTGGCAATGGTGGCGGTGGTCGGCCCGACGCAGCTGCTGATCTCCGTCGGAGCGGGCATGCTCACATGTGCCATGTTCGCGACCGGCGGCGCGGTCGTCGTGATGCCGGCCGCGCTCGTGCTGCTCGGCCGCCGGATCGACTGGCTGCGCTTCCCCGCGCCCGCGTTCCTCGTGCGCGGGTGGTCACACCTCGTCGATGGCGGCAACTGGGTGACCCGCCACGCCGTGTACACCGGCTTCGCGGCGACCGTCATTCTGGCCGCGATCGCCGTGCCGGCGCTCGGGCTCAAGACCGGACCGCAGGACATCAGTCAGCTTCCGGCCAACTCGCAGGCGCGGGTCGCCTTCACTGAGATCTCGCGTGTGATGGGTCCGGGATGGGCGACGCCGTACAACATGGTCGTGGTGGCGAAGAACCGCCCGATCACGACTCCGGTCCTGCTCGCCCAGCTGAATGCGCTTCAGGTCCAGATCGCCAAGAACAATGCCGTCGACACGGTGACCGGTCCTGGTCAGATCAACTCGACCGCGACCTCGCTGAAGTCGTTTGGACCCGGCATCAAGAACTCGGTCAAGATCTCTGACCAGAGCAAGAAGGACCTGCTCACGCTGATCAACGCGCTCGGGCAGGCTGGCTCAGGCTCAGCGCAGCTGCAGTCCGGGCTGGCCTCAGCTTCGTCGGGAGCGGGTCAGCTCGCCACGGGCGGCGGTTCGGCCCAGTCCGGTGCCGGCCAGCTCCACGCCGGCCTCGCATCGGCGATGGCCGGATCCACGACGCTGAAGAACGGGCTCAACACAGCGCTGTCCGCGGCGATCCAGCTGCGCAACGGTGCGGGCACGGCTCTGTCGGGCGCCAACCAGCTTGCATCCGGGCTCGGCAAGGGTGCCCCCCAGGTGACGGCCGGTCTCCCGGCAGTCGGCTCGCTGGTCAGCGAAAGCAACACGGCGGTGAGCAGCATCAAGTCCGCGCAAGGGCAGCAGCAGGCCGCCCAGGGTTCCGTCGGGCAGGCGATCTCGGCCCTCCAGGGAATCGGCGCAGCGGGCAAGGCCGACCCGCACTACGCAGCCGCGCTGAACGCGCTGCAGAACGCAAGCGGCTCGGTCAGCGGCATCAACAGCCCGTTGAGCAGCGCCGCCTCCAGCGCGAGCGCGAGCGCCTTCATCGCGTCCGCCGTGAAGTCCCAGATCAACACGCTGGCGCCGCAGCTCACCGCGGCGGCCTCGGGCGCGTCCGCGCTCGCATCCGGCCTCTCGCAGCTGCAAAGCGGCAACGCGCAGCTGGCATCCGGCATCGGTCAACTCGCCGGCGGCGGCGGCCAGCTCAACAGCGGTCTCGGCCAGCTGACGAACGGCGCCGGCCAGCTCGAGGCTGGGCTGTCCCTGCTCAGCGGCGGCGCAGGAACACTCGCCAACGGGCTCGCCGGTGGCGTCGCCCCGGCCGGACAGCTGACCACAGGACTCGGTCAGATGCAGGCCGCGGTGGTCAAGTCCCGCGGGCAGATCCCGTCGACAGCTCAGCTCAAGCAGCTCGAGGCGCAGGCACCGGGCATCTTCAGCTCCGGCTACTTCGTGCTCGCCGCCGTCGAAGGCTCGACGGCCGCCAATCGCAACGCGGCAACGTTCATGCTCAACGTGCTGCGTGGCGGTACCGCCGCCCAGATCGTCGTGATCCCGCGGTACAAGATGAGTGACCCGCGGTCGGTCGCGCTCGGCGCGTACCTGACCAAGGTGGGCACGACGTTCGCCAAGCGCAACAACGTGCAGATCGCGATCGGCGGCCCGGCGGGCAGCCTTGGCGACCTGACCAGCGTCACGAAGTCCAGGATCTGGCTCGACATCGCGGCCGTGGCCGCAGCCATCATGCTGGTCCTGGCGATCGCGATGCGAGCCGTGCTGCTGCCCCTGGTGGCGACCGCGTTCAGCCTGCTGACCACGGCAGCCACGTTCGGCGTGCTGACGCTCCTGTTCAGCGGTAACAACCCGCCGCTGGGCGGCCCGGGCCACCTCGACCCGGCATCGATCATCGGCATCTTCACGGTTGCCTTCAGCATGACGGTGGCGTTCTCCACCCTGCTGCTGATGCGGGCCCGGGAGGCGTTCGTGGCCGACGGGAAGACCAAGGCGGCGGTGATGACGGCGCTGCGGGAGACCGCCGCCGCCACCACCGGAGGCGGCATCGTGATGGTCGCCGCGCTGATCCCATTCGTGACCACCGACTTCATCCAGGTGAGGGCGTTCGGTATCGGCGTTGCGATCGCGATCCTGCTCGACGTCCTGATCGTGCGTCCGATGTTGATGCCCGCAGCGGTCGCGGTGCTCGGCAAGGTCGGCTGGTGGCCGACGAGGGCTCCGGCCCCGCCACCGGCCGCCCCGTCCCCGCAGCGCGCCCGACGGCCACAGCGCCCGCGTCTGCACCGCGCCGGCGCGGCCCACTGAGCGGAGAGAGCAATGATCCCGACCGCACTCCCACCCACCGCGGTCCCCGATGTGGAGCCGCACAACCTCGGCCAGATGGTGCTCGACTCAGCCGATCACCACGGCGGGATCGCGTTGATCTACCGCGAGGACCGCGGTCCGGCGTCGATTACCTACCCCGAGCTCGGACGGAGGACCAACGCGATCGCACGGGGGCTGATCGAGCTCGGGATCGAGCCGGGAGACCGGGTGGCGATTCTCGCGCTGACCTCGGCCGACTGGACGCTGGCCGACTACGGGGCGCTGTGTGCGGGCGCCGTCGTCACCCCCATCTACCACACCAATTCGCCCGAGGAGTGCGCCTACGTGGTGGCGCACTCCGAGGCGCGACTGGTGTTCTGCGATGACGACGAGCAGGCTGCCAAGATCCGCCAGATCCGCGACCGCTGCCCGCACCTCGAGCACGTCGTGCTGCTGCACGGCGCCGCTCCGGATGCGATCACGCTCCGTGAGCTGTGCGAGCGCGGGGCGGGATTGCCGCCCGAGACCGTCGCCCTGCGGTTGGCCGGCGTCGCGCCCGGCGATCTGGCCAGCCTGGTCTACACGTCGGGCACCACGGGGCCGCCGAAGGGCTGCATGCTCACGCACGCCAACCTGCTCGCGACGACCCGGATGTACGTCGAGCGCCTGCAGCTCGACGAGACCCACACGCTGTACCAGTTCCTGCCGCTCGCCCACGTGCTCGCGCGCGTGGCCCAGGCCGTTGCGCTCAGCGCCGGTGCCCGGATCGCCTACTGGAGTGGCGACTCGACCAAGATCGTCGATGAGCTCTCGGAGCTCGCCCCCACCCACTTCCCCGCCGTGCCGAGGATCTACGAGAAGATGCACGGTGCCGTGATGGGCAAGGTGCAGGACGGACCGGCGCCCACCCGCATCCTGTTCACCTGGGCGCTGCGTCAGGGAGCCCGGGGACGCGAGGCCGCCCGCGCGGGCCGCCCGCTCGGCCCCCTCGGAGCGCTCCAATATCGCCTCGCCGACAAGCTGGTGCTGAGCAAGGTCCGGGACCTGTTCGGCTCCGAGCTCCAGATCGCGCTCGTCGGGGCGGCGCCGATCGGCCGCGAGTTGCTCGAGTTCTTCGACGCCTGCGGCGTGCTCGTGCTCGAGGGCTACGGGCTCACCGAGACGTGTGCCGCGTCGACGCTGAACACCGCCGACCGCGTCCGGTTCGGTTCGGTCGGCCGGCCTCTGCCCGGGACCGAGGTCTCCGTCGCCGACGACGGGGAGCTCCTGATCCGCGGGCCGCACGTGTTCACCGGCTACTACCAGGACCCGGCGGCCACGGCCGAGACGCTGACCGACGAGGGCTGGCTCTGCACCGGCGACCTCGGCGAGGTCAGCCGCGACGGGTTCGTCTCGGTGACGGGCCGCAAGAAGGACCTGATCATCACCTCCAGCGGCAAGAACATCACGCCGGTGAACATCGAGAACGCGCTACGTGAGAGCCGCTTCATCACCGAGGCGATCGTGTTCGGCGACAACCGCCCCTACCTCGTGGCCGCGGTGACGCTCGACCGCGACGAGACCGGCCGGATCGCGAACGGACCCGGCGCCGAGAGCGACGTCGCCACCCTGGCCGCGGACCCGCACGTGCGCGCGGCGGTCCAGAAGGAGGTCGACGCGGTCAACGCCAAGCTGGCCCGGATCGAGCAGGTCAAGCGCTTCGCGATCCTCGAGCGCGACCTGACCCAGGCCGGTGGCGAGATGACACCGACGCTCAAGGTCAAGCGCGCGGCGGTGTACGCGAAGTACGCCGAGGTGTTCGAGGCGCTCTACCTGAAGGAGGAGTCATGACCACGGCACGAATGAGCACCGCGGACGCCGCCTGGCTTCATATGGATCGTCCCACCAACCTGATGGTCATCAACTCGGTCATGCTGTTCGACGAGCCGGTCGACTGGGAGCGCTACAAGGAGGTCGTCCAGACCCGGCTCGTGGACCCCTATCCGCGGTTTCGCCAGCGGGTGCTCGAGAGCCGCCTCCCGGTGCTGGCACCCAGCTGGCATGACGACCCCGACTACGCGCTCGAGCATCACCTCCACCACCTCGGGCTGCCCGCGCCCGGCGATCGCGCAGCGCTACAGGAGCTGGTCGGTGACCTGATGACGATGCCGCTGGATCGCAACCGGCCACTGTGGAACGTCTACCTCGTCGACGGCTACGGCCACGGCTCGGCGGTTATCACCCGCATGCACCACTGCATCGCCGACGGGATCGCGCTGGCCCAGGTGATGCTGTCGCTGACCGATCCCGAGCCGGGCGCAGCGCCGGCGCCGGTGGCGCGCCCACCCGAGCGCGCGCACGCCCGTGGGCCGCTGGCCGCGATCCTGGCGACGCCCGTGGCAGCGCTCGGCGGCGCTCGGCGGGCCGGCGGCGCCGTCGTCCGCCAGGGCGCGCACATCGCCACGTCGCCCTCTCATGCGGTCAAGCTCGCCGGTGCGGTCAGCCGCGACGCCAAGACCGCCGTGCGGCTGCTCCTCACGCCGGCCGACGCCGCCACTGCGATCAAGGGCGATCCCGGGGTCAGCCGCAAGGTCGCGTGGACCTCGGCGATGTCACTCGAGGCGATCAAGGAGACCGCCCACAAGCACGACGCGACGGTCAACGACGTGCTGCTCGCCGCGGTCAGCGGCGCGCTGCGGCGCTATCTACAGCACCAGGGCGGCGAGACGGCGGAGATCCAGGCCATGGTCCCGTTCAACCTGCGACCGCTCGACGAGCCGGTCCCGCAGCAGCTCGGCAACAAGTTCGGTCTTGTCTTCCTGCCGCTGCCCGTCGGCACGAGCGGGAGCTACCGCCGGCTGGTCGAGGTGCACAAGCGGATGACGGAGATCAAGGAGGGGCGTGACGGCCCCGTCTCCTACGGCATCCTCAGCGCACTCGGACTCACGCCCGAGCCGGTCGAGCGGCGGATTGTCGATGTGTTCTCGGGCAAGGGCACGGCGGTGATGACGAACGTGCCGGGCCCGCGCGAACCCGTCTACCTGGCGGGAACGGCGGTGCGCTCGGTGCTCGTCTGGGCGCCGACCTCGGGCCACATCGGGATGAGCGTGAGCATCTTCAGCTATCGCGGCGAGGTCACGGTCGGCTTGATGGTCGACGCGACGCTGGTCCCCGACCCGGAGGAGATCACGACCTCGCTCGAGCGCGAGCTCGAGACGCTCGCCCATCTCACCCGCGGCGGCGCGGTCACACGAAGCCCCCGCCGCCCGCGCCGCCGGCAGCCGGTATCGAGCGCGTAAGCGCCTGGTCAATCCAGCAGGCGCTCGAGCAGGTACAGGTAGGCAAGCAGCGACTTGGGGCCGAGGAAGTGCGCGCGGATGCGCTCCTGGGCTGCGGCCCCCATCGTCGCGGCCTTGTCGGCGTCGAGCAGCAGCGAGGTGACGGCGGCCCCGTACTCGGCTGCATCGGTGGGGTCGAGCAGGGTGCCGCTGACGCCGTCCTCGATCTGATCCTGGATCCCGCCGATCCTCGAGGCGACGACCGGACGGGCCTTCCACATCGCCTCGGCGACGGTGAGGCCGAACCCTTCGGCCAGGCTCTTCTGGATCACCACGGTGGCGCCGCGCTGCAGCGCGTTGACCATGGCGGCGTTCTCCTCGCCGTCGGTGAGCGGCAGCATCGCCAGATGGATCCGCGAGCGCGCGTCCTGAGTGAGCTCGTCCAGGTGTGAGAGCACCTCGTTCAGGACCGCCGTGGCCTCGGGATCGTCGGCGACGTCATCGGCCGCTGGGCCCGCGTAGACGAGATGCGCGTCGGTGTAGGGGGCGATGTGGTCGGAGAACCCGCGGATCACCCCCATCGGGTCCTTGAGCGAGTCCCAGCGCGACACCTGCAGGACGTAGTGATCGTGGCGCTGGAGCGGACGCTGCTCGATGACCTTGGCCGTGCGCTTCACCTGACCCACGGTGCCGTCCCTCCGCGTGAAGGCCGGGGGGGCGCCGTCGACGGGGCCGGCCCGCAGTCCCGCCGCGACGAGGATCGAATGCACGGTCGGCTCTTCGAGCAGCTCGTTCTTGGACGAGAACGCGTCGATCGTCGGCGTGATGATCGAGTGCCGGACATCGTCCAGGACGTCCCAGGCGAACGACTGGCGCGAGAACACGGTCGCGTCGGCTTGGCTCACGTAGGGCGCAAGGAAGGCCCAGGTCTCGTGGGCCAGCCGGTTTGGCGCGTCGACGCCGACGTGGCAGCGCCACACGACCGGGACCCCGAGGCTGCGGATCGCCGGAATCAGGCCGGCGGTCTGGGGATCGTGGAGGATGACCACGTCCCCGGCCCCGATCATGCCCATGAATGCCCGCGCGCTCGGGGCGAGCGTCGCCTCGTAGACGGCGCGCTCGGCGGCGCCGAGCGGGCCGCCGTCACCGGGATAGCCGTGCAGCCGGTTGTGAATCCGCTTGGTGATGGCGAAGAACTGCTCGTTGCCCTCGATCACGGCCCAGCGCGTGTCGACGCCGATGCCGCGGGCGTAGGCGAGCAGCGTCGTCAGCATCTCCGCCACGCCACCGCCGCGAGCAGTCGAGTTGACGTTCCAGATCGCCCGGCCGGCGAACAACGAACGGGCGAGGAGGATGCCGCCCTCCAGCTCGGTGAGCAATCCGGGGTCGAGCACGGTTGCGAACCGATCGAGTGACATCTCGCCGATCTCGACCATCGTCACTGCGGATTGCTCAGTCATGGCCATATGGTCACCGATGCTGGTAGGTCGCCGCCGCGACGCGGTCCGAGCGTCGACGGAGACGAAGAGGACACTGCCATCAGAAAGCTCATCGCCCAGACGATGGGGCCGAAGCCGGTGCCTGACAGCACCACCCGTCGTCGGTCGCCGACGACTCTCGCGAGCCTCTCCATGGCGTGCGATTGTCCGCTTCCGTGGACGCCGCGTCCGCCGTGAAGTCCCCGTAGTCAGTGCGTGGAATCCCGCAGATTTCTCGGGGAGGACTCCGGACGGGGTCCGCCGCCGCCGGCGCCGCGGCCTGCGCGCCGAGCTCAGCGACCGACCGAGGGCGTCGGCGGACCGGGGGCGGTGAGCTCCACGCGAGCGCGCGCGTCGACGGCGATCGCTCCGTGCTGCGAGACGACCACAGGGTTGAGCTCGAACTCCGCGATCTCGGGATGATCCTCGACCAGCGCGCTCACCCGCAGCAACATCTGCTCGATCGCCGCCACGTCCGCCGGGGGCGAGCCGCGGTAGCCCTCGAGCAACGGGAAGCTCCGCAGCGAGCGGATCGTCTCGGCGGCGTCGACGTCGGTCAACGGCGTCAGCCGGACCGCCACGTCCTGCGTCAGCTCGGCCGCGGTGCCTCCCGGGGCACAGGCCAGCACTGGGCCGAACAGCGGATCGTTGACGACCCCGACCAGGAGCTCGATCCCCTCGACCATGCGCTGGACCAGGAAGGTGCAGTCCCCGAAGCCGGCGTCGCGGACATCCGATCGCATCCGCGTCGCCGCGCGCCGCACGTTGGACTCTCCGCGCAGGCCCACGCGGACGCCGCCGGCGCTGGACTTGTGCACGAGCGTCGACGCCACCGCCTTGAGCGCCACCATGCCGCCGAACTCGTCCGCCGCCAGGCCGGCCTCGCGCGGGTTCTCGCACACGCGCCACTCGGCCAGGCTGATCCCGTAGCAGTCACACAACGTGGCGAGCTCCTCGGGAGCGAGCCAGCTCTCGCCGCGCGTGAGCGCTTCCGAGACCACGGCGGCCGCCTCCTCGCAGCGGACGTCGGGGAGGTTCGGGACCTCGCCGTGCGGAGCCCGTCGCCAGGTCGCGTACTCCGTGGCCCGGGCCAGCGCGCGCGCCGCATCCTCGGGCCACGAGTAGCTGGGGATCCGGCGCCGCCCATCGGCCAGCGCGGCGGGCGCGCCGCCGGACCGCATGAACGCGGCCAGCACGGGCACGTCGCTGTCGCCGTCGTCCACGGCGGCGGCGAGCTCGCGGCCGACGTCCTCGGCGCTCGTCACGAGCGGCGGCACGAACAGCGCGATCACCGCGTTGACGCCCGGGTCGTCCATCAGGATCCGCAGCGCCCGGCCGTAGTCCTCGCCCGACGCCGAGGCGATCATGTCGACGGGGTTGGACAGGCTGGCCTCTGCGGGCAGGAACAGGGCGATCCGGTCGCGCGTCTCCTTGCGCAGGGGGTTGACGCTCAGGCCGGAGCCCTCGAGCATGTCGGCGCACATGATTCCCGGGCCCCCGGCGTTGGTCAGTACCGCCACCGACGGGCCTTCGGGGAGCGGCTGCTCGGCCACCAGCGCAGCCACGTCGAGCAGCTCGCCGAGCGTATCGGCTCGCACGACGCCGGCCTGGCGGAAGAGCGCGTCGACGGTCACGTCGGATGCGGCCAACAGGGCGCCGGTGTGCGAGCCGGCGGCGCGGCCACCGGCCTTCGTACGGCCCGCCTTGACGGCGAGGATCGGCTTGCGCGCGCCGACCCGGCGGGCGACGCGGGTGAACTTGCGCGGGTTGCCGAAGGATTCCAGGTACAGCGCGATCGCCCGCGTGTCCTCATCGTGCTCCCAGAACTGGACGAAGTCGTTGCTGGAGAGGTCGGCCTTGTCCCCCACCGAGGCGAGCGACGAGAAGCCGAGGCCGAGCTCGCGCGCACGCTCGATCAGCGCGATCGCGACCCCTCCACTCTGGGTCATGACGCCGACATGGCCGGGCGGGGGCATCGTCGGCGCGAATGTCGCGTTCAGCCCGATGTGCGGCGACGCGTTGAGCACGCCGAGGCAGTTCGGCCCCACCACCCGGATCCCGGCCGTCCGGCACACGGCCATCAGCTCGCGCTGGCGCCGGATGCCGTCCTCGCCGGCCTCGCCGAACCCGGCCGAGACGACGACGACTGCGCGCACGCCCTTGAGCGCGCAGTCGCGCGCCACCGATGGGACGGCGTGCGCCGGCACGGCGATCACCGCGAGGTCCACGGGACCGTCGACGTCAAGCAGGGTGGAGTGGACGCCGACGGCGTCGGCGGCGCCCTTGGCCGAGTTGACGAAGTGCAGTGGGCCGCGGAAGCCGCCGGACCGAAGGTTGGCCGCGAGCGCCCCCCCGATCGTCGCCTCGCGCCGCGAGGCGCCGATCAGCGCGACCGACTCGGGCTTCAGGACCGCCGAGACGGCCGCCGCCGAGGCGACGCGATCGCGCTGGGCGAACGCCTCGAGCGCCTCCTCGCTCAGCTCGGCCGGGAACTGGACCAGCAGCTCGCCGGGCTCGCTGCGGAGCTTGGTCGGGAAGCCGCTGTCGGTGAAGACCTTGATCATCTTGTGGTTGGCGGGCAGGACCGAGGCGGTGAAGGTGCTGACGCCCTGCTCGACGGCGGCCTCGGCGAGATGGGCCAGCAGCGTGGTGGCGAGTCCCAGGCCCTGGATCTCGTCGGCGACGGCAAAGGCGATCTCGGCCGTGTCCGCACCCTCGCGGACCCAGCAGGCGTGACCGACCACGCGCTCCTCGGGCCCGGCCAGAGCGATCACGCCGTACGCGTCCACGTAGTCGACCTGGGCGGCGAGCTCGGCCGCAGCGCGCAGATCGACCCCGAGCGTGAAGAAGCGGAAGGCACGCGAATCGGGGGAGAGCCGCTCCAGGAAGGCCTGGATCGCGTCGGTGTCGCCCGGCAGCACCGGGCGCACGTGGATCGTGGAGCCGTCGCGCAGCACGACGTCGACTGCGCGCTCGGCGGGATACCCGACGGGAGTCATGTACGCGATTGTGACCCCTTGAGGACGGATCGCGTTGCGGAGAATCCGGGCAATGCGTCCGGGGAATCCCGCAATTCTGTGTGACCGGCATGTGACCGTGGAAAGTCCGCCGCGCAACCCGGTCCGGGCCGGATGGCCGCGCTGCGACATGCGCCTACGTTTGATCGCGCGCGATCAGGACCCGGCGGCGGCGCCCGATCTTCAGGCAACGCCATGTCCACCGAAGTCCCCACGTCAATCGTCCGCGTGCGGTCGCTGGACTCGCTGCGCGGCAGCGATGCGGGCTACGCCGGCGGCAAGGGCGCGAATCTCGGTGAGCTGATGAGCGCCGGCGTGCCCGTTCCGCCCGGCTTCGTCATCGGCGCGCCCGCGTATGCGGAGTTCTGTGAGGAGACCGGCGTGCGCGGCAGCCTGGACGAGCTGCTCGGCACGATCGACGTGGACGACTCGGCCGCGCTCGAGGCGGCCGCGGTGCGCGCGCAGGATATCGTCGCCGGGGCACAGGTTCCGGAGTGGCTGCGCGACGCCGTCCGGCAGGCACTCGCCGAGCTCGGCGCCGGCGACGAGGACGCGGTGGCGGTCCGCTCCTCGGCGACGACGGACGACGGCGCGTCGGGCCTCGTTCGCCGGCATGACCGAGACCTTCCTCAACGTCCGCGGCGCCGACGCCGTGCTCGACGCGGTCCGCTCCTGTTGGGCATCGATGTTCAGCGCCCGGACCGTCTTCTACCGCGCCAAGCGGGGCTTCGGGCAGGCCGACCAGGACATCGCGGTGGTCATCCAGCGCCAGATCGCCTCCACCCGGGCCGGGGTCATGTTCACCATCAACCCCGCCAGCGCCGACGACAGCCACCTCGTGATCGAGGGCGCGTTCGGCCTGGGTGAATCGGTCGTGTCGGGGAGCGTCTCGCCCGATCGCTACCTCGTCGACAAGCGGACCCTGTCGATCCTCGTGCGCGAGGTGCACGTCAAGGAGGTGGCCATCGAGCCGCTCGCCGACGGCGGCACGGTGCGCCGCGGCCTCGATGACCGCGAGGCGCTGGCAACCGTGCTCGACGATGAGGAGGTCCTGCTGCTGGCCCGGACCGGACTGACGATCGAGCGTCACTACGACACGCCCCAGGACACCGAATGGTGCTTCGACGCCGACGGCGCCCTGTGGATGGTTCAGTCGCGGCCGATCACGGCCGTCGCCGGCGGCGATCGGTTCGAGCCCGAAGCGGCCAACCCGATCGTCGGATGTCGCGGCGCGCTGCGCGGCGCGCGCGACCCGGAGATGTTCGGACTCGAGCTCGCGGCCCTCAGACGGGTCTGGGACTCCGGTCATCGCAACCTGCACGTGATGCTGCGCTTCGTGCGGACCGCGGCCGAGCTCCGCAGCTGCCGAGCGCTGATCGCCGGAGCGGGGCTGATCGACCTCCCGGGCTTCGAGCTGTGGATCATGGCCGAGGCGCCCTCGGTGCTGTTCAGCCTCGGCGCCTACGCGCAGATCGGGATCGCCGGCATCTCGATCTGCTCGGGCGATCTCACCCGGCTGCTGCTCGGAGCCGATCCCGACTCAGACCTGCTGGCCGGCACGTTCGACGAGCGCGATCCCGCGGTCACGGCCTACCTGTCCCAGCTGATCCCGCAGGCGCGGGCGCTCGGGCTGCAGACCGCGAGCTGCGGGCAGGCGCCGTCGGCATTCCCCGAGTCCGCCGACCTGCTGGTCCGGGCTGGGATCGACGCGATCTCCGTCGATCTCGACGACGTCGACCCGAGCCGCCAGCTGATCGCCGCCGCCGAGCAGCGGCTGCTGCTCGAGTCGGCCCGCGCCGCTCGGCCGATTCAGTAGTTCGCACGGCCCGCCGGTCCTCATCTCCACGATGACACCGGGCTCCCGCGGTGGTGGAGTGACAGCTGAGCGCAGCACACGACGACAGAGGAGCGCGGCCATGGCCACCACCACCACCACCACATTTCCAGCTCCGGGGCAGGCCGGCAGTCCCGTCGAGCTCAAGGAGCGCTACGAGAATTTCATCGGCGGCCGGTGGATCGCGCCGACCACCGGGGAGTACCGGGAGAATCTGACTCCGTCGACGGGGCAACCGTTCTGCGAGGTCGCGCATTCGGGTGCGGAGGACATCGAGTTGGCGCTCGATGCGGCGCATGCGGCTAAGGATGAGTGGGGCGAGCGGTCCCCCGCTGAGCGTGCCGCCGTTTTGAATGACGTTGCGGATGCGATGGAGGAGAACCTCGAGATGCTCGCCGTGGCGGAGAGCTACGAGAACGGCAAGCCGGTCCGGGAGACGATCAACGCCGATATCCCGTTGGCGATCGATCACTTTCGGTACTTCGCCGGCGCGGTGCGGGCCGAGGAGGGGCGGATCTCGGAGATCGACTCCCAGACCTACGCCTATCATTTCCAGGAGCCGTTGGGTGTGGTCGGGCAGATCATCCCGTTCAACTTCCCGCTGCTGATGGCGGCGTGGAAGATCGCGCCGGCTTTGGCTGCGGGCAACTGCACGGTGCTCAAGCCGGCGAGTCCGACTCCGTGGTCGATCCTGAAGCTCGCCGAGGTGATCGCGGACATCGTTCCGCCGGGGGTGTTGAACATCGTCAACGGCCCGGGCGCGGGGATCGGCAAGGCCCTGGCGTCGAACAAGCGGATCGCGAAGGTGTCCTTCACCGGCGAGACGGTGACGGGTCGGCTGATCATGAGCTACGCGGCGCAGAACCTGATCCCGTCCACGACGGAGCTGGGCGGCAAGTCGCCGAACATCTTCTTCGAGGACGTGATGGCCACCGATGACGCGTTCCTTGACAAGGCGATCGAGGGTCTCGTGCTGTACGCGTTCAACAAGGGCGAGGTGTGCACGTGTCCGTCGCGGGCGCTGATCCACGAGTCGATCTACGACGAGTTCATGGCCCGCTGCCTGGAGCGGATCGCGGCGATCAAGCAAGGCCATCCGCTCGACATCGCGACGA
>Ga0208714_1000270_pt1 | contig 15210 bp, 17 predicted proteins | sample NGESurshal072012_3_FD_184461 | JGI IMG/M metagenome (GOLD analysis project Ga0208714, IMG submission 184461) | Arctic peat soil microbial communities from Barrow, Alaska - NGEE Surface sample 415-1 shallow-072012 (SPAdes) | ecosystem: Environmental > Terrestrial > Soil > Wetlands > Peat ... | reverse complement strand
GGGCCGCCGCCGGCGCCACGGGTGTGGTTTGCACCCGAGTGGCGCAGCGCCGTCACCGGACGACAGCGATCAGGGAGGGGACGCGCAGATGTCTGTAGCCGCGAGGTCCGCAGTCAGGACGGCAGCGTGCGTAGCGATCGCGACGGCGATCTGCGCAGTCGCAGTGGCACCGGCGGGAGCCGCCGGGGCGCCCGTGTTCTTGCATCACGCAGGCGCCGTGCAGGCTCGCCGCGTCACAGCGCACGCCGGCTCGACGACATTCGAAGTCCTGCGCGGTCTGGCGCAGGTGACGTGTCGCTCGGCCGCGGCCGAAGGTCAGATCGCCGGCAAGTCCAACCAGAGCCTGATCACCGGGCTGCGCTTCGCCCTGGCGCACTGCGACGCGACGAACAACGTGACCGCCAAGACATGCCCGGTTCACAGCGGCAAAGCTCAGGCCAGCGATGAAATCGTGACCGGCAAGCTGCAGGGCAGGCTCGTCGACGTCAGCTTCCTGCAAGCGCCGACGGGCGTCGGCCTGGCGCTCGCGCCGAAGAGCGCGCATGCGCCGTTCCTCTCTTTTCAGGTGCCCAAGGGGTCCCGCTGCGTGCCGTTGCCGGGCAAGGGCGCGACCACGATCCCCGTCTTCGGCGGGGCGATCGCGGCGGTCGGCCGCGTGAATGTCGAGGCCACGTCGCTGCCGCTGTACCTGGAAGTGGAAAGAGGGCCCTACGGGGAAACCAGCCAGGCGATCCAGCACGCGCTCGGCGCCCCGCAGCTGGTGTTGTCGTCCTTTGGCGGCATCGAAAGCCCGATCTCCAGCGAAATCGCGCTGAGCTTTCAGGAAGGAGTCGAAGTCAGGCGCTAGTCCGCTTGCGCGGCGCCAAAGCCTCCTCCGCCGGGGGTTTCTATGCGCAGCCGCTGCCCTGCGCGCAGCGTGCCGGCGGCCTTGCCCGGCAGCAGCTCGCCGTCGAGCAGATCGCGCCCCGGGGCGCCCGGCTGACCGCCGGCGGCGCCGCGCGGAGCGTGCCGGCGGCGCTCGGCGATCAGCGAGAAGCTCATCTCGCGCAGCGCTTGCAGCTCGCGCACGACGCCGTCGCCGCCGCGCGTCGCGCCGGCGCCGCCGGAGCCGCGCCGCAGCGCGTACTGCAGCACGCGCAGCGGGAATTCGCGCTCGAGCGCCTCCACGGGCGTGTTGAGCGTGTTGCTCATCGCCACGTGCACGCCGCTGGGACCGTCGGCGTCGGCGCACGCGCCCTGCCCGCCGCCGAGCGTCTCGTAGTAGGAGAACGAGTCGCCCAGCGACGAGGATTCGGCTCCGAGGGTCAGGTTGTTCATCGTGCCCTGCCCGAGCGCGCGGCCGAACGCGCCGAGCACGAGGTCGGCGACGCGCGAGGACGTCTCGACGTTGCCCGCCGCCACGGCGGCGCCGGGCCGTGCGTTGAGCAGTGTCCCCTCGGGCGCGCGCACGTCCACGGGCCGATAGGCCCCGGCGGAAGGCGGGATGTCGGGGTCGGTGAGCACGCGCACGGCGAACAGGCAGGCCGAGCGCGTGACCGCGAGCGGACAGTTGAGGTTGCCGTCGTGCTGCGCTGCGCTGCCGGCGAAGTCGAGCACCAGCCGCTCGCCGTCGACGGTCGCGCGCAAGCGCAGCACGAGGTCGCCCTCGGGCGCCTCGAGCACGTCCTCGGCGAGCAGCTCGCCGTCCGGCAGCGCCGCCAGGCACGCTCGCGTGCGCCGCTCGGCGTAGTCGAGCACGGCGTCTGTGGCAGCGCGCAGCTGCTCGCGCCCGAGGCGCTCGGCGAGCGCGCCCAGGCGCAGCGCGCCGATGCGGTTGGCGGCGAGCTGCGCGCGCAGGTCGGCGCGGCGCTCCTGCGGCTGGCGCATGCGCGCGACGATCTCCTGCATCGCGGCGTCGTCGAGCACGCGCGGGGAGATCACGACGCCCTCCTCAGAGAGCCTGTGGCTATCCGCGGGCATCGAGCCGGGCACGCGTCCGCCGACGTCCGCGTGATGCGCGCGGCTGGCGGCGAAGCCGAGCAGCCCCGCCTCGGCGCGGTGCACGCCCGAGTGCTCGCCACCGCCGCCGGCGCCGGCGAACACGGGCGTGACGACTGTGATGTCGGGCAGGTGCGTGCCGCCGGCGAACGGGTCGTTGAGGATCCACGAGACGCCGGGGCAGTGGCGCTCGCCGAGCACGGCGGCGACGGCGGCGGGCATCGAGCCTAGGTGCACGGGGATGTGCTCGGCCTGCATGACCATCTGACCGTCGGCGTCGAACAGCGCCGTGGAGGCGTCGCGGCGCTCCTTGATGTTGGAGGAGTGCGCGGAGCGGATCAGCGCGACGCCCATCTCCTGGCAGGCGGCGCGCAGCGCGCCGGTGACGACCTGCAGCTCGATCGCGTCGAGTCCGCTCATGTGCCCGTCTCGCGGCCGTCGTCTTGCAGATGCAGCGTGCCGTGCTCGTCGACCGCGCCCGACCAACCGGGCGCGACGAGCAGCGTGGACTCGGCGAGCGCGCAGACGGCAGGTCCGCAGACGCGCATGCCGGGGGCGAGGTCGCCGCGCAGGATGGTGGCGTCGAGCGGGACGCCGTCGAAGACGACGGGCGCGCTGCCGGCGGCGTGCCCGGCGTCGGGCTCGGCACGCGGGCTGAGCGCCGGCGCGGCGCCCCACACGGACACGCGCACGTTGACGAGCTCGACGCCGGCGCGGTCGTCGCGGTAGCCGTAGCGCTGCTCGTGCGCGGCGGCGAAGGCCTCGCGCAGCTCACCGGGATCGACGGATTGGGACTGCTCGACGGCGAGCTCGAAGGACTGGCCGCTGTAGCGCAGCTCGTAGAGCACGCGGCGGCGCTGCACGTCGCCGGCGAGCGCGGCGTCGGCGCGGGCGAGCAGCTGGTCGCGCAGGTCGCGCAGGCGCTCGGCGTTGAGCTGCTCGGCGTCCAGCAGGACGGTGCGCGAGACGTCGTGTCGCGGCGCGGCGGCGGCGAGTCCGAGCGCGCACAGCACGCCGGAGGCGCGCGGGCAGAGCACGCGGTGGATGCCGAGCTCGCGCGCCATCGCGCAGGCGTGCAGCGGCCCGGCGCCGCCGAAGGGCATCAGCGCGAAGCGCCGCGGGTCGATGCCGCGCTGCACGGTGAGCACGCGCAGCGCGCCGAGCATCTCTGACTCGGCGACGCGGGCAATGCCTTCGGCGCAGGCGAGCGCGTCCATCCCGACCTCGGCGGCGAGGCTCGCGACGGCGTGCTCGGCGGCGTCGCGGTGAAGCGCGAGGCCGCCGGCGAGCGGCGAGTCGGCGAGCAGGCGCCCGAGCAGGAGGTTGGCGTCGGTGACGGTCGGCAGCGTCCCGCCGCGGCCGTAGCAGGCGGGCCCGGGCTCGGCTCCGGCGGACTCGGGACCGACGCGCAGCGCGCCGCCGGAGTCGCGCCAGGCGATCGAGCCGCCGCCGGCGCCGACGGTGTGGATGTCCAGCGCCGGCAGCGCGAGCGGCCGTCCGGCGATCTCGCGCTCGGCGGTCTCTGCGACGTCGCCGGCGTCGATCAGGCAGGCGTCACAGGAGGTGCCGCCCATGTCGAAGCACAGCACGTCGCGCTCGCCGGCGAGCTCGGCGAGCAGCAGCGCCCCGCCGACGCCACCCGCGGGCCCGGAGAGCACCGTGAGCGCGGCGTGCGCGGAGGCGCGCGCGATGTCGGTGAGTCCGCCGGAGGACTGCATGATCTGCGGCTCGGGCAGCGCGCGCGAGCGCGCGTCGTCGGCGAGTCGGCGCAGGTAGGCGTGCAGCAGCGGCGACAGCGCGGCGTCGAGCACGGTCGTGGCGGTGCGCTCGAACTCGCGAAACGTGCCGACGAGGTCGCTGGAGAGGGAAACGCTTGCATCGGGCAGCAGCTCGGCGACGAGCTCTCCGAGCATGCGCTCGTGCTCGGGATGGGCGTAGGAGTGCAGCAGCGCGACGGCGACGGCTTCGGGCGCGCTTTCGGCGAGCTCGCGCACGAGCGCTCGCGCGTCCTGCGGATCGAGCGCGCGCAAGGGTCCGTCGGGCGTCATGCGCTCGGGAGCTGCGAAGCGCAGCTCGGCGGGCACGAGCGGCGCAGGCAAAGCGTCGCACAGCCGGTAGAGGTGCGGGCGGGCCTGGCGGGCGAGCTCGATGACGTCGGTGAAGCCGTCGGTGGCGATCAGCGCGGTGCGCGCGGTGTGCCCCTGCAGCAGCGCGTTGGTCGTGACGGTCATGCCGTGCGCGAAGCGCTGCACGTGCTCGGCTGGCACACCGGCGCGCTGGAGCACGAGCGACACCACATCGAGCACGGCGCGCGACTGCTCTTGGGGCGTGGAGGGGACCTTGGCCGTGTGGACGGCGGAGTCTGCGCCGACGAGCACCGCGTCGGTGAAGGTGCCGCCGACATCGACTCCGAGAAGCACGCTCGGGAGCCTACGCGACGGGCGCGGAGGCTATGCGGCGGCGAGCTCGCGGTCCTCGGTTTCGGCGAGGTGCTGGTGCGACGGGCAGTAGCCGTTGTGCGGCAGCGGCACGCGCTGGCAGGCCGATCCCTTGCGCGTGGTCGCGCGGCACTGCGGCAGGGCTCCGCTGACGGCTGCGTAGGCCTCGTGCGGATGCAGCGTGAGGTACTCCTGCGCGTAGGAGATGTAGCGGCAGACGACCTGGTGCACGTGCGACTGCGCGGACATCGGGAAGTAGTTGCGGATGTCGGAGAAGAGCGTGCGCTCGGGGCGCGCGAAGTAGTGGCGATCGGTCGCCAGTCGCGTCACGACGGCCTCGCATGCGCGCAGCACGGCGGCGTGGTTGGAGGCTGGAGCGGCGCCCGGCGGGGGAGGGACGATCCGCGGAGCTAGATCCCTGTAGATGGCGCGGCTGAACTGGTACATGGCTACTCCTGACCCTCTTTTGTGTATGGAGCACACCCCCCGGTCTCAGAGACTCCAAAGACTCCGATTCCTTCTACGCGCGATAACACGTCGGCGATCACAAAAGACCGAGATAAACGCGAACTGATCAACTTTTTAGGAATGGACCCCTTACGGGGTCTCGCGGCGTGCGCGCGGGGTCGCCCGAGCGCGCGACGGCCGGCCTGGCGCTCGTGCGCTGGCGTCAGGTCCAGGCCTGCCAGTCGATCTGCTCGGCGCTGCCGAGAAGCTCCTCGGCGCCTGCGTGCGGGCCGTTGCGAACGACCACGTGGCGGCCGTCGAGCGAGGGGTCGCGCTGCGGGTGGTCTGAGCGCTGGTGCGCGCCGCGGCTCTCGGTGCGCGTGAGCGCGCAGCGGGCGATCGCGCGCACGAGCGGATGGGGGTTGTCGAGCAGCCGCTGCAGCCCGTCGGCGCTGCGCACGATGCCGGCGTCGCGCCACAGCGCGTCGCGTGTGGCGGCGTCGCCGATCGGCGGAGCGGGCAGCTCGCTCAGCTGCTGGCGCTCGGTGGCGCTCGGAGCCTGTCGCGCGGGCGCCGGCTCGGCCAGGGCATGGGCGACGGCGCGGCGGGCGAAGACGAAGCACTCGCTGAGCGAGTTGGAGGCGAGCCTGTTGGCGCCGTGCAGACCGGTGCACGAGGACTCTCCGACGGCGTAGAGGCCGGGGAGAGTCGACTGGGCGTGCAGGTCGGCGACGATGCCGCCCATCATGTAGTGGGCGGCGGGAGCGACGGGGATCAGCTCGCGTGTGGGGTCCAGACCGGCGTCGCGCAGCGCGCTGACGACGTTGGGGAAGTGGGCGGGGTCGACTGCGCGCATGTCCAGGCCGACCGACTGCTCGCCGGACTGGAGCAGGCGCGCCTGGATCGCGCGCGAGACCTCGTCGCGCGGCGCGAGCTCGTCGACGAAACGCTCGCCGGCGCTGTCGTGCAGCGTGGCGCCCTCGCCGCGGATCGCCTCGGTGACGAGAAAGCCTTCGCGCCCGGCGATGCCGATGACGGCGGTCGGGTGAAACTGCAGCAGCTCGAGGTCGGCGAGGTCGGCGCCAACCTGGTGGGCGAGCAGCAGGCCGACGCCCTGCGACCCGGGCGGGTTGGTCGTGCGCGCCCACATCGCGGCGGCGCCGCCGGTGCCGAGCACGACGGCGCCGGCGGCGATGATCTGCCCGTCATCGCAGATCAGCCCGGCGCAGCGCTCGTGCGAGCGCCACAGCGCGCGTGCGCGCGCCCCCTCGAGCACGGCGATGCGCGGCTCGGCGGCGACGAGCGCGGAGAGCTGGCGCACGACGCGCCGGCCGGTGGCGCTGCCGCCGGCGTGCACGACGCGGCGGACCGAGTGGCCGCCCTCGAGCCCGAGCGCGAGCCCGCCGGAGCTGTCGGCGTCGAAGCGCACGCCGAGCGCTTGCAGGTCGCGCACGCAGTCGGGCGCGTCTGCAACGAGGATCTCGGCCGCCGAGCGGCGCACGAGGCCGCGCCCGGCGAGCTCGGTGTCGCGCAGGTGCAGCTCGGGGCTGTCGTCGGGCGCGAGCGCCGCGGCGAGTCCGCCCTGCGCCCAGTAGCTGGCGGTCTGCGCGAGCGGCGTGGCGGAGACGAGCACGACCGATGCGTGCTCGCGCGCGGCGCACAGCGCCGCATACAGCCCGGCTGCGCCCGCGCCGACGACTGCGATGTCGGTCTCACGCGAGACCGCCAGAGAGGGCGCGGGCATCGCGGGAACGGTATCTCGCGCGCCGGGGCGAGCGGTGCGCCGCTATTTGCCGGCGACGCGCCGGTTGAATTTGCGCAGCGCTTCGCGCTGTGCAGGAGTGAGCGTGGGGCTGGTCTTGGCCAGCGCGCCGGCCTTGGTCGACGTCGTCCCACCGGGGCCGGCCGTCCCGCCAGCGCCCGTGGTCGTCGGCGCGGCGGCCGGCGTGCCGGCAGTCGTCGCGCCGGGCGTGCTCGTCGTCGGCGTGCTCGCGCCGGGCACCGCGGCGCCGGGCGTCGTCGCGGCCGGTGTCGTGGCCGCGCCGGGAGCCGGCGTGGTCGGGGCCGCGGGCGTGCTGGCGGCGGGCGTGGTTATGGTCGTCGTGGCGGGCGCGGAGGAGGAGCTCGAGTCCCCGGCGAGCTTGACGAGCGCGGCCGCGAGGACCGCGAGCGCGAGCGCGGCGATGACGGCGACCGTGGCGATCGGCCCCTTCCAGTTGGGCGTCGCGGCCAGGCGCGTGCGTGCAGCGGCACCGCAGCTCAGGCACCAGTCCTGCCCGGGACTGAGCGGCGTGCTGCAGAGCGGGCACGCTTCGCCGCCGGCGACGCGCTGCGGGACGGCGAGATGCGGGTCGCCGACCGGCGCCGTTGCCGCGGCCGGGAGGCCGGAGCCGTGGCCGCCACCGGTGGGGCTCGCGGGCGCGGCGGCGACCGTCACGAGCCGGCCGCCGGTGGGCGGATGATCTCGGTCGGCTGATCGTCGTCGCCGGCCTGCTTCGGCGACGGCGCCTTGGCTGGGACCGGCGGCACGGGCGAGCGCGCGCCGGGGGGCGGCGTGACCGGGTGTGTCTGCGTGGCGGGGGGCGCTGGCGCTGCGGGCTCGGAAGCTCCTGCGGGGTCGGGGCCGGCGCCTGCGGGCGATGGCGACGCGGCGGGCGCCAACGGCGCGGGAACGGCTGCGAACGACGCCGTTGCGGCTGAGGACGGCGCCGGGTAGGCCGCCGCAGCGACTGCGGGCGCGGGTGCAGGTCCAGGCGCCGGCGCGGCGGCGCCGCTGGCCAGCGCGCCGGCGATCGGCAGGTCGACGTTGCGGCTCATCGGCAGCCCGCAGTTTGGGCAGAAGCGGTCTTCGCCGCTGTGGATGGCGGCACAGCGCGGGCAGGCGGTGATGCCGGCCTCGCGCAGGACGGTGACGGGCTGGCGCTCGGACAGGCTGGCCTCGAGGCCGCGCAGCTCGGCGTCGATGCGTGTGAGCGTGGCGAGCTTGGCGAGCACGAGCGAGTCGTTGCGCTGGCCGAAGCGGTGCAGGCTGTAGACGAGGCCGCCTAGATCGCGGTAGGCCAGCTCGCGCGCCTTGCGCAGGAAGCGTGCGCGCCGGCGCACGCGACCGCGCGCGCCGAAGCCGACCGAGCGCGAGTCGGCCGACGTCGCAGACGCGGCCGCATCGGTCGGCTGGCTGGCCTCGTCCGGCTGCACGGGCGCGGCTGGGGGAGTCGTGGCAGATGGCTGATCCACGGCCAACCCATGCTACCCAGCGCGCTCCCGGATAGCGCGCCATGCGGTGGCGACGCGCTCAGCCATGCGCGTCGCGGAGTATCGCTCGGCGCGCGCACGCCCGTCCACGCGTGGGTCGGCCGCCGCCAGCAGCGGCTGCAGCGCGGCGCGCCAGCTCACGCGGTCAAACGGCGCGCAGAGCGCGCCGGGGAGGTCTCGCAGCGCATCCTGGTGGATGCCCACGGGCGTGGCGAGCACGGGCACGTCGCAGGCGAGCGCCTCGAGTACGGCGAGGCCGAAGCCCTCGCGCTCGGAGGGCACGAGCACGGCGTTGGCGGCGTTGATCCACAGCGGCACGCGAGCGGGGTCGACGCCGCCGAGCGTCAGCAGCCGGACGCCGAGGTCGGTGGCGAGCGCGCTGGCGCGATCGTGGCGCTTCTCCGCTCGTGCGGGGTCGGCGGCGAACAGCAGGTAGGGCGTCAGCGCGTCGAGCCCGAGCTCGGCGCGCGCGTGCGCACGAGCAAGCGGGCCGAAGCGCTCGAGGTCGACGCCGCAGGGGAGCACCTGTGCGCGCTGCCTGGCCCTGGCGGGCAGCTCGCGCGTGAGCTCGGCGGAGACGGTGGCGAGCAGGTCGATCGTCGGCAGCGCGGCGCGCGTGAGCAGGCGCGTGCGCGGGTGACGCAGGTCGGTGCCGTGCAGGGTGAGCGCGCGCACGTGCGCGGGCACGCTCAGCGCGGGCCAGGCGGTCAGGCCAAAGTGCGCATGCACGACGTCCAAGCGCTCGTAGCTGCGCCGGCGCAACGCCAGCGCAGCTCGCACCAGCGCGGTGGCGCCGGGGGGGAACTCGTACAGCTGCACGTCGAGGCCGTCGAGCGTGCGCAGCGCGGCGACCTGATCGCGGACGAAGCTGCCGCGCTCGGGGTGCGCGGGATCGGGCAGCATGTTCGAGACTACGAGCGCGCGCACGAGCCCCGACGGTAGCGCTCTGGAATGATGGCGCGCGTGAGCAGCGCGCCATCCAGCTCCCCCGACCCGCGCGAGCGGCCGATCGGCGTGTTCGATTCGGGGGTCGGCGGGCTGACGGTGCTGCACGAGCTGCTCGTGCAGCTGCCGCACGAGGACTTCCTGTATCTGGGCGACACGGCGCGCTTCCCCTACGGAGAGCGCTCGCCGGAGCAGTTGGCGCAATTCTCCGCGGAGATCGCCGAGGAGCTGCTGCGCCGGCGCACGAAGCTGCTGGTCGTGGCGTGCAACTCAGCGACGGCGGCGGCGCTGCCGAGCCTGCGGCGGCGGATGTTCGAGACGACGCTCGGCGTCGACGTGCTCGGCGTGGTGCGCCCGGAGGCCTCGCAGGCGGTGGCGAGCACGCGCACGGGGCGCATCGGCCTGCTGGCGACGCCGACGACGGTGCAGAGCGGCGCGTACGAGCAGGCGGTGCACGCGATCGACGCGCACGTGACGCTGTATGCCGTCGCGTGCCCGGGCCTGGCGGCGATCATCCAGGCGGGCGAGCAGTTCGACGAGCGCGCGGTGCAGATGGTGCGCGAGGCGTGCGAGCCGCTGCGCGAGGCGGACGTCGACACGGTGATCCTCGGATGCACGCACTACCCGTTGATCCGCCCGATGCTGCAGCGGATGCTCGGCCCGCAGGTCGAGCTGATCAGCTCCGGCGCAGCGCTGGCGCGCCAGGTCGAGCACGCCCTGAGCACGCGCTCGCTGGGCAACCCGCGCAAGGGCGAGGGCGACTATCGCTTCCTTTGCACGGGCGACACCCGGACGTTCACGGATCTGGGCACGCGCTTTCTGCAGATGCCGCTCGGCGACGTCGAGCACGTACAGCTGGCGGCTGTGGAGGCGGTCGCGTGAGCGAGCAGGGCGCGGTCACGCGCAGCTACGGGCGCGCCGCGGACGAGCTGCGCCCGACGGAGATCGAGCCGGGCTTCATGCGCACGGCGACCGGCTCGGCGCTGATTTCCGTCGGCGAGACGCGCGTGATCTGCACGGCCTCGGCGGAGGAGAGCGTGCCGCGCTGGATGGCGGGGCGGGGCAAGGGCTGGGTGACGGCTGAGTACGGAATGCTGCCGGCGTCGACGGGCCAGCGCAAGCAGCGCGACGCGACGCGCGGGCGCCTGGACGGGCGCACCGTGGAGATCCAGCGGCTGATCGGGCGCTCGCTGCGCGCGGTGATCGACTTCAAGGCGCTCGGCGAACGGACGATCTACCTGGACTGCGACGTTCTGCAGGCCGATGGCGGCACCCGCTGCGCGTCGATCACCGGCGCGTTCGTGGCGCTGTCGCTGGCGTGCGAGGCGCTGCGCGGCACGGGCGCGTTGGAGCGCTCGCCGCTGACGGGCTCGCTGGCGGCGGTCTCGTGCGGGATCGTCGGCGGCCGCCCGCTGCTCGACCTGGACTACTCCGAGGACTCCACGGCGGAGGTCGACGCGAACGTCGTGATGACCGGCGACGGCGGCCTGGTCGAGGTGCAGGCGACGGCCGAGCGCACGCCGCTGTCGCGTGCGCACCTGGACGAGCTGCTGGCGCTGGCGGCGGCGGGCATCGAGCAGCTGCGCGCCGCACAGGAGCAGGCGATCGCGCGGGCGGGCACCGCGGCCGCGTGATCGCAGCGAAGGCGCCCGCGTGAAGCTGCTGCTGGCCTCGCACAACGAGCACAAGCGGCGCGAGTTCGCTCGCCTGCTGCCCGACGACGTCGGCGCCGAGCGATGGACGCTGCAGTCGCTGCCCGGCGCGGTGGACCTGCCGCCGGAGGACGGCGAGAGCTTCGCCGAGAACGCCCTCGGCAAGGCGCGCGCGGCGGCGGCGGGCACGGGCCGGGCGAGCATCGCCGACGACTCGGGCATCGAGGCGGCGGCGATCGGCGGCGCGCCGGGCGTGCGCTCGGCGCGCTACGCGGGAGACGATGCGACAGACGAGCAGAACCTCGACAAGCTGCTGCGCGAGGCGCCGGCTCACAGCGCGCTTCAGTACGTGTGCGCGATCGCCTACGTCGACCCGAGGCTGGGCGTGGAGCGGGTCTTTGAGGGACGCTGCGCGGGGCGCCTGTCAGACGATCCGCGCGGGGAGCGGGGGTTCGGCTATGACCCGGCGTTCGTGCCCGACGACGGTCCGGACGGGCTGACGATGGCCGAGCTGAGCGACGAGCAGAAGGACGCGATCAGCCACCGGGGCCGCGCCGCGCGGGCGCTGTTCGCGTGGCTGGCACAGGCTCCGGTCGACGGCTAGGGTGCGTCACCGGCCCGTCACCGGCGATCAGAGCAGGTTGATCGCGGCGGCGATCGCGACGGCGAGGCCGAGGCCGGCGTAGCCGTGGTAGCCGCCGAGCAGCAGCAGCAGGCCGGTGAGCAGCGCCGCGAACACGGTTACTACCCAGGCGATGCGGGTGACGCTCATCGGAGCATTCTTGCCGATCGACCCGTCCTTACGTGGTCGTGAGCGGGTCTGGCGCCCGTCCGCGCATGGTGTTAGCGTCGAATCCATGGTTTCGACAACGAGGAGGGCCAAGTGACGAAGGCCGAGCTGGTCGACCAGGTGGCGGATCGCGCCGCGCTGACCAAGCAGGATGCCGGGCGGGCCGTGGACGCGGTGCTTGCCACGGTCGAGGATGCGCTGCGCCGCGGCAGCGAGGTCACGGTGGCAGGATTCGGAAAGTTCCACGTCAGCGATCGCGGCGCGCGGATGGGCGTCAACCCGCGCACGGGCGAGCGCATTCAGATCGCCGCCTCGCGCGTGCCGCGCTTCACTGCTGGCAGCGGGTTGAAGAGCGCGGTGAAGGGCCGCTGAGCCTGGCCTTCTCCTTTGCGGACACGCTCGCCGCGCGAGTGGCCGAGCGCGAGTCGCAGATCGTGCTCGGACTGGACCCCGATCCGGATGCGCTGTGGCCGCCGAGCGACGTTGCAGAAGAGCGCGGGGCGGCGCAAGCCTCGCCGCCGGCGGAGCGAGCGGCCACGGCGGTGCTTGCGCACTGCCGTGCGGTGATCGACGCGACGGCGCAGGCGGTCGTCGCGGTCAAGCTGCAGCTGGCGCGCTTCGAGCTGCTCGGCGCGCCTGGATGGGTGGCGCTGGCGGCCGTCGCCGCATACGCGCGGTCGCTTGGCCTGCTGGTGATCGCCGACGGCAAGCGTGGCGACATCGACGTGAGCGCGGGCGCGTACGCCGCTGCGCTGCTCGGCGGCGCCGACAGCCCGTTCGGCAGGCTCGACGGGCTGGGCGCGGATCTGGTGACGGTCAACCCGCTGATGGGCGTCGACGCATTGGAACCGTTTGTGGCGGCCGCGCGCGCCGGCGGCGCGGGCGTGCTGGTGCTCGTGCGCACATCCAATCCGGGCGCCGCCGACGTTGAGGATCTGACCATAGAGGGCGGCGGGGCGGTATGGGAGAGGATCGCAGTGATCGTCGATCGGCTGGGCGCCGCCGGCGTCGGGGCGGCGGGGCTGAGCGACGTCGGCGCCGTCGTCGGGGCGACCGAGCCGGGCCATCTGGCGCGGGCTCGCGAGCTGATGCCGCGCGCGACGTTCCTGCTTCCCGGCGTGGGCGCGCAGGGCGGGCGCGTGGAGGATCTCGCCGCGGCCTTCGCACCCGCTCGCGCGGGTGGCCTGGTCACGGCCTCGCGCAGCATCGCCGGGGCGTATCTGGCAAACGGTGGGACGCCCGAGAGCGCCGCGCGCGCAGAGGCCGAGCGCCTGCGGGAGGCCGCTTGGGCGATCTCTGGCGAGGGCGTCGACAGACGTCCGCTAGCCTTGTGAAGCGTTCGGCACCGTCCACGCACGGGCCAGGAGGTTGGTGAGGAGGCAGAATGATCATTACGGTCACGCTCAACGCAGCGATCGACAAGTCGCTGTCGGTGCCGAACTTCCGCCTCGGAAGGCGCCATCGCACGGTCGAGCAGCGGACGATGGCCGGCGGTAAGGGCGTCAACATCGCGCGCACGCTCAAGGCGCTCGGCCAGCCGGTGATCGCGACGGGCTTTGCGGGCGGCGCCACGGGCACGCACATCGTCGAGCAGCTCACCGAAGAGTCGATCCTCAACGACTTCGTGCGCATCCGCGAGGAGTCGCGCACGAACACCTCGGTGCTCGACCCGACGACGGGCGAGCAGACGGAGATCAACGAACGCGGGCCGGCGGTCTCCGAGCGCGAGGTGGAGCTGTTTCGCGACAAGCTCCTGTACCTGGCGCGCGGCGCGGCGATCGTCGTGTTCGCCGGCTCGCTACCGCGCGGCGTGGAGCCGGATCTCTACGCGGGGCTGATCCACGATCTGGAGCGCCTGGACGTGACGACGGTGATCGACACCGACGGCGAGCCGCTGCGTCAGGCGGTGCGCGCCGAGCCCGACGTCGTCTCGCCGAACGTGCTCGAGGCCGAGGAACTCGTCGGGCACGAGTTCTCGGGCGAGGATGAGCGCGCGCAGGTCGTGCGCGAGATCGTCGCGCTGGGGCCGCACGAGGCGATCATGACGCTGCCCGACGGCTGCATCGCGCAGGTGCTCGTCGACGGCCACCTGCGCAGCAAACGCGCGCGCATCGAGCCGCGCGAGCCGATCGCCAGGCGCGGCTCCGGCGACGCGTTCCTGGCCGGTTACGTGGCGGCGCGTTACGAGGGCCGTCAGCCCGACCACTGCCTGCGCCTGGGCGTGGCCTGCGGCGCGGAGTCCACGGGCCGTCTGGAAGCCGGTCTGATCGACCCGCGCGAGGCGCGGCGGCTGATGGGCGACGTCGAGCTGTCCTCAACGGAGGTCGCCGCCGAGGTCGGCTGAGCGTACGCTCAGCCGACCTCGTGGCGCTCGTCAGCCGACGATGACGTTGTGGATCTCGGCGACCATCGGCTCGCCCGGGTCGGTGCCGAGCTCGGTCATGATCGGGATGAGCGTCTCGCCGAACTTGTCGAAGGACTCCTGCGAGTCCCAAACGTCGAACACGCTCAGTCCACTCTCGCCGGTGAAGGCGCAGTGGTAAGAGCGACCGGCAGGGGCGCCCTGGCCGGCCGCGTCTAGCCGGCGAATCGCCTCGTCGTACTGCTCCTTGCTGAACGACTGAGGGGCGAAGTAGAAGCAGAGTGCCATGGAGTTCTCCCTATCGTTGGGGGCTGGTGGCTCGACTCTACTGTCGAGCTCGCGCTGCTGGCTGGCGATACGCCAAGAGCCCGCTCTCGGGGTGCACGCCGCCGGGAGATGTCAGCCGCCGGCGACGTCGCGTCGCAGGAACACGAGGTAGGCGCCGGTCAGGCAAGGCACGGCGTACAGCGCGCAGACCCACAGCGAATGCAGGATCGGACCCCAGTCGGTGGGTGTGCGCAGCAAGCCCTGCCAGCTGTTGTACTCGGTTGTCAGCAGGTACGGCTTGGCGCCCTCCAAGCCGGGGATCACGGGTATCAGAGCGAGCACCAGCGTGACCGCGAGCGTGCCGACGACGGCGGCTGCGCTGTTGTGAGTGACGGTCGACAGCAGCACGCCGATGCTGACAACGGCGGCGATCGGAATCAGGTAGCAGGCGTTGGCGGCGAGCACCAGCAGCAGGGCTTCGCCGGGCGGTACGACCGAGCCGGAGAAGGTGGTCACGTGGTTAAAGCCCCACGAGGCGACCCCGGCGATCGTCGCGACGATCGCCGACACGAACACGACGACGGCGGCATACGTCAGCGCCGCGAGCGTCTTGGCGGCGAACACCTGGCCGCGATCGACCGAGCGCGTGAGGATCGTCTTCAGCGTGCCGTTGCCGTCCTCGGTTGCGACGATGTCCCCGGCGACGAGAACGACCGCCAGCGGCAGGAAGAAGGCGCCCTCGAAGAGCAGCGTGAGCACGGGCGTGGCGAGCCCCGACTGCGTGATCTGCGCGAAGAAGATGTTCCCGCCTTCGTGGCCGTGGTGGTGGCGAAGATGCTGGGCGACGACGAACAGCAGCGGGAACACCATGCCGATCGCCAGGCCCAGATACGTGCGCTTCTGCGAGATCAGCTTGCGCAGCTCCCAACGCCAGATTGTCAGCGTGCCGGGGCGCCGCAGCGCCGAGGCGATGCCTCCGGGCGCGGCGATCGCCGGCGGCGATGCTGCGGCGGCGCTCATCCGACCTGCACCGCGTCGCGCGCGGCGGTCTGCGCCGGCGTCGCGTCGACCGAGCCGTCC
>Ga0208714_1000269_pt1 | contig 15231 bp, 12 predicted proteins | sample NGESurshal072012_3_FD_184461 | JGI IMG/M metagenome (GOLD analysis project Ga0208714, IMG submission 184461) | Arctic peat soil microbial communities from Barrow, Alaska - NGEE Surface sample 415-1 shallow-072012 (SPAdes) | ecosystem: Environmental > Terrestrial > Soil > Wetlands > Peat ... | reverse complement strand
CCTTATCTCGGTTACTTCGCGAGACTCAAGCTCCTGAAACCCTAGATTATTTGAGTATCGTACCAGATCGGGACTAGCGAAATTGGGTACGCACGTGGCGTGATCCTGATCCTTCACTACTTGTACATTCAGATACGTGCCCTTACGGAGAGCCTCGGCGATCTCGCCCAACCGCGAGGTTTCCACAGAGCACGACCGTAACACGATAAATTTGTTGCGCCCTTGAAAATCGGATACGCCTCGCTCGCTAATAATGCTCTTCAATCGCATCAGAAACGTTAGATCGGAGGCCCTCTCGGTCGAAACGCGCAAGGTTGTTATTTGCCCAACCCCCCGGTAACAGTGGTGACCATTCCAGAACATGAGGCGATCATTGATGCTATCACCAACAATAAGACTTAGGCCGATTGGCCATCCACCATGCGGATCTGTCGTTTCAAGATAATATGGCGTCAACACCTCTGAGAGACCTGCCAGCGTTAAAATTGGTCTACGTTGCGCCAGCGCGTCCAGTATATTTGCCTCATCCGTTACGTATTCGCTGTTGGGATCTTTACCTAAAAATTTGTTTTAAAGGCTCTCATCACTAATCAAGATAAGGGACGTGAACAGTTCTGGAGAGCCAGACACCGCAAGCGGCTGAAAGCTATCGCTTAAAAACCCAAAAATTTCGGAAAGGAATCTGGATTCGCTTCGATCCCAAAATTTACTCAATATCTGTGGATTGGTGAGGCGTTCCAAGACATTCCATCGTCGGCTTAGCAATGCCGGCAAGACGGAAAGACTGGAAAGCCCGAGGATTGGTAAGTCTGGCTCGAAATACCCAGGCGCATCCTTCGTCTGGTTCATGCCCCCATGCTGCTTCAGGTGCGCCGGCCCATATTGCTCGTGAATACTGGCCACGGCTCCATCGGTCAGCGCCGCGTAGCTGTAAATTACATCTGCATTGTAAAACGACAGCCATTTCTGGTAACGCTCGTCGATACCGCGCTCTGTGGCAGGCACTATTAGGGTGCGCCGGCCACCCCAGCGTCCATAAGCCTCGGCAAAAATAGCGTCGAGAAGTTGATCGGTACAATTAGCAACGTCAATCAGGTAAGCGACGCGCAGAGGCCTGGCCGTTCCAACACATGATTGGGTAGGTTTGCTCCACATGGTCATCATTATATACGCGATCGAGAAGATGGTCGACGAAGCGCTCGCCGATTCAGTTGGAGCCGGCCAACGCCTTTTCCACGGCGTCGGGGTGTTTGTCGATTATCGTGAGCAACACCCACGCTTGCCCATCAGGCGCCGCCGCTCTTCCCGCTCTCGATCACGATCAAATCATTGTCCTGCCGCTTGAGGCCGGATGCGGAAAAGTTCGCGCCGTCGGTGTTCCAGACCAGCGCCGTCTCGCCCTGATTTCAACGACGGTCTTGCTATGACGAATGAAGGCGCTGAAGGTGTCCTTGGTGCTGAGCAATTGAAGGCCGCGCTCGCGCCGATCTGTGCCAAAAAGTTTCAGAGGTCTCATGACAGCAGCAGAACAACGCGAAAAAGCGCGACTCCGCTCCGAACGTTGGCGGCGCGCACATGGCATAGGTCCGCGCAAACCGGCGCAAAAGCCGTGGCTGGCGGCCGGTTGCAGCCGGTCAACGTGGTATAGGCGGAGGGCCAAGGCCCGTCAGGAAGCCGCGCTGGCGGCGGCAACAGTGGCGCGGAACGCGGTGCTTGACCGGCTTGATGGGCAGCTCACGGAGTTACGCGCGTCACTCAACCGGGCTGCGGCGGTGCATGCGATCATGTCGGCGGAGTTGGTCATTTGAGGCCAGCTCCGAACAAGGTGATTGATTTTGGGGGCTCGGCACATGACTGGTCAGCTGCGCGAGAATGAAGAATTTGTCATGGAGGCCGTATCTAAGGCGTTCTCTGGAACATGGCGCTGTGGCGAAGATCCACCCGTTGCCTACTTGACCGTCAACAATGGTGAAGTCGCGGTTGAAATATCCATCCTAATGCAGTCGCGCTTTGACGGCCGTGGGGGAACGGTTTCGCTATTGTCGGATGCTATGCCGCCTACGCAGTTGGTGCAGGAAGTTAATAAGGAACTGCAGGGAGAGATCCCGGACGGCCGCGACGTGATTCTAGGGCTAAGATGGCCGATTTCGAATGTGCGGAAGGTAAAGGAGCATCTAAAAAGAGAGATTCGTCAGTTTCTTTCCAGCGGCAATCTGGCGTCCAAACAACTCAACATCGAGGGTAACGAAATTTCGATCCAAATTAGTTCCGATGGCGGTGGTTCCGGGAATGTGACTTCAGTCGCGATGTCGGCTTCGTTACCTTGCTTTAATGTTCAGGAAACCGCGTGGTGCGCTTTGCAAGAACGTATAACGGCTAAGGCGGAGAAATGTAGCTCCCTAAAATTCAAGAGTCCAATCTGGTTGGCCTTATATGACTATTACCTGCTCGCGGATGTTGAGACATACCTATGGGCGATGACCAAGTTTTCGGTCGATCATCCTTTCGAAAAAATATTGATTATTTCACGCGATGGCTCCGTGGACGAATTGTAGGCAAAAACCTATCGGGGTGGTTGCGCGTTGCCGGGCGCAAGCCGCCATGGTCGCAACTCTCACCCGTGCCGAAACCTTCGTCCGCCAGTTGCAAGCCGAGCTGGCCGAAGCCGCAAGGTGCCATGCGATCTCGACGGCGATTATTGACGAATTAGTGGTGGGTCATGTCAGACAAAGCAATTAACACTCTTGGGCTCGTCCTTGAACTGCTGGGCGTTGTGATCCTCTTTCGGTTTGGTATGCCGTTCCATGTTCCAACAGGTGGAGCAGACATGCTTAGCGCCGAGGGAATCGATCAAGCGGCGGTGGCACTTGAGTATAGGTACATGATTTTTGGATATGCTGGATTGGCCCTTTTGGTACTTGGAACTTTGCTTCAGATCATAGCAACATTGCGCCGCTGAACGGCGGTCGAAGAAATGGCGACCAATGGATTATTGCAATGATTGAGGTTGCCATTATTGTCGTGCTGATTGGGCGTGCTTGGGCTCTATCTGCTGTGGTTGGCCAGGTAGCATGGCCGTCCTCGCGGCATTTGCGGTGATAAGACCGATTGTAAGACCAACGCCGAAATATCAGAAAAAATCCTTATGAATCAATAGCTACATGCGGAAGGTCCAGCCGCCGATGCCAACCCGGATTGTTCCTGTCATCGGTCAGGTGCTCCCTTGTCCCCGCTCAACTCAAGTCCCGCAAATGGCGGTAGACCATAACGCGGAAGACGAAGCTGGTGACGATCGCGGCATAGATATTCAATCCCAGCGTAAAATCGCCGTTGCGGCTTCCCGTCAGGGACGCGCGTCGAGGGCATTTTCGATTTTTGCCTCAACGGTCGCGCCCGTCTGATCATTGATGAAGTGGCTCCGCAGGCTGAGATCGTCCGGTCCGCTGCTCCGCAGGCTGAGATCGTCCGGTCCGCTGCTCCGCAGGCATTCGAGCATGGCGAATCGCTCATCCTGATCGAGGCTCCAGTCCTTGGGCGCCCTTGCCGCCGGTGCCAGCGCTGATTGCGCACAGCGCTTGATCGCGTCGGCGACCAGCGGGCGAATAATCCCAAACAGGGCAGGACGCTCCGCTTCCCCTTTCGGCTGATCGAGCGCGCAAACATCATGCGTTCCGGCACCGAGCTGCCCCCAACGCGTCTCCCAGGTGGCATCAGGGGTAGCGTTGGGACGGCAGCCGCCGCTGGCGACGCGTAAGCTCGCCCAATGCGCGGCAGCGCGGGCGAGCAAGATGATCTGGTCTAACGGCTCGTCGTCCTTGATGAAAGCGTCAACCGCACGGGCATATGCGTCCTGCGCACCCGGAATATCGCCGATGGCAAAGAGCGCATCGCCCAGCAGAGTGAGCGTCTCAATATCCGATGACTGCTCGAACGGCGTCGTTGTGTCGGTCACGATAGCGTTCTCGAAGGCAACGCGCCCGGTCGAGAGGTCTTGCGAAATCTCAGTTTGCAAGAGCGCGTCTGGCGTTGCCTCGGTGGTTGCGAGGTCGACTCCTGTGGCCTTAAGGGTGTTCAGCTTTTCGGCTGACGGTAGCGCCAGAGCGGCGTGCGCCGCCAAGGCTGCATCCATGGCAAGCTCACCTTGTTCCAGGAATAGCCGGCGCGGATGTTTGTCGGCCAGCGTATAGGTGTCGATGGCATTGATCATCTTGTGGGCCGTTATCCAGCGGCCAATCACGTCCTCGCGCGGCACGCCGACTTCGAGCGCTTGCCGCAAGGGCACAAGGACGCCAAGGACAAAATATGGCGATTGGCTCGGCGGCAGCAGCTTGAGCATTTTGTCGAGGATGACGCGTATATGCTCGTCCAGATCGCCATGGGCGCCGGGCGGGGCGATTCTTGCTCCATTGCAGAACGCGGTCCTCACCTTCTCGTCGCTGAGTTCGGTGATTGACTGCACGATATCCAAGTCCAGACCGCCTGTCGGAATCCGGTAGTAGACCAAGTCGTCAACCTGACTTCGGTCGAGCTTCGACAGTCTGTCCTGCACCTGCCGCGCCAGCGCGTAGGTTTCTTTGCGAGTCTTAGGCGAAGGATCGCAGAGCGCGAAGGAGGACAGCATAAACACGATGTTGGTCTTGGCATGTACCTGGCAAGTAAAATCGGCTGAGTCCGCCGCCCGCATTTCAGCAGCGATTCCCTCTTGGAGCAGGCCGCGCCAGACCAGGGATAAGCCGATCATCACGTCGGTGGCACAGATGTCCTTGCCAGTACCGCGCGCGTTGAGCGCCTCCCCCTCAGCACGCTCCAAATCTTGACGCTTCTCATCCGGGAACACCGCTTGTGTTTGAGCATTGACGTCGTAGATGCTTGCGATGATCGGCGCGGTCTTCTCAAGCAGCAAGGTAGCACTCTGTTGCATCGCTTGATGCAGCGCGCGGCGCAGCCCGGGATTGGCGAGCGGAATTGGGTATGAGACACGGCGGCCACCTGGCCCGGACAGCGTGACCAACAGGGTGCCTTGGGTGGCGCCGGATGCAGTGCATGGAAGCGGTGCGCACATGAGCTCGACTCGCACGGCTTCCGGGGGTGGGGTGCCGAACATGTCGCGAATCCAATGGGCGAAATCTCCAGCCGGCAGATCAAGCCTGAAGGGCTTAAAGGAGCCCACATCCCGTTGGGTGGCGTCGAGCAGTCCGGCGGCGCCTTGGAACGCGATGATCTGCTGTACGCCGCGCAGGCGTTCGTTCAGCGCATCGATGAGCGAATCACGGAGATCGAGATCTGAGCCGAGCGCTTGGAGCGTCTTCTCAGACTCGGGATCCACCACGATCGTGACGGCGCGGCTATGCTGGCCTCGCCAGACCGCAGTGCCGGTCACGAGTCCCACTGCCAAGATCGCGAGTAGCAGAATCAACGCCTTCAGCACTGCGGTCGCGGCGTCAGCCCAAGCTTTGATCAACGCGGCGCGCGGAGGCCGTCCAGCCGGTTGCTGTTGCTGGGTAGCCGGCGACGCACCGGCCCGCGACGATTGGCTTGACGCCTGTGGCTGAGCATCTTCCATTGGCGACTAGACTAGCATAGTGATCGCGAAACCGGATTAGGAATTTATTGGCGCGCCACGGTCTCAATTCGGATTCCCCGGCCTCAACTCAAGCCGCGCAAATGGCGGTAGACGATGACGCGGGAGACGAAGCCGGTGACGATCGCGATCCCCGCCGCGATCAGCGCGATCGTGGCGTAAATATTGAGGCCCAGCGAAAAATCGCCGAACATGGCCTCCATCTGGTCGCCGCCGGGGGTTGCCCGCAGCCAAGCGGCAACCATTCCCGAGGCCAGAAAAACGAGGATCGCAAACCCGCCGCCGATCGCGCCGCCGCGCAGGCCAAGCCGGAAGAAATGCCGCTGGAATTGGCGCGAAATATAACTGTCTTCGGCGCCGACGAAATGCAAAACTTCGATGATCTCGCGGTTGCCTGCCATAGTGCCTTGGGTCGCGAAGCCGACCGCCAGGATCATCGCGGCGAGGACAAGAGAAAAGATCACCGCGGCGACGAAGACGACGCTCCTTGCCATGATGGCGAGACGCTCCAGCCAAACATGATGGTCGTCGATGCTCGTACCCGGAATGGCGTCGGCGAGCTTCTTGCGCAGGACGGCGATGTCCAAGCGTTCCTCTTTGTCGAGGCCGACGACGACGAGGCGCGGTACCGGCAATTCGGAAAGATCGAGGCCGGAGCCGAGCCAGGGCTGCAGCAGTTCCTCGGCTTGCGCTTTGGTGTAGGCGCGGACCGAGGCGACGCCCGGCATCGCGCGGGCGAGATCAGCGGCTTTCGCCGAGTCGGCTTCGAGGTCGCGGCCAGAGGTTGGGCGGATTTGGATCGTCATTTCGCGCGCGACTTCGTCCTGCCAGCCGCGCGAGGAGTCGCTGATGAGGATGGCCGCGCCAGCGGTCAGCGAGGCCAGAAAGGTCATGATGGCGACGACGGTCACCAGGGCGCGCCCCGCGATCGAGGCTGCGGGCACCAGCGCCATATCGCGGTTGCCGCGGCGCTCGAAACCGCGCGTTACGTCACCTCTCCCGTCCCAATGCCGGACATTCCCTGCCGCCACTTGCACCCGCCGGATCGCGCCGGTGAAAAAACTCATCGCGCGCCTCAATCGTAAATATGGAGGCGGCCGTCGCCAAGGACGAGACGCCGGGCGCCGTCGAACTGGTCCATCAAGGCGAGATCATGGGTCGCGATCACGACGGATGTTCCCGATTTGTGGAGCTCGGTGAAGAGCCGCAGCAGCCGGCGTGCCAAACTCGGATCGACATTTCCGGTCGGCTCGTCGGCGAGCAGTAGCTCCGGCCGCACGATGAGGGCGCGGGCAATCGCCGCACGCTGCTTCTCGCCACCTGACAGCACGGGCGGCAGGATATGCATTCTTTCGCCGAGACCGACCCATTGCAAAAGCTCGCTTACCTCGGCGCGGTAGCTTGATTCCTCCTTGCCGCGCACGCGCAGCGGAAGCGCGACATTTTCATAGGTCGTCAAATGATCGAGCAGCCGGAAGTCCTGAAAGACGACGCCGATTCGCCGTCTGAGACCGGTGATCGCGGCTTTGTCGAGGGTAAGGGCGTCGCTGCCAAACAGCGCGACGGCGCCACGTGTCGGCCGCAAGGACAAAAGAATGAGCCGCAAAAGCGTCGTCTTGCCGGCGCCCGAGGGGCCAGTCAGAAATTGAAACGACTGCGGCCCGATGTCAAAGCTGATATCCTTGAGGATTTCCGCTCCCATCCCATAGCGCAAGCCGACATTTTCAAATCGGACCAAGAAGACCTCGCTCGCGGCACCCCGGTGCTCCGTGTCTCGGAGCGTTGCTGTATTCAAACCAAATTAAAGCGAAATTTCGAGCGAGGCTCCTGCCCCGTGCCAATGTTCCCCAGTCTTTTAAAGCGCCACGGCAAAAAGCTTTGGGCATGTCAGTGTTTAAGAGAGATGCCGTGCGTGGATCGCTGCATTAACGATACCTCACCCTATTATCGTGGTTTATAGCATAAAATTATATAAATAATCCCTAAGCGAAATATCTCCGGCTTCGCCAGCGGCATAGCGATGTTCGATAGACTTGTCTTCATTCGGCTGGTTCGGCTTTAACCTACAACTGTTCTCTTCCGTTCTGAAAATCTAGAACGGAGAGGACATTGGAGACAACCGACACTTTGATTATCGGAGCCGGTCCCGCCGGGCTGACGACCGCTTACAGTCTCGTCAAGACCGGCCATGGCGTGACCGTGATCGAGCAAGACAAGCACTATGTCGGCGGAATCAGCCGGACCGTCTCCTACAAGGGCTACCTTTTCGACATCGGGGGCCACCGCTTTTTTTCGAAATCACGGGAAGTGGTCGCACTCTGGGATGAGATCCTTCCGGACGATTTTCTCCTGCGCCCGCGGCTGTCGCGCATATCCGCTGAAGGCTTTCGAGGCCCTGCGCAATCTGGGCCTTGTGCAAAGCATCGCCTGCATCGCCTCTTATGCCTATGCCCGCGCGTTTCCAGTCCGTGAGCCCAAGACATTCCATCAATGGATGCGCAATGAATTTGGCGAACGGCTCTTTTCGATCTTCTTCAAGACCTACACTGAAAAGGTCTGGGGAATGGATTGCGATGAGATCTCGGCCGATTGGGCGGCTCAGCGAATTAAGGGGCTCAATCTCGCCAAGGCGCTTGCCGATGGCTTAAGGCGCTCCTTGGGATTGACACCGCAAGGCGGCGCCGGCGCCAAAACCTTGATCGAATCCTTCCGCTATCCGCGCCGGGGCCCCGGCATGATGTGGGAAGCCGCGGCGCGAAAAATTCAAAAGTCCGGCGGCCGCATTGTCATGGACCGCAAATTCGAGAAACTGCATTTCGATTCCGACCGGCAAATTTGGACGGTGGACACGATCGGCGGCGATGGAACCAGCGAAAGTTTCGAGGCCCGCCATGTCGTCTCCTCGGCGCCAATCCAGGAACTCGTTTCAAAGCTCAGTCCGCCGCCGCTCACTCTTCTCGATGCGCGGGCGCTCAAATACCGCGATTTTCTCACCGTCGTCCTGATCGGCCACACGCAACGCACATGGCCGGACAATTGGATTTATATCCACGACCCAAAGGTCAAGGTCGGCCGGGTGCAGAACTTCCGGTCCTGGTCGCCGGAGATGATCCCGGACAAAACCTCGACCTGCCTCGGGCTTGAATATTTCTGCTGCGAGGACGACGATCTCTGGTCCACGAGGGATGGCGATCTGATCGCGCTCGCCAAGCAAGAGATCGCCGCCATCGGTTTGATGCGCGGCGAGGACGTCACGGACGCCTGCGTCGTGCGCCAGAAGAAAGCCTATCCGGTCTATGACGAAACCTATCTTGAAAATGTGCGGATGATCCGGTTTGAGCTGGAGAGCCGGTTTCCGGCGCTGCATCTCGTCGGCCGCAATGGCATGCACAAATATAACAATCAGGATCATGCGATGATGACCGGAATGCTAACCGCCGCGAATATTTTGGCGGGCCGGACGCTCTATGATGTCTGGGCTGTCAACGAGGACGCCGAATATGGGGAAGCAGGCTTTTCCGGCGCGCGGGAAGCTCTTGCAAGCGCCCGCCTTGTGCCGCAAAAAGTGGCGTGAGGCCTTGGCTGTGCAGAGCGAGCCCGCCCGGCGCGGGGAGAGCGAGGGGGGAACGCTTGCAGGTCCTTCCGCGCGGCTGAAAAATCTAGTGACCACGGCGACAAAATCCTGGACGGTGATTTCGCTAACGGCAGGCCTTCGGACGCAAGACTTTTCGCCAATTCCCCTGATCGCTTTTCTGGTTTTTGTCTTGAGCCGACCCTATCTCGGCATTGTTCAGGACGCTTACCTATATATGGGCCGCGCGCTCGCCGATCTCGATCCGAACGGCGTTGGCCGCGATCTGATGTTCGTCCATGACGGGCAATTCGGCTTCAGCCTGTTTCGCTATGCCGCGAAGGCGATAGTCTGGTGTTCCGGGCCGGCCGCGGCCGCGGAAACCCTGGCGATCATGGCGGCGCTCGGATGGTTTTTCGCGGCTGCCGTCCTCGCGCGCCAATTCATCAGCGGCGGCGCGGTTTGGGCTGTTGTGATTTTTGCGGCCCTGCTGCCCGTGTCTTATGGCGCGCCCTATCCGTTTGGCTTCGCCGAGCTGCTCGCTATTCCGCGCCCTTTTGCCGAGGCCTTGGTGCTGGCAGGGCTCGCCGCGCTTGCCGCAAGACGCGATGCGGTTTCGCTTTGCTGCCTAATGGCGGCGGCTCTCTTGCATCCGCTCATGGCCTTGGCCGGATTTGGAGTCTTTCTCGCCGTCCTCGGCTTGGAAGACAAGCGCTGGTTTTTGTTTTGCGCCCTCGCCGGGGCTCTAGTGATCTTGGGCGGCGCGCTCGGCCTGCCCATGTTGAACCGGCTTTTCACGGCGATCGATCCTTCTTTGAGGGGCTTCCACGAGTCGCGCAGTCCGTTTTTGTTTCCAAGCCATTGGCCAATCGAATCTTTCCCGCCGCTGATCGTTCAGGCAACGACAATCGCCATTGACGCGCATTTTCAGCAAGGACGCGGCCGGCGGATCCTTGCGGCGATCATCTTGGTTGGGTTGGGCGGCACAGCCATTGCCGCGATTTTTGGCGATTGGCTTTCCTCGCTTCTTATTGTGCAGGCGCAGCCCTGGCGCACGGCTTGGCTCATGTCTGCGGGCGATGGCCTTGGGCCTCTGCGCCATTGAATTGTGGCCGCACGGCCCAAGCGGGCGCCTGGTGTTGGCACTCCTGGTACTTTGCTGGTCGTTCAACACGCAATTCGCGGTCGTTGGCCCCGCCGCACTCTTGGCGCTTCTTCTGCATTTTCGCGCCGCGCGGTTCGCGCCAGCGATCAAACCGCCGCTCGTTCTCTACACATGGATCTTTACCGTTATTGTTGCCACGATTTGGAACGTCCGCCTCTTTGCCTACCCTTGGCAATTTGCCATGGCCGCGCCTGCGGGCTACGGCGATCCTGCATTTGTCTTGGTCAAGGGTTTCCTCGCCCTTCCGCTTTGCGCCCTTGCGGCTTATTTCGCCATCGTCCGGCCGCGTGTCGCCCCGCCCCTGCAAATCGGTTTCACGGTTCTTTTGCTTGCCGCGGTTGTGCCGTTTGGGGACCAACGGTCACCAGCCCAACACATGATGGAGCAAAACCGCCGCCGCCGGAAATCACGCGGCTGATCAATCAGCAGAAGGGCGAAGTGCTTTGGATCGACGGATCGGCTGAGGTCTGGTTTTTCCTTGGTCTGCCGCAATGGGCGTCGCGGCTGCAAGGTACCCCAACTATCTTTTCGGCCGCCCTTGCCGCCGAATGGCGCAGCCGGACGCAATTCCTGATGGATTTGAGGCTTGCGGATAGAAAGAGTTTCGCGCGATGGAGTGCGCCCAAAAGCGCAGATCCGCCGCGATTGTCGCAAGAGGGGGTGTGGCAACTTTGCGCGCGGAATGACGCGCCCGCTTGGATTATCGCGCCGCTCGAACAGGGCAATGAACCCCCAGCCGGGATTGCAATGACACTCTGGCAGCTGCCCGAGCCGCAATACCAATTGACCAAAGCTGATGCCGATTACATCTGGCTGAGAATCGACGCCTTTGGGGTGATCGCCTGTGGTAATGCGCCCCATAAATAGGTTTTGCCATAGTTTTTATAGAAATATATGTTCGGTGGTGGCGCTTTCGCAGAACCACGCGAGCTGGAACTCGCAATAGGGGTAAACTGGGAAGGGATTGGGGTGCGCGAAAGCTTGCCCTGAAAAATGGAAGCATTTTGCCTATTTTGTGCTTCGCCCTATTTGGGGAAGAGCCACCGCCAATCGGAACTTTTGGGAGAAACAGATGAATAAGAGGGCCCGCTTCGCGCTTACGGCAGCACTCGTCGCTACGGCATGGGGAATCGCAGCGCCGGTGGCGCGGGCGGACGAGACATGTCTTTCGCCTTATACGGCCTCGCTCATCAAAGGCCAGGAGGCCTATCTGCATGTCTGGGCGTTGGGCGAAAAGGATCTCGGCGATGAATCCGACAAGCTTGTCACGATCGATGCCGATCCCAAATCAAAGACCTATGGTAAGGTTGTGAGCAGCGTCTCCGTCGGCGGCCGTGGCGAGGCGCATCACATGGGCTTTACCGACGACCGCAAATATCTTTGGGCTGGACGCCTCGACGACAGCAAGATTTTCATTTTCGACGTCGGCACTGATCCCGTGCATCCAAAACTCATCAACACGGTCACGGACCTCACCGAAAAGACCGGCTACGTCGGCCCGCATACATTTTATGCTATTCCCGGCCGCATGGTGATCGGCACTTTGTCGAACGACAAGAGCCGCGACGGCGTCACCGGACTCGCGGTCTATAACAACAAAGGGGAGTTTCTCTCGGCGCATCCGATCCCAACGGACAATGGCGGCGACGGCTATGGCTACGACATCGCCATCAATCCGCAGAAGAATGTGTATTTGACATCGAGCTTCACCGGCTGGAACAATTACATGATGGATCTCGGCAAGCTCATCAAGGATGCCGAGGCGATGAAGCATTTCGGCAACACGATGGTGTTGTGGAACTTGAAATCCATGCAGCCGGAAAAGATCTTCAGCGTGCCCGGTGCGCCGCTCGAAATCCGCTGGTCGCTGAAAGAAGGTGACGATTGGGCGATCACCGCCTCGGCGCTCACCTCGAAACTCTGGCTCATCAGCCATGACGCCAACAATGAATGGCAGGCGAAGGAAGTCGGCACGATCGGCGATCCGGCAAAAATTCCGCTGCCCGTGGATATTTCGATATCGGCCGACGGCACCAAATTGTGGGTGAATACCTTCATGGACGGCACCACCCATTTGTTCGATATTTCCGATCCAACAAAGCCAGTGCAGATCTATGAGAAAGTCACCGGCAAGCAGGTCAATATGATTTCCCAAAGCTGGGATGGGAAGCGCGTCTACATCACCTCTTCACTTCTGCAACATTGGGACAAGACGGGCGCCGACAACGAGCAGGTCTTGCGCGCTTACGATTGGGACGGCAAGGATTTGAAGCCCACATTCGAGGTCGATTTCTTCAAGGAAAAGCTCGGCCGTCCGCATCATATGAAATTCTCGGGTCCAGCCACCAAAGCCTCGCTCGATGTTCCCCGGCGCGCGGCATCTAGGTGATGACCATAAGGGCTCGCGTCTTTGGCGCGCTCTGCATGGGATTTGCCGCTTGGGCCGGGTTAGTTATGGCGAACCCGGCCGATGCCGCGGAGACCGGCACCGGCCTCGCCCTCCCGGCCCCCGGAAGTTACACGCTCGACCATATTCAGCCGGTGCCATTCGGGATCGTGCTTGATGGCAATCGTTTTCCACGCATGCTCTCCCATTATACGTCCGGGAAGATCACTCTGCTTGCGTTTTTCTACAGCACTTGCGCCGACCCCAGGGGGTGTCCGCTTGCCTGGGAAGCTTTCGAGCAAGTGCGCGAGGCGATTCTGGCGCAGCCGGAACTGCATGGGCGAGCCCGGCTCGTCTTTTTGAGTCTCGACCCGGAGCATGACACGCCGGACGTACTCAAGAATTTCACGCGGGGATATGAAGCGAGCGCCACCCTCGTGCCCTGGTATTTTCTCACCACTTACTCCTATTTATTTTTAAATCCCGTGCTCCGAAAAATGGGTGAGGAGATTTCCATCGACCGTGAAGCATCGGGGACCGATAGGCTCGTTCTGAACCATCTCTTGAAAGTCTTCTTGATCGACCAGCGGGGCTGGGTCCGTGAGATCTATTCGAACCAATCGCTTGATCCCGCCGCGATCCTTGGCGATATCAAGACGTTGGCGATCGAGGCAGCCAATGGGGATAGCCGGCGGCGGTGAGCCTGGGTTGCGGGCTTAAGCCGCGCGGAATATAAAACTCAAACCGGCGCCCGAAAATGCCGGATGGGGATTTCCGCTTGCTGTCTTGCCTTGTATGCGCTTGACACCCATAACCCCCTGCCATATCGCAGTGGTTTCGGCGCGCTTCGTTTGCGTCAACCCTGGGGCGGAGTAGCTCAGCCGGCTAGAGCAGAGGAATCATAATCCTTGTGTCGGGGGTTCGAGTCCCTCCTCCGCTACCCACCGTTTCTACGATTTTATGCGCAAAACGCGCCTCTCGGCGACGGCTAACCGACTACCTCCTCGCCAACGACGGAGCCCAGGCCCGATGTTGCGCCGTATCACAACAGGCAGATTGTGGTTCTTAAGCCCAAGAACTGGGCGGCGTGGATCTACCTCACCAAGCCGCAGGCGGAGCTGCTCCGCCCGTTGCCGGCGGGGTCGCTCCAGGTCGAGATAGTTCAGGGTTGAAGCGACGAATAGAGATTTTCAGGCGCGCCTGGAGAACGCGCAGGGGGCGAAGTGCATCCGGATGATGTCAATGAACTGAAGGCGAAAAGGCTTTGCTACGCGTGCGTCGGCGAGTGCGAAATACCTGAGCGACGAGATCGCCAGACAGGGCAAGCGCGCGAAGTGCAGCTACTGCGGTAAGACGCGCCGGTGTTATGGCGTCGACGACGTCGGCGAGCGCGTCCAGGTGGCGTTCGAGCAGCACTATGTTCGCACGTCGGACCAGCCGACGTCGTGGCAGTACACCCTGATGAGTGATCGTGAGTCGAGTTACGATCGGGAGTGTGACGGCGAGCCGGTGACAGACGCGATTGCGAACGCCGCGGAGATCCCGCAAAGAGCGGCTGAAGACATCCAGCTGATCCTTGAGGCCGAGCACGACGATTTCGATTCCGGGGCCATGGGCGAAGAGACCGAGTTTGCGGGGGACTCCCGCTACGAGGAGAAGGGCGCAAGCGACGAAGCGTGGCAGGAAGAACGGCGCAACTTCGAAAAATCGCTGAAGACTGAGGCGCGTTTCTTCAGCCGGACGTCAGCGCGCCACCTCGCGTCGATTTTCGACGGTATCGATGAGCTGTGTACCCGTAGCGGCAGACCTCTAGTGGTGGGTGGCGGCCCCGGCACGGATTTCCATTTGTGTCTATCGCGCACGGGTGTTTCAATCCGACGACAAGCTCGAAGAGGCGCTCTGCCGGCCCGATACCCATCTCGGCTCTCCTCCGGCGTTCGTCGAGGCTGCGGGCCGAATGAATGCGCGCGGAATTTCGGTTTTCTATGGCGCCAACGATCCGAAGGCCGCGATCGCGGAGGTGCGTCCTCCGGTGGGTAGCCAAGTAGCCTTGGCGCAATTCGAGATTATCAAGCCGCTTCGTCTGCTCGATCTGACGGCTCTGACCGCCGTGAACGTGACTGGGAGCGTCTTCGATCCGAGGCATGCCGGTCGGATGGAACGGGCGATGTCCGTGCGCTCGCTGAGCACGCGGATCACAAGGCCAGTCATGCCGCATGACGAAGCCTTCGAGTATCTGGCGACGCAGGCAGTCGCCGATTTCCTTGCCACCGAATCATCAGTATCAATCGACCGGATCATCTTCCAGTCGGTGCAGGCGGCCGGGCGCGTGCTCAACGTGGTGCTGTTTCACAAGGCGGCCCGTGTGGAGGCTTTGACCTTTCGAAGGGGACGGAGATCAAGGCACGGACGGGTCATATGGAAGAGGATGGCTGGGAAGACGAGTATGAGGTGATCGAGGAGGTCTCCCGCCGCCCGAGGAATCTGCGGCGGAGAAGGCGGAAAAGCCGGGATGGCCGGATTTCGCG
>Ga0208714_1000268_pt1 | contig 15231 bp, 14 predicted proteins | sample NGESurshal072012_3_FD_184461 | JGI IMG/M metagenome (GOLD analysis project Ga0208714, IMG submission 184461) | Arctic peat soil microbial communities from Barrow, Alaska - NGEE Surface sample 415-1 shallow-072012 (SPAdes) | ecosystem: Environmental > Terrestrial > Soil > Wetlands > Peat ... | reverse complement strand
CTCCTGCGGCTTGGCTTCCACCGGATCGGTGTAGATCACGGTATTGCCGGTCGCGCCCAGCGCCTGGTTCATGGCGTGCGCCAGTGCATGCACCGCCGGCGGCTGGTTGTCGCCAGGAATCACCACTGCGGCGCCGCGGTGCGCTTGCAGATCGAATGCTTGTGCCGGTCCGGCCGCTAGGCCCAGAAGCACGCACGCGAAGAGGCTGAGCTTGCGGATGCCGCGCAGCTTCACGACGGATCGCTCACTCGCTGTCGGCCGCCCAGCCGTGCGCGCCGATCAGCGGAACGAACGCCACGCCGCCGAGATCGGTCTCGCGGAAGTCGTTCTCGCCCAGACGCGTGACCCTGACTAGATGCTGGTCGTAGCTGCGCGCGCCGACCGGCATCACGATCCGGCCGCCGGGGGCGAGCTGCTCGCGCAAGGCAGCCGGGACGCGCGGCCCGCCGGCCGCTACCAGGATGGCGTCGTACGGCGCTCCTTGCGGCCAGCCGCCGCTGCCGTCGGCGCAATGCACGGCCACGTTGACGTAGCCGAGGCGGGTCAGCCGTTCGCGCGCACTGTCGGCGAGGCCGGCGTGGCGTTCGACGGCATCGACGTGCCGCGCGATCAGGCTCGCGACCGCACAGGCATAGCCCGAGCCGGCACCGATGTCGAGGACGCAGTCGCCGGGGCGAAGCGCCGCGGCCTCGAGCATCAGAGCGACGATGTACGGCTGCGAGATCGTCTGCCTTTGCTCGATCGGCAAGGGAGTGTCATCGTAGGCGCGGTCGCGCAGATCGGCGGCGACGAAGTCCTCGCGCGGAACGCTGCGCATCGCCTCGAGCACCGCCGGGTCGCGGATGCCGCGGCCGGCGATCTGCTCGTCGACCATCGCCCGGCGCCGTGCCGCGAAGTCTTCGTCGCTCATCGGGGCCTTTCAGGTCGGCCTGTTGCCGGTCGCCCGCTAGCTGCCCGTGCGGCGAGAGGCTTCCTGCTGCTGCTTCTGATGCGATTGCAGCCACTGCATCTTCGCCGCGTACAGGTCGTGCTGGCCGCGCGTCGTGCTGTTGTCGATGGCGAGCTGCAGGTGCTTCTTCGCCTGGGCGACGTCACCCAGGTTCCAGTCGGCCAGGCCGAGCCAGAAGTGGAACTCGTGGTAGTAGTCGGCACGGTCGACCTCGCGCGCGAAGTAGTCGCGCGCCGCCCGGTAGTCGCTGTTGTGCATCGCGGCGATGCCGAGGTTGAAGAAGTGGAACGGCGGATAGGGCTCGATCGCGGCGAGGCGCGTCCGCATCTGGACCGCTTCGGCGCCACGGCCCTGCCGGTCGTAAGCCTCGGCCAGGTTCGAGAGGGCGCGCGTGCTGCTCGGCTCGCGGGCCAGCACGCGCTCGAAGACGCGCACCGCCTCGTCGCCGTTGCCGTGGCGCAGGTAGACGACCCCGAGCGTGTTCCAGGCTCCGAGGAAGGACGGATCCCGGCGCAGCGACTCGACCGTCCAGGCGTATGCGTCGTCGAGCTGGTCGCGGGTCAGCGCTTCGGCGGCGCGGTTGTTGGCGTACATCGCCAGCACCGTGGCCTCCTCGATGTAGTGCGTGCGCATCCGGCGGATGTCTTCCGGCGGCAGGAAGTCGATCGTCAGCGGGCTCAGGTCCAAGGACGTTCCCGCATCCATGATGCGCCGGCCGACCGAGACGTTGACGTGGCCGCTGGCGAACAGCAGCGTGCCGGTGCGGCTCCACGTCTCCTCGAGATAGGCGCTCTGGTAGTAGATCGGCAGGTTCAGCTCGTGCGCAAACGCAGCCGTCATGATGACCAGCGACAGGCAGTTGCCCGAGCGCGTGGCGAACGATTCGGAGGCCGTTTTCGTCGTTGCCGCGTCGTATTCGAGCTTGAGCTGCCCTTTCTGGTAGAGCGCCTCGATCAGGCCGGTCTGCTTGCCTTTGCTGTGCAGCTGCTCGGCGATGTCGACTACGAGGTAGCGCTTCATCGCCGCACTGACCGTGAGCACGTCGTCGGTGCCGATGCGTTCGGTCGGCGGCCCGAACAGGTGTCCGTCGAGGAACGGCTCGAGCCGCTCGACCGGCGCCGGCGTGCTCGCGCAGGCGGAGATCAGGCCAGCCGCGACGAGGCAGAACAAGGATGAGGTGCGCATGGCATGTCTCCCCGCGGCGAAGCGCCGCCGCGGCCGTTCATCATCACAGCACGGATGATGACGCAAAGCACCGGAGTTTGGGCGGCCGTCGGGCCGGCACCTCATTGTCCGTGACTTGCTCTTGAGTCGTCCGGCGCCGCGGCGCGGTCGAACATGCCGTAGTCACGCAGGACGCTCGCCACGCGCAGGCGGTAGTCGGCGAAGACGTGCTCGCGGCCGGCGTGCTGGGCGCGCCGGTGCGCCTCGTGGTTGCGCCAGCGCTGCACCGCCGCCTCGTCCTTCCAGAACGAGAGCGACAGCAACTTGCCGGGCTCGCTCAGGCTCTCGAAGCGCTCGATCGAGACGAAGCCGGGGGTGGCATCGAGTTCGCGGTGCAGCGCTGCCGCGGTCGCGAGGTATCGGCCGCGCGCGCCGGCCTTCGGAACGACTTCGAAGATCACGGCGATCATGGCGACACTTCCGCTCGCGTCGCGACGCCGAGGGTTTCTTCCACTCCTTCGAGAAAGCTCCGCTCCTCGCGGAGGATGAATCGCTTCGCCTGCGCGACGGCGAAGTTCTCGCGGCCCTCGGGGTCGGCCCTCAGGCGCGCGCGATACGCCTCGTAGGCGGCGAGCGAGGGGAACGAGATCAGCCCCCAGGCGATGTCGTTGGTTCCTTCGTGCGGCAGGAAGTAGCCGAGCAGGTGGCCGCCGCAGCGCGGGATGATGCGGCCCCAGCGCTCGGCGTAGGTTCGAAAGGCGTCGCGCTGGAAAGGGTCGATGGCGTAGCGGATGAAGCAGGTGATCGTCATGGCATGTCTCCACGGGAATGGAACGCGATGACGATAGCGCGAAACCCGTCGTTGATGGTTCGGCTAAGATCGAACCATGAAAGAAGGACCGAACATCGCCCGGGTTGCTGCCCTGATCGGCGAGTCGGCCCGCGCCGAGGTGCTGACGGCGCTGCTGGCCGACCGCGCGCTCACCGCGACCGAGCTCGCCGCCGTCGCCGGCGTGACCAAGCAGACGATCAGTTCGCATCTGGCTCAGCTGACCGATGCCGGCCTCATCGCCGTCGAGGCGCAGGGGCGGCACCGCTACTTTCGCCTCGCCGGCCACGACGTCGCCCAACTCCTCGAGTTACTCATGGGCGTGGCGTTCCGGACCGGCGCCGTGCGCCTGCGCAGCAGCCCGCGCGAGCCGGCGCTGCGCAAGGCGCGAGTCTGCTACGACCACCTCGCCGGCGAGCTTGGCGTCCACGCCTACGACGCCATGCTCGCGCGTCGTGTCTTTTCGTCGGCCGGCGCAGTCCTATACCTGACGAACGGCGGCGCCGAGTGGTTTGCCGCGTTCGGCATCGATCCTGCCGTCGCGGCGCGCCGACACCGCGCCTTCTGCCGCCCTTGCCTCGATTGGGGCGAGCGCCGCCATCACCTCGGCGGGGCCATGGGTGCGGCGTTGTTGCATCGGCTCTTCGAGCTGCGCTGGGCGAGCCGGGCGCCGGACTCGCGGGTTGTCGTCTTCACGTCGCGCGGCGAAGCGGCGTTTCGGTCGCTGCTCGATCCAGGCAACGGTGTGCCGGCTCAAGCTCGGGCCTGAGCCGTGGGTAGGCCGGCGCCTTGCGACGCTCACTCGAGCTTGATCTTCGCCGCCTTTGTCGCCGTCTAGTTGAGCCGCTCCTCGCGCCAGACGCCCAGCACCTGCTGCACCGGACGGTCTGAAAAGCTGAAGAGGAGCGCGTCCGCGCGCGCCGCGACCGTCAAGGGCAGCCACGAGGGCACGACGAAGATGTCGCGCGCGCCGAACTCGAACGCCTGCTCGCCGATCACGGCGCGCCCGCTGCCTTCGAGGCAGACGTGGACGCTGCTGTCGCTGCTGCGATATAGCCGGGTCGCGAAGCCCGCCGGCAGGCGCTGCGCGAACGTGCCGATCGTCGGCATCGGCGAACGTCCGGTAGCGGGGTTGACGAAGCGCAGCTTGAAGCCGTGGTGCGGGTCGATTGCGCTCCTCGAAATGCCGAGCAGCGCTTCGCGCGTCCGCGCGTATGGATAGACGAAGACCTTGGCCGGAGCCGACGCCGCCGCCTCGAAGTCGAGCGGCGCCAGGTTCATTCCGTAGCGGGCGAGCGCGTCGCCTTCCGGGCGCGTCGCCGTCTGCGACTTCGCCGCGCTCTTCTCGGCGAATCCGGCGTCGAGGAAGCGCACCAGCGGGATGTCGAGCCCGTCGAGCCAGACGACCGGCTCGGCGCCGTCGCTGCCGTGATCGTGGAAGGTCCACGACGGCGTGATGATGAAGTCGCCGAAGCGCATCGTCGTGCGTTCGCCGTCGACCGCCGTGTACGCGCCTTCGCCCTCGAGAACGAGGCGCAGGGCCGACTGGGTGTGCCGGTGCGCCGGCGCCACTTCGCCGGGCAGGATCAGCTGTAGCCCGGCGTAGAGCGACTGCGTGATGCACGATTGGCCGCGCAGCGCCGGGTTCTCGAGGACGAGGACGCGCCGCTCGGCCTCCTCGGCGCTGATCAGGCGGCCCGCCTCGAGCACGTGCTCGCGGATGAGGTCGTAGCGCCACAGGGCGGCGGCGACGGGGCTCTTCGGCTGGGTCGGCACCAGCGCGCCCAGCACCTCCCAGAGCGGCGTCATGCCGAGCTTGCCGATGCGCGCGTAGAAGTCCCGGCGCGCGGCAGTCGTTTCCGCGGCGGCGACCGGGTCTGCGGCAGCGCTGCGCTCCATCGGCGCATTGTGGATCAAGGAGACGCTCGACGCGCTCTCCGGGTCGGGCCCGCTGGCCGCACATGGCGCCGCGCGGTACAACGGGGGCCGAGCCGACAGAGCGGAACCTGCCATGACCCAGATGAAACACCTGAGCATCGTCGACGGAGCCTTCCTGCACATGGAAAGCGCCGAGATGCCGATGCACGTCGGCAGCCTGAACCTGTTCGAGCCGCCGGCCGGCTACAGCGGCGGCTTCTACGAGGCCGTCAAGGCGCACGTCGCCAAACGCATGCACCTCGCGCCGGTATTCACGAGGAAGCTCGCTCTGATGCCGTTCGACCTCGCCAACCCGGTCTGGATCCACGACGACGACATCGACCTCGACTACCACGTGCGCAACATGATCCTGCCCAAGCCGGGGTCGATCGAGCAACTCGAGGCGCTGGCGGCACGCCTGCACTCGATGCTGCTCGACCGCAGCCGGCCCCTGTGGGAGTTCTACATCATCGAGGGTCTCGCCGACGGCCGCATCGGCTTCTACGGCAAGGTGCATCACGCCGCCGTCGACGGCCAGGCCGGCGTGGCGATGGCGCAAAGCATGTTCGATCTGACGCCCGAGCCGCGCGTCGTCAAAGCGCCGCGCGAGGCGCGCGCCAACACCTACCAGCTCGGCGTCGCCGAGCTCCTCGCCGCGGCCTTGCAGAACCAGTTCCAGCAGCTGGTGCAAAGCGTCAAGCTCGTCCCCAGGCTGGCGGGCACGCTGGTCGGCGCGGCGCGCGACGCGCTCGTCGAGCGGCGCAACGAAAGCTCCGAGGACCGCGCCACGCGCAGGGCCGAAGCGCCCGGCTCGCGCTGGAAGATGGCGCCGCCGACGCCGTTCAATCACTCGATCACGAACCAGCGATCGTTTTCCGCCGTCTCGCTGCCGCTGCCCGAGATCAAGGCGATCGGCAAGTCGCTCGGCGCGTCGATCAACGACGTCGTGCTGTGGCTGTGCAGCACGGCGCTGCGCGGGTACCTGAAGGAAGGGCGCGAGCTGCCCGACGCCTCGCTCGTCGCCGGCGTGCCGATCTCGTTGCGCCAGGAAGGCGACACGACGGCGAACAACCAGGTCGCCGGCACGTTGATCGACCTCGGCACCGAGATCGCCGACCCGGCCGAGCGGCTGAAGGCGATCAGGCGCGGCACCGCGGCGATGAAAAAGCAGATGGGCACCTTCCGCGGCGTCATCCCGACCGACTTTCCCTCGCTCGGCTCGCCCTGGCTGATCAGCGGCTTGGCGTCGCTCTACGGCCGCTCGCGCATGGCCGACTGGCTGCGCTTCATCAACGTGACGATCTCCAACGTCCCGGGATCGAAAGTGCCCGTGTACCTCGTGGGCGCGCGCATGACCGACTACTACCCGCTGTCGATCGTCGTTCACGGCGTCGCGCTCAACATCACGGTGCAAAGCCACGTCGACCAGCTCTGCTTCGGCCTGATCGCCTGCCGCCGCGCCGTGCCCGACGTGCACGAGCTCGGCGCGCAGGTGCAGCGGGCGATGGCGCAGCTGCGCGCGCTGACGGCCGCGCCGGCGCTCGGGCACGCGGATGCCGCCGCGGCCGTGCCTGTGCAGGAGGCGGTCGCGAACGAGGCTGTCGCCAAGGAAGGCGTCGCGAAGGAGGGCGCGACGCGCGCGAAGCGCCCGCGCACGCCACGCCTGCGCGTCGTTGCCGCCACGCCGCCGGCCGCCGCAGCCGGCAAGCGCAAGCCTCGAAGCGGTGCGCAAGCGCGCTGAGGCGGAGATGAAGCTCGCCGCCGATATCCTGGTCGCCGTCGTCGCGCTGCTCCACGTCTGGTTTCTCGTCCTCGAGATGTTCCTGTGGGACAAGCCGACGGGTCTGCGCACCTTCCGGCAGACGCCCGAGGCCGCCGCGACGACCAAGGTGCTCGCCGCCAACCAGGGCCTCTACAACGGCTTTCTCGCCGCTGGCCTGTTCTGGGGGATCGGCCTCGGCGGCGCCGGCTTCGCCGTGAAGCTGTTCTTCCTCGGCTGCGTGATCGTCGCCGGCGTCTTCGGCGCGGCGACGGTCGGGCGCAAGATCCTGTTCGTGCAGGCGCTGCCCGCTGCGATCGCGACGGCGCTCGTCCTCGTCGCGGGCTGAGGATCTGCAGGAGCGCGTCACTGGCTCGATCGAGCAGGCCGGCCTTCAGGCGCCGAGCCGCGCTCCACGCCCGGGGCCGACCGCCGCGGCGCCTATGACGAACGAACGACGGCGGGTGCCGCCGGCAACCGGGCCTGCGGCGCGCGAACCGCGATTTCCTCGCGCTCGCCGAGAGGCTCCGGTCTGGCGCTCGCGTCGAGGCGAAGCAGGGCGGCGATCAGCCAGACGGTCGCGGCGAAAACGGCCACCGCCGAAACGGCGAAGGCCAGGACGACGACGCCGCCTGCCAAACTCGGTGTCAGAGCCGAGAAACCGGCTGCGGCAAGAAGCGCGGCCACTGCCGCGGCGCCACGGACGCGCACCGAGAAAGCCTGACTCAAGGTCAGAACGTAGGCGCACAGCGCCGCGAAAAGAAGCACGAGCTGCACGAAGTCGATCGCTCCGAGACTGGCGCGGACACTTTCACTGGCAGACACGATGCCCTCCCCTTGTTGTCGGCTGGTTCGCTCCCGCGAGTGCAAGCGATGAATTCAAGCGCGCTTCGGAGCGCTGCGAAATCGGCGGAGAGCGAAGCGTTCTGTAGGACACGTCTCACCCCGAACGAGGGTCGGCGGCGCTGCGAGGTTCAGTACTCGATGCGGCCGCGACCGCAGCGCTTGGCGCGGTACAGGGCAGCGTCGGCGATGTCGACGAGAACGCCGCCGTCGACCCCCGACGAGGCGACCTGGCTGGCGACGCCGATCGAGACCGTCACCCACGCCGACGTCGTCGAGGAGCGATGCTCGATCTTCGCGTCGCCGACGATCTGCGTGCAGCGCTCCGCGGCGTGCCGCGCCTCGTCGAGCCCGGCGCCGGGCAGGAGCAGCGCGAACTCCTCGCCGCCGTAGCGCGCGACGAGCTCGCCGCCGCGGCGCACCGCCTCGCCGACCATGCGCGCAATCTGGCGCAGGCACGCGTCGCCGGCCGGGTGGCCATAGTGGTCGTTGTATTCCTTGAAATGGTCTATATCGATCATCAACAGCCCGACCGGCTCGCCGCGCCGCGCCGCGCGTGCCCACTCGGTCTTCAGCGTCTGGTCGAACAAGCGGCGGTTGCCGACCTCGGTCAGCGCGTCGGTCGTCGAAAGGCGGATCAGCTGCTCGTTGAGCCGGTGCATCTCGAGGGCGATCGTCTTCTTCTCGGTGATGTCCTGGAAGGCGCCGAGCAGGCGCGCCGGCTTGCCGTCCTCGATCACCGCGACGCCCTGGGTCCGTACCCAGCGCGGGTTGCCCTTGGCGGTGACGAAAGGCAGCTCGAGGTCCCACGACGTTCCCTCGGCGACGCCGGCCTCGACGGCGGCGCGGATCAGCGGCTGCGCTTCCGGCGCGTAGAAGTCGATCGCGTTCTCCCTGCTCGGCATCGTCCCGGGGTCGAGCTCGTGAATCAGGTACACCTGCTCGGTCCAGTCGAGACGCATCGTCGCGAGGTCGAGCTCCCAGCCGCCGATGTGCGCGAGCTCGCCGGTGCGCCGCAGCATCTCCGCCGAGCGCTGCAGCTCGGCTTCGGCGCGCTTGCGTTGCGTCAGGTCCATGTGCGTGCCGGCCATGCGCACGGCGATGCCGAACGGGTCGCGCTCGACGATCTTGCCGCGGCTGAGGAGCCAGACCCAATGTCCCTCCTTGTGGCGGACGCGGAACTCGCATTCGTAGGCCGCCGTCTCGTCGCGAAAGTGCGCCTCGATCGCGCCGAGGAAGCGGGCGTTGTCGGCCGGGTGGACGAGGCCGCGCCAGTCGGCGCCCGCTTCGCCGATCTCGCCGCTCGCGTAGCCGAGCTGGCGTCGCGTGATCTCGTTGTGCTGGAAGCAGTCATCGCGCAGGTCCCAGTCCCACAGCCCGAGCTCGGCACCCTGCAGCGCCAGCCCGAGCTGCTCGGCACTGCGCCGGCGCTCGCGTTCCGCAGCTGCCTCGAGCTCGGCGAAGGCCTCGCGCCGCCATTGCCCGCGGTGCAGGCCGAACACGGCAGTGGCGCACAGGAGCGTGAAGAAGATCGAATATTCGAGCGCCTGCTGCCGCCAGGCGCGAAACACGTCGGGCACGGCGCGGCTGACGGCGACGACGAGCGGCTGGTCCATGTGCAGCTCGGGCGGCGCCAGGTAGCGCATCGCCGTCATGCGTTGTTCGCCCGAGCCGCCGACGGCGCCCAGGACGACCGGCGTCGCGAGCGGATCGTTCGGCGTGCGGGCGAGCGCCGCGGCGGCCAGCTGCCAGTCGGAATCGACGCGGGCGGCGTCGCGCGGCATCGTCACGAAGACCTTGCCGTCGCTGTGGCCGAGCGAGACCCACATGTCGGGCGCGTAGAGGACCGAGCGCATCAGGACCTCGAAGTACTCGGGCTCGAGGGCGGCGGCGGCGACGCCGGCAAAGCTGCCGTTGGCGTTGACGATCGCCCGGCCGAACACGACCGTGTAGTTGCCGAGCGAAGTCTTGTACGGCGAGGCGACGTGCAGCGCCGCCGGCTCGTGGCTCGCCTTGGCGGCGCGGAAGTAGTCGCGATCGCTGAAGTCGCGGCCGAGCAGCATGTCGACGCTGCTCGCGACGACCGTGCCGTCGGAATCGAGCAGGACCATCGAGCGCACGCCGGGGATCGCATCGCTCAGCGCCTTCAGGCGCGACGACAGCAGCGACGACACGCTGTAGACCGGCGTGCCGAGGAATTCGTCGCGAACGCTGGCCAGCGCCCGGTTCATTCCGTCGAGCTGCTGGCCGACGTTGTCGTCGACGACGCGACCCTGGACCTGCAGGCGATCGCGCTCGGCCGCGTCGACGCTCTGGTGCATCCTCAGCAGCACGTAGCCGACCATCGCCCCGACGAGGGCCAGCGCCGACAGCAAAGCCAGCCACTCGGCGACGAACGGGTGCGCCAGCGCCTGCCGCTTCCAGCCGGCACGCGCCTGCTGCGGCGCCGCGTCGGCGGCGCCGATCACGCCCGGCACCTCCAGGACGACGCTGGCCGACGGCGTCGTCATGGCGAGGGGCCGGGCGCGAACCCGTCGCCCGTTTGCGCAACGCAGGACATGCGAGGGTCTTCGGCAGGGCAGCGCGGAAATGAAGGACCGTTGTGGCGCCGAATGCACGGAACAGGCCCTAGGCAAAGGGCTGGATGCAATTACAGTCCGAAGCGAATCGAGAACCAGGGACCCGATGCCCGCCTGCGAATCTGCCGCCGCGATCGACTGCGCGCTCTTTCGCCGCCTCAACGCGGCGCAGCGGCGCGCCGTCGAGCACGGCATCACGGTCCCGGGCGGGCCGCTGCTGATCGTCGCCGGCGCCGGCTCGGGCAAGACGATGACGCTCGCCGCACGCGTCGCCCGGCTTGTCCTGGGCGGTGCCGATCCCAAGCGGCTGTTGCTGTTGACGTTCTCGCGCCGCGCTGCCGCGGAAATGGAGCGCCGCGTCGCCCGCGCCTTGCACGAGGCGGTCGGCCTGGCGCCGCTGCGCGGCAGCTCGCGGCTGGCCTGGTGCGGAACCTTCCACGGTATCGGCGCGCGCCTGTTGCGCGCGCACGCGCAAAGCATCGGCCTCGACCCGTCCTTCACGGTCGACGACCGCGGCGATTCCGAAGACCTGATGCATGTGCTGAGGCAGCGCCTCGGGCTGGCCGGCACGAAGCGGCGCTTCCCGCAGAAATCGACCTGCCTGGCGATCTACTCGCGCGTCGTCAATTCCGGATCCCGCCTGGCCGACGTGCTGGCGCAGACGTGGCCGTGGTGCACCTCGTGGCACGACGAGCTGAAGCAGCTCTACGCCGCCTACGCGGCGGAAAAGCAGGCGCAGCGCGTCCTCGACTTCGACGACCTGCTCGTCTGGTGGGCGGCGGCGCTGCGCGAGCCCGACATCGCGCGCGCGATGGCGGCCCGCTTCGATCACATCCTCGTCGACGAGTACCAGGACACGAACCGGCTGCAGGCGGAGATCCTGTTCGCGCTGCAGCCCGACGGGCACAGCCTCACCGTCGTCGGCGACGACGCGCAGTCGATCTATTCGTTCCGTGCCGCCGACGTGCGCAACATCCTCGATTTCGCGCACCGCTTCGAGCCGCCGGCGACGGTCGTCACGCTCGAGCGGAACTATCGCTCGACGGTGCCGCTCCTCGCCGCATCGAACGCCGTGATCGCCCTGGCTGCCGAGCGCCACGCCAAGGAGCTGTGGAGCGACCGCGAGGCGTTCGACAAGCCGGCGATCGTCTGGGTCGGCGACGAGAGCGAGCAGGCATCATGGGTCGCCGGGCGCGCCCTGGCGTTGCGCGAGGCGGGGCTGGCGCTGAAGAGCCAAGCCGTGCTCTTTCGTGCCGCGCAGCACAGCAACGCGCTCGAGCTAGAGCTGGCCCGCCGGAACATTCCGTTCGTTAAGTACGGCGGCCTGAAGTTCCTCGATGCCGGGCACGTCAAGGACGTTCTCGCGATCCTGCGTCTTGCCGCCAACCCGCGCGGCGAGCGTGCCGCCCTGCGCGCCGTGCAGCTCGTCTGCGGCATCGGCGCGGCGAGCGCCGGCCGCCTGATGAGCCAACTCGGCGCCGCGGCCGACCCGGCCGCTGCGCTCCTCGCGTTCGCTCCGCCCGCAGCCGCCGCCGAGGCGTGGGCCGAGTTCGTCGCGCTGTTCGCCCGGCTGCGCCACGCCGCCTCGCCGTGGCCCGAGGAGCTCGCCGATGTCGAGCGCTGGTATCGCCCGCAGCTCGAGCGCCTGCACGACGACGCCGCGCCGCGCGCCGCCGACGTCGCCCATCTCGTCCGCCTCGCCGCCGGCTACCCGTCGCGCGAGCGCTTCCTGACCGAGCTGGCGCTCGACCCGCCGGCAGCGACCAGCGACGAGTCGGGCCCGGGCGGCCACGACGAGGACTACTTGATCCTGTCGACGATCCATTCGGCGAAGGGCCAGGAATGGAGCGCCGTGTCGGTGCTCAACGTCGTCGACGGCTGCCTGCCTTCGGACATGGCGACGAACACCGAAGAGGAGATCGAGGAGGAGCGGCGCCTCCTCTACGTGGCGATGACGCGGGCGCGCCAGCACCTGCACCTTCTCGTGCCGCAGCGCTTCTACGTGACGCAGCAGATGGCGTACGGCGGCCGCCACGTCTACGCGTCGATCAGCCGCTTCGTTCCGGAGGCGATCCGCGACCGCTTCGAGCACGTCGTGCCGCAGGCACCGATGCCGGCATGCGTCGAGCCCGCAACGGCGACAGGGCCGGTCGATCTCGCGGCGCGCGTTCGTTCCGCGTGGCGCTGAAGCCCGAGACCGCGAGCGCCAAAAGAGAAAGCGGCAGTGCCGGCTGCTGCCGGACCCTGCCGCTGTCGACGGGTCGACGTCGTTTCGGCGTCAGCCCGACCCGTACGCCATCAAGCCTTGTCGATGGCGTCCTTGATCTTTTCCTTGGCGTCTCCGTAGTCGGCCTGCGCCTTGCCCGCGGCCTTCTCGACGGCGCCGCGAATCTCGAGACCCGCCTTGTCGACCACCTTGCCGGTCGTTTCCTTGACACTACCCTTGGCCTGCTCGACGCGGCCCTTGACCTGATCCTTGTTCATGACGTTGCTCTCCGTTGGCACAGTTGGAAGATGTCGGCTCGCTGCTTCGGAAGAAAGAGAAGCATCGGCGGGCCGATGACCCCACTGTCGCCGCGGCGGCGTTTCGGGTCTGTCGGCGAGCGCAGATGCGCCGCGTAGGACTTCAGGCGAGCAGGGCGGCGGAGTCGCGGACGGCGCGGGCGAAGTGGCCGCCGCCCAAGTCCATCAGGAAGGCGCCGAGCCATGCCGACCCCGATCCCGTCGGATACATTCGTTCCTCGCCGGTCGAGCAGCACTTGACGCGGAGCAGGCCGCCGATCACGCCGAACAGGTCGGACATCGCCGGCTCCTCGTCCTCGGCGAATTCGAAGTCGCCGATCGCGAAACCGCGCGCGCGCAGAACGCCGCTCAGCGCTTGCGAAGCGCGGCTGGCGTCGGGTGCGGCCTGCGGGTTCATGGTCAGACGGGATTGGCGCACATAGTAGGCACGATGCCTGTCGGACGGCGCCGCGCTCCCCCGTCGGCGTTGCCCGATCGCGTGCGTATTTCGCGCCATGTCGGACGAGCGGCGGCAAGGCGGCCCTGACCGGTGCACGGCGCTCTCCAAGGCGCGGACGAACGGAGCTACATTGCGCGCTCGGTCCCCAGCTCCGGCCTCCGCGCTGCGAATGCCATGAAGACACTCAGTTCCGCACGTTCCCACGTTCTGGTCCTGCTCGCGGTCCTGCTGTCGGCGAGCTGCGCCGCGCCGGAGAGTGCTCCACCGCCCGCGGCCACGACCACGGCGCCGCCGGCACCCCCGCCGCCGCCCGCGCCGCCGCCGCCCGCGCCGCCCGCGATCGTACCGGCGCCCTTTGCCGACGCGGTCTCGCGCGCCGGCGACCGGCTGCTGCAGGACGCGCAGGCGAGCGTCGGCAGCGAGCCGCGTGAGCTCATCATCGACCCCCTGATCGACGCCAGCACCGGCCAGCAAACAGGCGGATCGGTGCAGATGGGGCAGCAGCTCGCGGCGCTGATCAAGACGCGGGCGCCGCAATGGGACGTCAAGCCATTGACCCGCGCCGGACTCCTGAATCGGCCGCTGCTCCTGATCGGCACGCTCACCGCGATCAACTCGAAGAATGCGAAGGACGAAAACGCCGACGTGTTTCGCATCTGCCTGGTCCTGATCGACCTGCGCACGGGCAAACTGGTCGCCAAACGCCTTGACCGCGCGACGGTCGCGACCGTCAATGCCGAGCCGACGACATTCTTCCGCGACAGCCCGACCTGGGCGCTCGACAAGACGGCCGTCGCTTACATCAAGTCGTGTCAGGGCAGCTCGCCGGGTGACACGATCGATCCGGCTTATCTGCTGCGCCTGCCGACGGCAGCGATCATCAACGAAGCGCAGATCGCTTTCGCCGCCAACAAGACGGCCGAAGCGTACAAGCTGTTCCACGAGGCCGAGCCGATCGCCGACCGCGACGATCTGCGCGTCCTGAACGGCCTCTATCTCGCGAGCTGGCGCACCGGCAAGAAGAAGGAGGCCGCCGAGACCTTCGGCAAGATCGTCGCCGTCGGCCTCGATTCGAAGCGCCTGCCGATCAAGATCTTCTTCAACCCTGGCGCGACAACGATGCTGCAATCGTCCGACCTGCAGTCGCAGTACGCGGTCTGGCTGCACGAGGTGGCGTTGCAGGTCGGGGTGCGCGAGACCTGCATGAGGGTCGTCGGCCACACCAGCCGCACCGGAGACGCGACGGCCAACGACGTGCTCTCGCAAAAGCGCGCGGCTGTCATCAAGCAAAGCCTCGAGAGGCAGAACAAGAAGCTCGGCACCCGCATCGCCTCCGATGGCGCCGGTTCGCGCGAAGTCATCGTCGGCCTCGGCACCGACGATTTGCGCGACGCCCTCGATCGTCGCGTCGAGTTCCGTACCGTCGACTGCCGCTGAGCGTCGCCCGCCGGGCGCGAGGTCGCGCGCGGGCAACGCCCGGCTGCCGCGCGGCGCCGGGTTCGGGTAAGGTTCGGCGCATGCCGCTGCACCGGCCCGCGTCGCTCTTGCGCTGCGTCTTCGCCGTGGCGGCCTGCGCCGCGCTGCTTGCCGGCTGCGCTTCCGGGCCGCGCAAGGGAGGCGACGGGCCGGGCGAGCATCCGCCGCCGGGCCTGGCCAGCGTGGCCGACGCCGAGCCGCGCCTCGAGACGATCCGGCCCGGCGGCGCCAACAAGCCATATCAGGCACTCGGCCGCGAGTACGTGCCGATGACGCGCGACCTCGCCTTCTCCGAGCGCGGCCTCGCCTCGTGGTACGGCCGGCAGTTCCACGGCCGGCGCACGGCGAGCGGCGAGCCGTACGACATGTATGCGATGACGGCTGCGCACCCGACGCTGCCGATCCCGAGCTACGCGCGGATCCGCAACCCGGCGAACGGTCGCGAGGTGATCGTTCGCATCAACGACCGCGGCCCCTTCCACGCCGGTCGCATCGTCGACCTGAGCTACACGGCGGCACTGCGCCTCGACCTGCTGCGCGGCGTCGCGCCGGTCGAGCTCGAGCGAATCACCTACGACGAGATCCGCGCCGGAACGTGGCGACGCGATGGCGGCGATGCGACCCGTTACGCGGCCGCGCGGTCGGCCCGTCCGCCAGCGGACGAGCGAGTCGCTGCCGCTCCCGAGCTGGCGGCGATGGCGGCGCTGCCGGCCGAGGCGGTCGTCGACGCGTCGCTGCGACCGGTCGGCGCCG
>Ga0208714_1000267_pt1 | contig 15238 bp, 14 predicted proteins | sample NGESurshal072012_3_FD_184461 | JGI IMG/M metagenome (GOLD analysis project Ga0208714, IMG submission 184461) | Arctic peat soil microbial communities from Barrow, Alaska - NGEE Surface sample 415-1 shallow-072012 (SPAdes) | ecosystem: Environmental > Terrestrial > Soil > Wetlands > Peat ... | reverse complement strand
GTGCGCTCGATCTGGGGATCGTCTCCGACAACCTGCGCAAGGGCGCCGCCACCAACGCGGTGCAGCTCGCCGAGCTGCTCGACGCGCGCGGATTGCTCGGCGCGCGCGCAGGCGCCCTCGGCGCCGCCGCTCCTGCGGCCTAGATCCTCCGCCCGGCCGGCCGGCGCTGACCGATTTCCGCACGCGGTGCGTGCAGGTCGATGTGCTCGAGCAGGTCACCGCGGCGGCGCGCGATCGCGACGACCGGGCGCCCGTTGAAGATTTCCAGTCCGCTGCTCGCCTGGGCCTCGTCGACCTCGTCGCACAGCGTGTCCAGATCCGCGCGCAGCGCCAGGAACGCCGCGACCACGCGCGGGTCGAACTGACCCCCCGACGAGCGCTCGATCTCCGCGCAGGAGCGCTCGACCGACCATGCCGACTTGTACGGGCGGTCGTGCGTCAAAGCGTCGAACACGTCCGCCACCGCAACGACCCGCCCGACGAGCGGTATCGCCTCGCCGGACAGCCCCTTCGGGTAGCCCGTCCCATCCCAGCGCTCGTGGTGCGTCGCCGCGATCACGGCCGCCGTCTGCAGCACGCGCGAGCTGCCGCTGGAGAGCAGGCGCGCGCCCAGTTCGGCATGGGTCTTCATCACGTCGAACTCCTCCGGGGTCAGCCTCCCCGGCTTGAGCAGGATGCAGTCGGGGATCGCCAGCTTGCCGACGTCGTGCAGCGGCGCGGCATGGCGCAGGAGTGTGACCTGGCCGGCCGGAAGCCCGAGCCCGAGCGCGAGCCGCGACGCGACGTGGCCGACGCGCTCGGTGTGCTGATAGGTCTCGTCGTCGCGGTACTCGGCGGCGATCGCCAGCTGGCGCAGCGTCTCCGCGCGCGCGTCGTCGAGCTCGCGCGTGCGCTCGGCGACCAGCTTTTCCAGGCACTTCGCGTTGTTGGCCAGCTGATCCTCGGCTTCGTGCTGGACGGTGATGTCGCGTGCGACTGCGTGGATCACGCCTTCCGACGGTGAGGCCGAGGCGCTCCATTCCAGCCAGCGGTAGCTGCCGTCCGCGGCGCAGTAGCGATTGCGAAAGCCCACGGTGTCGCGGGAGTCGGCGAGGCCCTCTGTCTCGGCGATCGTCGCCTCGCGGTCGTCGGGATGCACGAAGTCGATGAACGGCTTTGCGCACAGCGCCTCCGCCGAATGGCCGAGCACTCGCTCCCACGCCGGGTTCACGCGCGTGAAGTAGCCGTTCATGTCAGCCGTCGCCAGCAGGTCCAGCGAGGCCTCGTAGTAGCGGCTGACCTCCGCCTCCAGCTTGCGACGACGGTCGACGAAGCTTCCCAGCAGCATCGCCAGCGCGACGATCGTGAGCGCGCGCGTGGCGTATCCCAAGGTCGCGAAGTGCACGCCGTCGATCAGGGCCCAGGCGACCGTCAGGGCGAGCGCCAGCAACGCGCCCGACAGACCGCCGCGCAACCCGAACCTCAACGCGAGCACGCCGACCGGGATCACGTACAACGCCCCCTCGGCGTCCGCCGGGCTGGTGTCCAGCACCCGCGCCGCGAAGATCACGGCGAACAGGACCAAGGCCATCGCCAACGTCGTGCGGTTCGACGATGGCCCGGCGCGCAGCTCGCGCAGCCGCGGCAGATGGGGGTGCGAAAGCATGCTTGCCTATCGTCTTGACCGCTTGGTAACACAACCCTTCCGCTGCACCTCGCCGTGCGCCTCTGTGCTCGACGGCGCTGCGTCACGCAGCCAGTTGCGCACAGTGGGCTGGTCGAGCGAGTCGCTCCGTTCGATTTACCCGCGTCAGCGCGGGCATACAGCATCTGGACGCCTGTTCGAGCGCCTCACCGCAGGAGGAGTAGCGCGAGATCGCGCGAAATGTGGGGCGATGATCTCCTCGGAGGTGCAGCGCACGCTCGTCAAGTCTCCACCCGAGCTCTGGGCAGAGATCAGCGACCCCGTCTCGCTGGCTCGCCACCTCGGCGACTTCGGCGAGATCCGCATCACGCGCGTCGAGCCCGAGCAGCGAGTCGAGTGGGAGGCCGGCGCCGCCAGCGGCAGCGTCGTCATCAAGCCCTCCGGCTGGGGCACCAAGGTCAAGCTCACGGTGACCCGCGAGCTCGCGCCGCTCGACGGCACCTCCGATTCCGCGCCCGACGCCGACGCAGGCGCCGACGACAGCACCCAGGCGGAGGCGGAGGCGGCCCTTGCCGCTCGCGAGCCCGACGTCCTGCCCGAGGCCGAGGCCGCTGCGACAGTGGAGCCCGAGACCGAGGCGGCTGTGGAGCCCGAGGCGGAGGCGCCAGTGGAGCCCGAGCCCGAGGCGGCTGTGGAGCCAGAGCTTGTCGAGCCAGAGCTTGTCGAGCCAGAGCTTGTGGGGCCAGAGCTTGTGGGGCCGGCACCTGCGGAGCCGGAGCTTGTCGAGCCGGAGCTTGTGGGGCCGGCGCCCGAGCCGCGACGAGGCTTCTTCGCTCGGCTGTTCGGCCGGCGTCGTGCAACGCGCGTGGACGAGCCGACGGTCGAGGACGACGCCGAAGGCGACCCGCCCGCGAGCGCGCTCGACGAGCGAGCCGACGAGCCGTACAACGCGCTTTCGGTGTGGGCGTCGCAGATGAAGCCCGACGGCGCGGACGACGGTGCGGACGACGGCGCGTGGGCTTCCGCGAGCGCCGCGGCCGTCGAGGACGAGGCCGTGCCCGCACTCGCCGCGCCCGGCGACGTGTCAGAGCCGTCCGTTGCCGATTCCAGCGAGTCTCGCAAGGACGCGCCCGCACCGGCCGAGGCGCCGGCCGACATCTCAGCGGAGATCGCGGCCGCCGAGGAGGTCGCCGCGGAGCAGGTCACGGCCGTTCTCACGGGCGTGCTCGACCGGCTGGGAGCCGCGCACCACCGGCCGTTCTCGCGGTCCTGAGCCGGGCCACAGGCGCCCGCCGCCCTCGCCGCGCGGATAACATCGGCGCCCGATGGCAAGCAGCTCACACGATCGACAGACCGACGCGGCCCTGCTCGCGGCGTCGCGCAGCGGCCACCGCAAGGAGCCGCGCAAGAAGGCGCCGGAGACCTACGAGGAGAAGCTCGCGCAGCTGCACGAGCTGCGCGAGGCGGCGCTGCACTCGGCTCCGGAGGCCGAGGAGAAGCAGCACGCGCGCGGCAAGTACACCGCTCGCGAGCGCGTCGAGAAGCTGCTGGACCCGGGCTCCTTCCAGGAGCTGGACACGTTCGTGCGCCACCGCACGTACGACTTCGAGATGCAGAAGAACAGGCCGTGGGGCGACGCGGTGGTGACCGGCCACGGCACGATCGACGGGCGCACGGTATGCGTGTTCAGCCAGGACTTCACCGTGTTCGGCGGCTCGCTCGGCGAGGTGATGGGCGAGAAGATGGTCAAGCTGATGGACCTCGCGGCAAAGATCGGCTGCCCGGTGATCGGCATCAACGACTCCGGCGGCGCGCGCATCCAGGAGGGCGTCGTCTCGCTCGGCGCCTACGGCGACGTGTTCGTGCGCAACGTCAGGTGCTCGGGCGTGATCCCGCAGATCAGCCTGATCATGGGCCCGTGCGCGGGCGGCGCGGTGTACTCGCCGGCGATCACCGACTTCATCTTCATGGTCAAGGAGACCTCGCACATGTTCATCACCGGCCCCGACGTGATCAAGACGGTCACCGGCGAGGAGGTGGGCTTCGAGGAGCTCGGCGGGGCGATGTCGCACAACAGCAAGTCCGGCGTCGCGCACTTCGCCTCCGAGGACGAGGACGCGTGCCTGGAGGACTGCCGCTACCTGATCAGCTTCCTGCCGCAGAACAACCTGCAGAAGGCGCCGCGCGTGCAGCCGACCGACGACCCGCAGCGAATGGACCCGGAGCTCGACCACGTCGTGCCGGACAACCCGAACAAGCCCTATGACATGCGCGACGTCGTCAAGCTGATCGTCGACGATGGCGAGTTCTTCGAGGTGCACGAACACCACGCGAAGAACATCATCTGCGGCTTCTCGCGCCTGGACGGCTTCGCGATCGGCATCGTCGGCAACCAGCCGGCTCAGCTCGCGGGCGTGCTCGACATCGACGCCTCGGCGAAGGCCGCGCGCTTCGTGCGCACGTGCGACGCGTTCAACATCCCGATCCTCACGTTCGTCGACGTGCCGGGCTTCCTGCCGGGCACCAGCCAGGAGTGGGGCGGGATCATCCGCCACGGCGCCAAGCTGCTGTACGCGTTCACCGAGGCGACCGTGCCGAAGCTGACGGTGATCACGCGCAAGGCCTACGGCGGCGCCTACGACGTGATGGCCTCCAAGCACATGCTCGCCGACTTCAACTTCGCCTGGCCGACCTCCGAGGTGGCGGTGATGGGCCCCGAGGGCGCGGTGAACATCATCTACCGGCGCGACATCGCTGGAAGCCCGACGCCCGAGCAGCGGCGCGGCAAGCTGATGGAGGACTACAAGGCGCGCTTCGCCAACCCGTACACGGCGGCCGAGCGCGGCTACATCGACGACGTGATCGTGCCGCACGAGACGCGGCCGAAGCTGATCGTCGCGCTGAACACGCTGCAGAGCAAGCGCGAACCGGGCCCCAAGCGCAAGCACGGAAACATCCCGCTCTAGCTTTTGCGCCGCTGCGCCCTTTCGCCGAGCAGCAGCCACCACGGATAGGTCGCGAACAGCAGCGCCGAGATCGCGTGCGCGCGCGCCCCGGCACGCCGGTGGTCGAATCCAAACACGCCGGAGTTGAGCATCCAGTCGCGCCCGCTCTCGGCGCGGCAGGCCCGCCAGATCGGCCGCGTCCATGGACGATCGAGGTACAGCGAGATGCTGGTGGCCAGGAACGCGCCCGCCGTCGCGGTGTGCAGGGCGCGAGCCGCGGGCGTGCGCTCGGGCAGGAGGCGACCGTAGACGCGGCCGGTCGCATACAGCCAGGGCGGATCGATCAGGAAAGACATGCTGCCTCCTCGTCGGCGCCGCGCGCCTGCGAGCACGAGCGGCGTGGAATGTCCGGCGCGGGACGCCCGAGCAGCCCGAAGGCGAGTCGGGTGGCGAGCGCCATGATCGTCAGCTGGGGATTCACACCGAGGGCGCTCGGGACGACCGAGCCGTCGGCGACGTGCACGCCGGCGACGCCGTGCATGGCGAGATCTCCGTCGGTCACGCCGTGGCTGGGCCGCGCATCGGCCCGGGCCGTTCCCAATGGATGAAACGCAGCCAATCTGAGTTCGCGCGCGCTTGCCTGCTGCGGTCTCACGCCGGTGCCGAGCGGCAGGTACACCTCGCGGGCGCCCGCGGCCGCGAACAGCTGCTCCAGACGCGCCAGCCCGGCGCGGAACCGCTCCAGGTCCTCCCGGACCAGGTCGTAACGGATCAGCGGACGCCCGGCGACGGAGCGCACCCGCCCGCGCGAGCGGTCGCTGACCATCAGTCCGAACTGCGCGAGATGGCGGTAGTCGGCCATCGCCCGGGCGTGCCTGGCGCCCGTCAGCGGCAGCGACATCGCGGCATACGCCGGCGGCCCGGCGACCCCCTCGAGCATGATGCCGTCGGCTGCGAACTCGTCGACGTAGAAGCTCTGCGGCACGCCGCGGGACATGTCGACGACCTCGTCCATCAGCGCAAAGGCCGCCGTGGCCGGGTGCAGCGAGAGGTTGCGACCACGCTGGCCCGAGCCGTCGGCGAGCCGGCTGGCATCGAGCAGCAGCGGCGTGTGGATCGCTCCGCACGCGACGATCACCTCGGGCGCACGCACCTCCAGTGCGCTGCCATCCGCGCGACGCGCCCTGACGCCGTGCGCGCGGCCGCCCGCGACGAGCACCTGTCGTACGTCGGTCCCGGTGAGAATCCGCGCGCCGGCCGCGCGAGCGCGGGGTATGTAGGTGATCCCGGTGTGCTGCTTGGCCGAGGTCGGACAGCCGAACACGCACACGCCGGAGCCGACACAGCCGCGCGCGTTGCGGCGCAGGTAGCCGTGCGACCAGCCCAGCCGCTCGGCCCCGCGGCGGGCGATCGCGGCGTTGGCCCCGGCCAGCTCGGGGGTGACCTCGCTCACCGACAGCGCCCGCTCGACGCGCTCGAAGAACGGCGCCAGCGCCGGCTCGTCGACTTCCAGCCCGAACTCCCGCGCCCAGCGCTCGAGCACGTACGGCGGCGTCCGAAAGCAGGTGCCGGAGTTGACGAGCGTCGTGCCGCCCAGACCGCGGCCAAGCGGCAGCAACACCGGCGGGCTACCCAGCGTGGCGGTCTGGCCGCCGTCGCGGTACAGGCGCGCGAGCATCTCGGGCGGGCGGGCGGTGAAGCCGTCGGCGTCGTGTCCGGGGCCCTGCTCGAGCACCACGACACTGGCGCCGCTCTCGGCCAGCTCGGCGGCGACCACCGCCCCGCCGGCTCCGCTGCCGACCACGCAGAAGTCGGCCTTCACGGGCGTCCCTCCGCACGGCGCAGCGCGCGCCCCCGGGCGACCACGGCGGCGGCGTCCCAGCCGAGCCGGCGCGCGACCGCCGGATCGTCATAGCGTCCCAGCGCGAGCGTCGAGTGCGCGGCCTGCTCGGCCAGCGGCACGCAAGCGAGCAGCGCGCGGCTGCGCGGGCGCCGGGCAAGCGCCAGCAGCACGCGCAGTCCGGCGCGCTGGGGCCACGGCGCGGCCGCGACGAAGCTGTCGAGTCCAGCGCTCACGCGAGCATCCAGGCGCCCTGCATCGCGGCAAGCTCGTCGATCGCCGCCGCCGCGGCGTGCGCGTCGCGCGCGCCGACGGCCTCGGCCGCGCGCACGTACAGGCCGGCCAGCCGCGGGCGATCGGCGAGCAGCGCGGTGAAGGCGTCGGCGTGCGGGAGGTAGAGCTCGCGCACGGAGTTGAGGATCAGCTGGAACACGAGGTTGCCGGCGGACTCGACGAGCGTCGCCATGAACGACCAGTCGGCATGCAGCGCGGTCGCGTCGTCCTCGGCGATCGCCACCGCGCGCGCCAGGTCCAGAAGGAAGCGGGCCTGCTCGTCGGTGCGTCGCTGCGCCGCCAGTCCGGCGGCCTCCACGAGCAGCAGGCGCCTGGCCTCGAACAGGTCGCGCATGAGCGAGTCCTCCGCGCCGGCATTGAGCACGAGCGCCTCCAGCCCGCCCGAGCGCCGCCAGTCGAGCACGCGTGTCGCGTCGCCGTGGCGCACCTGCACCAGGCGCAGTTGCTCCAGGCGCTTGAGCGCCTCGCGCACCGAGGCCATGTTGACCTCGAACTCGGCCGCCAGCGCCCTTTGCGGCGGCAGGCGCTCCCCCGGCCGGTAGTCACCGGCGAGGATCCCCTCGCGCAGCCGGGCGAAGACGTGGTCGGGAACGGAGAGGCGCGGAATCGGCGCGGACATGGCGGCGAGTGTACCAGTGTTCCGAACACTCCCACTGGGCTGCTGCGCTTTGCCGGCGCGCGTCGGTCACAATGAGTCGATGCCGACCCGCCGCGCGCAGCTGAAGCTCGTTGCCCCCTCCGCGACGCCCGAGCAGGCAGCCGCGGTCGTGGCGGCGCTGGAGCGCTTCCTGCGCGCCACGGCAGCGCCTCCGGCACCCGCGCAGGAGCACTCGGATCGGTGGCAGCGCGCGGCTATCCTCGAAGGCGTGGAGAGGGACTCCGAGGCCGATGTCTCGGACCCCTGGATAAATACCTAAAAGCCGCTAGGCTTTAGCGTCAATAGTTCTCTCGCAGTCGCGCAACGTCTAACAGCAGCCCGGGCACCGCGCCGGGAATCAGGAGGTTTCTTGATGGAGCCAGTTTCAGTTCCCTCTCAGCGCGGCACGCTGAAGGACCCAGAGGTGCTCCGGAACGTGCCTGGGCACGTGATTCCGATCCTGCAGCGCGAGTTCGACGACTTCCAGACCGAGTCGACGAAATTCCTCGATGGGCAGACTGCCGAAGACGAGTTCATCAAGTTCCGGCTGAAGCAGGGTGTCTACGGCCAGCGCCAGCCGGATGTGCAGATGATCCGCGTGAAGCTGCCGTTCGGCGGGATCACGCCCGAGCAGATGGAGAGCTTCGCCGACGTCGTCGAGAAGTACGTGCCCTTGAACAAGGGCCACATCACGACGCGCCAGAACATCCAGATGCACCACATCCCGCTGCCGGAAGTCGAGAAGGCGATCCGCGAGCTCGGCGAGACGGGCCTGTCCAGCCGCGAGGGCTGCGGCAACACCGTGCGCAACGTCACGGGCGACCCGTGGGCGGGCGTGGCCAAGGACGAGCTGTTCGACATGACCCCCTACGCGGGCGCGTACGTGCGCTACTTCGTGCGCCACCCCACGACACAGGCGATGCCGCGCAAGATCAAGACCGCCTTCGACGGCTCGCCGCGCGACCGCGCGATCAGCGGCATCCACGACATCGCCTTCCGCGCAAGGGTGCGCGACGTCGAGGGCCGCGGGGAGGTGCGCGGCGCGGAGATGCTCGTCGGTGGCGGCACCTCGATCATGCCGCGCGTGGCGCCCGCGCTGTACGAGTTCGTCGAGCTCGACAACGGCGACTACCTGCGCATCGCCGAGGCCGTGTTCAGGATCTTCGACCGCCAGGAGTGGCTGCGCACCAACCGCGCCCGCGCGCGCATCAAGGTGTTCGTCGACAAGTTCGGCATCGACGAGCTGCGCAACCAGGTCGAGCAGGAGCTCGAGGGCGACTGGGTCGCCGAACGGGACTTCTCGATCGAGCAGCGTCTGTTCGTCGACGACGAGCGCGAGTCGGCACCGGCGCCGCCGCAGAGCTACGGCAGCCCCAACGGCGATCTGCAGCAGTTCGAGCGCTTCCGCGCGGCCAACGTGCGCGAGCAGAAGCAGCAGGGCTTCGTGACCGTCGAGGCCAAGGTGACCCGCGGCGACCTCACGCCCGAGCAGTTCCGCGGCCTGGCGCAGATCATGCGCGACTACGCGGGCGGCTACGCGCGCACGACCGTGCAGCAGAACTTCGTGCTGCGCTGGGTCCGCGAGGAGTGCGTGTACGACCTGTGGAGGGCGCTCTCCGAGCACGGGCTCGGGGAGCACGGGTCGCGGGAGATCGACGACGTCGTGTCGTGCCCGGGCACGGACTCGTGCAAGCTCGGGATCACCAGCTCGATGGGCCTCAACGAGGCCGTGCAGGAGCGCATCGAGTCGCTGGCGATCACCGACGAGCTGACGCGCAAGCTGAACATCAAGATCAGCGGCTGCCCGAACGGCTGCGGCCAGCACCACGTGGCCAGCATCGGCTTCACGGGCGCATCGATCAAAGTCGGCGAGCACACGATCCCCGCATACATCCCGCACGTCGGTGGCGTGTTCGAAGGCGGCGACGTGCAGTTCGGCACGCGCCTGAAGCTGCGCCTGCCGTCAAAGCGCGTGCCCGACGCGATCGAGCGCTGGATCGCCCAGTACGAGGCCAGCCGCAACGACGGCGAGGAGTGGAACGAGTACCTGGCGCGCGTCGGCGCGGCAGCGCTCGAGGCGGAGGTCAAGGATCTGTCGCTGCCCGTCGACTTTGGGTTGGAGACGATGAACACCTTCATCGACTGGAAACGCGATGTCCCCTTCGAAGTCATTCGCGGCGAGGGCGAGTGCGCGGTATAGATCAGATGACACACTCACAAGAGGACCGATCAGATGCCCCACGTAGATAGCCCGATGGCACACGCCAGCACCCACTTCGACCCGGCGCCGAGCCTCACGCACACGCTGCGCGAGGCGGCGCGGCACGGCGAGCGCGCGGTCCTGCTGTGCTCGTTTCAGAAGGAGGAGTCGGTGCTGCTCGACGAGCTGCTGCGCCTCGATCAGGGAACCGGGCGGGCGGTGCGCATCCTGACGATCGACACCGGCGTGCTGTTCGAGGAGACGATGAAGACGTGGCGCGCCTTCGAGGAGCGCTTCGGCGTGCAGATCGAGGTCGTCGACGCGAGCAGCCCGGAGGAGCCGTGGAGCGGTCCCGAGCACTGCTGCTCGGTCGCCAAGGTCGCCGCGCTGCAACGCTCGCTGGCCGGCGCCGAGGGCTGGATCACCGGCATCCGCCGCGAGCAGGGACCGACGCGCGCGAGCACCGAGCTGATCGAACGCGACGAGGCGCGCGGACTGTGGAAGTACAACCCGCTCGCCCACTGGACCGACAAGGACCTGTGGCGACGCATCCACGAGCGCGATCTTCCGTACAACCCGCTGCACGACCAGGGCTACGAGTCGATCGGCTGCGCCCCGTGCACCCAGCCCGGCAGCGGCCGCGAGGGCCGCTGGGCAGGCACCGACAAGACCGAGTGCGGCCTCCATGTCGACGGATAGCTGCGCCCTCCGGCGCCGTGGCGTTGAGTCTTGAGATGGCAGTCGCGACGCGCCCCCAGCTGAGTCATCTGCGCGCGCTGGAGTCAGAGGCGATCCACGTGATGCGCGAGGTCGCGGCGGAATTGGAGAAGCCGGTGCTGCTGTTCAGCGGCGGCAAGGACTCGATCGTGCTGCTGCGCCTGGCCGAGAAGGCGTTTCGCCCGGCGCCGTTCCCGTTCCCGCTGATGCACGTCGACACCGGGCACAACTTCGCAGAGGTGATCGAGTTCCGCGACCGCCGCGTGGCCGAGCTCGGCGAGCGGCTGATCGTCGCCAGCGTGCAGGAGTCGATCGACAAGGGTCGCGTCGTCGAGGAGACCGGGCCGCGTGCGTCGCGCAACCAGCTGCAGACGGTGACGCTGCTGGACGCGATCGCCGAGCACGGCTTCGACGCGGCGTTCGGCGGCGCGCGCCGCGACGAGGAGCGCGCGCGGGCCAAGGAGCGCGTGTTCTCCTTCCGCGACGACTTCGGCCAGTGGGACCCCAAGAACCAGCGCCCGGAGCTGTGGAACCTGTACAACGGGCGCATCTCCAAGGGCGAGAACGTGCGCGTCTTTCCGATCTCCAACTGGACCGAGCTCGACGTCTGGGAGTACATCGACTCCGAGCAGCTGGAGGTGCCCTCGATCTACTTCTCACACGTTCGCGACGTGTTCAGGCGCGACGGCATGCTCTACGCGTGGCGCCAGGGCACCGAGCTGATCGAGGGCGAGGAGATCTTCTCCGAGACCGTGCGCTACCGCACCGTCGGCGACATGAGCTGCACCGGTGGCGTGCTCTCGCAGGCGACGACGCTCGAGGAGGTCGTCGTGGAGATCGCCGCGACGCGCATAACCGAGCGCGGCGAGACGCGCGCCGACGACCGTGTCTCTGAGGCGGCGATGGAGGACCGCAAGAAGGCCGGGTACTTCTAGTGCGAGGACTACTTTGATGGTCGCGCTTCGCGCGGATATGCGTGCGTTGTGCGTGCAGGTCGCGCAGTGACACTCGACCTTCTGCGCTTCACGACGGCGGGCGCGGTCGATGATGGCAAGAGCACGCTGATCGGCCGGCTGCTGTTCGACGCAAAGCAGGTCTTCGAGGACCAGCTCGAACACGTCACGCAGGCCTCAGAGCGGCGCGGCGGCGCCGGCGCGCTGGATCTCGCGCTGCTGACCGACGGCCTGAAGGCCGAGCGCGAGCAGGGCATCACGATCGACGTCGCCTACCGCTACTTCGCCACGCCGGCGCGGCGCTTCATCATCGCCGACTGCCCGGGACACCGCCAGTACACGCGCAACATGGTCACCGGCGCGTCGACGGCCGACCTCGCCGTCGTGCTCGTCGACGCCCGCCGCGGTGTCACCGAGCAGTCAAAGCGCCACGCGTTCATCAGCGCGCTGCTGGGCATCCCGCGGATGGTCGTGGCGATCAACAAGATGGATCTGGTCGAGTACTCCCAGGAGCGCTTCGACGAGCTCGCGGCCGAGTTCGAAGGCTTCGCGGCGAGGCTGAGTCGTGGCCCGGGCATACGCTCCGCGGGAGCCGAGCACGCAAGCCCGCGTCCGGAGATCTCCTACATCCCAATCTCCGCCCTGGACGGCGACAACGTCGTCGAGCGCTCGTCCTCGATGGCCTGGTACGAGGGCCCGGCGCTGCTGGAGCTGCTGGAGCAGGTGGAGGTCGCCTACGACCACCCGTTCGACCGCCCGGCGCGCTTTCCCGTGCAGTGGGTGATCCGCCCGGGAGCGGGGATCTCGTCCGGCGTCGACCGCGACGCGCCGGCGGGGGCGGGCGCGGCCGATCCCGACTACCGCGGCTATGCCGGACAGCTCGCCAGCGGCGCGCTGCGCCGCGGCGACGAGGTCGCCGTGCTGCCGGGCGGCGGGCGCACGCGGATCGCGGCGATCGACACCTACGACGGCGAGCTGGAGGAGGCGATGGCGCCGATGTCGCTGACGCTGCGCCTGGAGGACGAGCTGGACATCTCGCGCGGCGAGCTGATCTGCCGCCCAGACGAGGCGGCGACCGTCGCGCGCGAGCTGGCGGCGGATGTCTGCTGGATGACCGACCGGCCGCTGCGCCCCGGCGCGCGCTACGTGCTCAAGCACACCTCGCGCAGCGCGACGGCGATCGTCGATCGCATCGAGGACCGCGTCGACGTGCACACGCTGGCGCGCTCGCAGCCGGCCAACGAGCTGGCGCTCAACGACATCGGCCGCGTGCACCTGCGCACGAGCGTGCCGCTGGCATTCGACCCGTACACGAGCAACCGCCGCACGGGCAGCTTCATCCTGATCGACGAGTCCAGCAACGAGACCGTCGGCGCGGGCCTGATCGCGGCTGCCTGCGCCTGAGCGCCGACGGCCGGCGGGCGGCGGATCGCTAAGCTTCCGCGGCCGATGTTCAGCAAGGTACTCGTAGCCAACCGCGGCGAGATCGCAGTGCGCATCGTGCGCGCGCTGGAAGAGCTCGGGGTCGCCAGCGTCGCGGTCTACTCCGAGCTCGATCGCGACGCGCCGCACGTCAAGCGCGCCAGCGAGGCCTACAACCTCGGCGACGGTCCGGCGGCCGAGAACTACCTGAGCGTCGAGAAGATCCTCGACGTCGCCGCTCGGGCGGGCGCCGAGGCGATCCATCCCGGCTACGGCTTCCTCGCGGAGAACGCGCCGTTCGCGAAGGCGTGTGAGGACGCGGGGGTCGTGTTCATCGGCCCACCGGCGAGCGCGATCGAGGCGATGGGCTCGAAGACGCGTGCGCGCGAGCTCATGCAGGCGGCGGGCGTGCCGATCGTCCCCGGGACGGTCGAGCCCGTGGCGACGGTCGCAGACGCAATGAAGATCGCCAAGCGCGAGATCGGCTTCCCGGTCGCCGTCAAGGCGGCCGGCGGCGGCGGCGGCAAGGGCTTTCGCGTCGCGCTGTCCGAGGAGGATCTGGAGGGCGCCTTCGAGGGATCCAGCCGCGAAGGCGAGAAGTTCTTCTCCGATCCGACGGTCTATCTGGAGCGCTACCTGCACGACCCCCGCCACGTCGAGGTCCAGATCCTCGCCGACCGCTTGGGCAACGTGATCCACCTGGGCGAGCGCGACTGCTCGATCCAGCGCCGCCACCAGAAGGTGATCGAGGAGTCGCCGGCGCCGGAATGGGTCGTCGACCCGCAGATGCGCGAGCGCATCGGCGAGATCGGCGTGAACGCGGCAAAGGCCGTCGACTACGTCGGCGCGGGCACGATCGAGGGCCTGTTCTCGACGCACGAGGACGATCAGGGCGAGCCGGAGTACTTCTTTTTGGAGATGAACACGCGCGTGCAGGTCGAGCACTGCGTGACGGAGATGACGACGGGGATCGACATCGTCAAGGAGGGCATCCGCGCGGCGGCCGGCGAGGAACTGTCCTACGCGCAGACCGACGTCGAGCTGCGCGGGCACGCGATCGAGTGCCGCATCAACGCCGAGGACGCGTCGAAGAACTTCGCGCCGGCGCCGGGCAAGATCGGCGCCTACCGCGAGCCGACCGGCCCGGGCGTGCGCGTCGACTCGGGCGTGCAGGCCGGCGGGGAAGTCTCGCCGATGTACGACCCGATGGTCGCCAAGCTGATCGTCTGGGACGCCGATCGCGAGCAGGCGACCAAGCGCATGCTGCGCGCGCTGCAGGAATTCGAGATCGAGGGCCTGAAGACGCTGATCCCCTTCCACCAGGCGCTGCTGGCCAGCGAGCAGTGGGTCAAGGGCGAGACCTGCCGCGACCTGCTGGAGGACAAGAAGTGGCTGAAGACGCTCGCCTTCGACGCCCCCGCGCCGGCGCCGGCCGAAGCAGAGGACGAGGCGGAGAAGGTCGAGCAGACCTACGCCGTCGAGATCTCGGGCAAGCGCTTTGACGTGCGCGTCGTCGGACCGCCGTTTGCCGGTGGCGGCGGTGGCGGCGGCGCGGCGAGCAACGGCGCCGCACCGGCGCCCAAACGCACCCAGCGCAAGGCCTCGGGCGGCGGCGGCGGCGCCGACGTGCTGCCCTCGCCGCTGCAGGGCAACATGTGGAAGGTGCTCGTCAAGCAGGGGGACAAGGTGCAGGAAGGCCAGCTTCTGTGCATCATCGAGGCGATGAAGATGGAGAACGAGATCACCGCGCACAAGGCCGGGACGATCGCCGAGCTGCCGATCGTCGAGGGCGAGCCGATTCAGGCGGGTGCGCCGATCGCGACGATCACCAGCGCCGCCGAGAGCGAGGGCTGAGGTGGCCGTCGACTACGAGGCGGTGGCCGCCGGCCTCAGCCAGGCGATCCCGTTCAACGTGCACCTCGGCCTGCAGACCGTCGAGCTGGGTCCGGACAGCGGCGTCGTGGCGCTGCCCGACGCCGGGCACCTGCACAACCACGTCGGCTCACAGCACGCGGGTGGCCTGTTCTCCGCCGGCGAGGCCGCCTCGGGCGCAGCGTTCGTGGGCGCGTTCATGGAGATCATGGGCGAGGTCACGCCGCTGGCGGAGTCCGCGGAGATCTCCTATCGCGCGCTGGCCAAGGGCGAGATCACGGCCACGGCGCGCTTTGCCGAGGACCGCGACTCGCTGCTGGCCGAGCTCAACGAGAGCGGGCGCGTGCGCTTTCCGATCCGCGTGGAGATGACCGACGCCGACGGCAAGCTCGTCGCGGAGATGACGGTCAACTGGTACGTGCGCAGCAACGACGCGGCCAAGAGCTGACGTCCGCCTCCCCCGCCGGCGCCTAAACGCGCCCGGCGTTCTGCGCGTGCGGCGTGCGCTGCCGCCTAAACGCGCCTGGCGTTCTGCGCGTGCAGCTCGCGCTGCACCTGCGAGCGTCGCTGCGCCGGCAGCTCGGCCTGCGCGCCGTGCTCGCGCAGCGCGCGCAGGTAGGCCAGGTCCTCGTCGAGCACGCGCAGCGCGGTCGGACCGTCGATCACCGGTCCGTGACCGGGCACGATGTGATCGGCCGCCTCGGCGAGCGGGCGCAGGCGCTCCAGCGTCGCCA
>Ga0208714_1000265_pt1 | contig 15274 bp, 21 predicted proteins | sample NGESurshal072012_3_FD_184461 | JGI IMG/M metagenome (GOLD analysis project Ga0208714, IMG submission 184461) | Arctic peat soil microbial communities from Barrow, Alaska - NGEE Surface sample 415-1 shallow-072012 (SPAdes) | ecosystem: Environmental > Terrestrial > Soil > Wetlands > Peat ... | reverse complement strand
ACGAGATCAGCGATCTGCGCCGGATGCAACCGCGCCAGCCGGCGATGCGCCAGCCGCAACCGCGAGCTCGGGACGTGCGCGACGAACGGCTCGGTCTGCGGCCAGGGCACGGACTCGCTGTGCTCGTGCTCCTGGCCGCGCAGACGCCGCGGGAGAAGGCGCCTCACCCCGGCGCCGAGGCTCGGGTCGATACCCGCCACGCGCCAGGTTTCATCCTGTTCGATCAGCTCCACGTCACGGACCTTGACCAGCCGGGCCGTGGTGACGTCGATCACGCTCCGGCCGAGCAGGTCGCCGCGCAACAGCACCTCGCCGGGGCGGCGCTCGAACTGGGCCAGGTTCAGCTTCGTGGTCGAGGTGCGCGCCGCGCCCGGCTCCAGGCGTGCGAGCCGGTCCGTGGGCACGAATGCCTCCCGCCCGCCGATCCGGGCCTTCAGGCCTGTGACCGGCGGCAGCTCATCGCCGGAATCGAGCCGGACGATGACGTCCTCGACCCGACCCAGGCGCTCCCCGCCCGAGTCGAGCAGTGGGCTTCCGATGAGGGACGAGAGGTCGAGAACGGGTTCGGTTGTCTTCATGCGCAGAAGACTCCTTCGTGCGAGGGTGTGACTTGTGACCGAGTGGTGAACGTCGCGTCGGCGCCCGGAGCCGCTGCCCATCCGGCGCCGGCGGAGACGATCGGCTCGATCGGGGGACTGCTGACGCTGATCGCGGTGCCCCTGAAGACGCCCGGAGCTCGGCGCGGAGAGCCGGGTTTCCGTCGCGAGGCCCTGTCAAGCACATCGCCGGCCTCGCCTACCTGATCGCCATCATCGTGCTGCGGGTGCGCGGCTGACGCGGCCCGCCGGCGCAGGTCACACCCGACCCGTGTCCCGGCGGTAGGACCAGGCCGCGAGCAGCGCGAGCACGACGGCCCACGCCAGGACCGTGATCCACCCGCGCGCCCCCCAACCATGACCGTTGATCGCGGTGTGACTGGCCTGAACCAGCCACCACGAGGGCAGGAACGGTCCGAAGCTGTGCAGGAAGCCGCTGGTGATCGGAAACCAGGTCCCGCTGACGAAGGCGAGGATCGAGACGAGGCCGCCCATGATCGGTCCGACCGAGTCGGTCGTCACGAGGTGCCCGATCAGGATCCCGAACGCGGCGAACGGGAGGAGGCCGACGAGGATCAGCCCGGTCATCGCCGCCCAGCGCGGCGCGGACAGGCTGACGCCGAGCGCCGCCCCCGACACGTACAGCAGCGTGAGGCTCAGCAGCGCCATGACGTACGCAGTCACCACCTTGGCGCGGAAATACGCGCGCGAGGTGAGCGGACTGATCCGCAGCTGCCGGGTCCAGCCGACCTGCCGCTCGCCGGCGATCCGCGCCCCGGTGGAGATCATCGCCGCCATGGTGCCAAACGAGGCCAGGCCCACCATGTAGTACAGCGGGAACGAGATCCCGGTCCCGCCGATGTCGTGGTTGTTGCGCTGCGGGGCCGCGATCACCCAGTACAGGACGAGCGGAAAGCCGAGCGAGAAGAGGTAGAAGCGACGGTTGCGGAAGGTGCGCAGCAACTCGTAGCGGGTGTACGAGAGCCCGGTCATGAGCTCACCAGCGCCGGGACGTTCTCGTCGGGATCCCGGGTCAGTTGCAGGAAGGCGTCCTCGAGCCCGGCGCCGGTGATCTCGATGTCACGCGCTGTCGGGTACTGCCCCAGGAGCGCCCTGATCGCGGCGTCGGAATCCGAGCAGCTCAGGATCACGGCCTCGCCGTGTCGCTCGGCCCCGTTCACGCCCGCGAGCTCGGCGAGACGAGAGGCCTCGACCCCCGGGAGACTCGCCCGAATCGTCCGCACCCCGACACGGGCCTTGATCTCGGTGGTCGCCCCGTCAGCCACGATCCGGCCGTGTGCCATCAGGATCGCCCGGTCGGCGTTGGCATCGGCCTCCTCGAGGTAGTGCGTCGCAAACAGGACCGTCTTGCCGCGGGCCGCGAACGCGAACGCGCGCATGATCGCCCAGAACTCGCGACGCCCCTCGACGTCCATCGCCACCGTTGGCTCGTCGAGCACCAGGATGTCGGGATTGCTGACCCGCGCGACGGCGAAGCGCACGCGCTGCGTCTGGCCGCCCGACAGCTTCTGCGTCCGCTGGTTGGCCGCCAGCTCGAGCCCGGTGAGCTCGAGCACCTCTCCGATGTCCAGCGGATCGGGATACAGCGACCCGATCATCGCCACCACCTCGCGAACCAACAGATCGCGGATCAGCTCGCCGGTCTGCAGCATCGCGCCGACCATGCCGGCATCGACGGCCTCCCGGGGCGAGTGACCGAACACGGACACGCTCCCGGCGTCGGGAATCGTCAGGCCGAGCAGCATGTCGATCGTGGTCGACTTGCCCGCCCCGTTGGGCCCGAGCAGCGCCACTGTCTCGCCCCGCTCGATCGCAACGTCGATTCCTCGCACGGCGCGGATCGGGCCGTTCCGCCCGCGAAAGCTCTTGGTGAGGCCGTCAAGCCGGATGCCCTCTCCGCGCCCCGGAGAACTCTGGTTATCCATCCGGTTTGCTGCTTGCCCACCGGGCGTCTTCGTCAAACCACCCGGCGCGCGGTAGCGTTGCGGATCGTGCGCGACGTCCCGATTCGAGGCCCGATGATCCGGCTCGGGCAGCTGCTCAAGCTCGCCGACGTGGTCGACAGCGGCTCCGAGGTCAAGGCGTTCCTCTCGACCGAGCCGGTGTGGGTCAACGGGGCCCGCGAGGCGCGTCGCGGCCGGCAGCTCAACCCCGGCGACGTCGTCCGGACCGGCGATCACGAGCTGCGCGTGACCTCGGCGAACGCGGACGCTTTGTGAGGACCACGGGCACTGGAAGAATCGCGGCATGGGCTCGCTCCGCCCCGGCGAGAGGCGACGAACTGTGGGCAGCCGCGCATGCGGACCGGCACTTCGTAGCCTCCGCGACGGTCCTCGTCCGGCGCGGCCGGCGCCTGCATCACGCCGTCGAGGGTCACGTGATTCGTGACGACAATTTGGCTCATCTCGGAACCTCCTCCGAATCAGTACTAGACGGTACGGTACCACGGGTACTGAACCGTCCAATACCATGTGTGAGGAAGCGCCTGTGCCCGATGCCGTGCCACCCCCCACCAGTCCTGCCGGCGCCGGCGAGCCGCGCTCGGCGCGCAAGCGCGCGACGATCCTCGAGGCCGCCACGACGCTGTTCCTGCGCTCGGGCTACCTCGGCACGAGCATGGATGAGATCGCCGCTCTGGCCGCCGTCTCCAAGCAGACCGTGTACAAGCACTTCGCCGACAAGGAGCGGCTGTTCTCGGCCATCGTGATCGCGATGGTCGACGAGGCCAGCGACCCCACCCACGACGAGGTGCTCAACCTGCGCGACAGCGGCGACGTCGAGGCCGACCTGCGGGAGCTCGCCCGGCGACTGCTCGCGCGCGTGCTGCAGCCGCGGCTGATGCAGCTGCGGCGGCTCGTAATCGCCGAGGCGACCCGCTTTCCCGAGCTCGGCCGCATCTTCTATGAGCGCGGTCCCGGGCGCACCATGGCTGCGCTCGCCGAGGCATTCGCGCGTCTCGCCGAGCGACAGATGCTGCGGCTCGAGGATCCGAGCCTGGCCGCCGCCCACTTCAACTGGCTGATCATGTCGATCCCGCTCAACCAGGCCATGTTGCAGGGACTCGCCACACCTCCCGCCGCCGCCGACCTGGACGGCTACGCGGATACCGGTGTGCGGGTGTTCCTGGCCGCTTACGGTGCGTGAGGCTCGTCGGGGACGACCTCGCCCGCCCGCTCGTCGCGGTCGGCCCAGTCGAGCAGGGTCTCCAGCGAGAAGGCGACGTCGTCGATGCCCGCATGGAGATCGCCGAGCCGCGCGAACCGATTGGGGACGGTGGCGATCGTGCAGTCCTGCGGCAGTACGTCGTCGATCTCGTCCCAGGCGATCGGCGTCGACACCGTCGCCTCGCTGACGCCGCGGACCGAGTAGGCGCTGCGGATCGTGTGGTCGCGTGCGTTCTGGTTGTAGTCGACGAACACCTTGTCCGGCTCGCGGTCCTTGCGCCACCACGTCGTCGTGACGTCGCGGGCGGCGCGGCGCTCGGCCTCGCGCGCGAACGCCAGCGCGGCCCGTCGCACGTCGGCGAACCCCCAGCGCGGCTCGATGCGGACGTAGATGTGGAGGCCCGAGCCGCCCGAGGTCTTGGGCCAGCCGACGATGCCGAGCTCGTCGAGCAGTTCGTACGCCACGTGGGCCACCCGGCGCACGGCGGCGAAGTCGCAGTCCGGCATCGGATCGAGGTCGATACGCCATTCGTCGGGCCGCTCGGTGTCGGCGCGGCGCGAGTTCCAGGGATGGAACTCGACCGTCGACATCTGCACGGCCCAGACCACGCTGGCCAGGCTGGTGACGCACAGCTCGTCCGCGTGCCGGCCGGACGGGAAGTCCACCCGCACCGTGTCCACCCACGGCGGCGCGGCCTTCGGCAGCCGCTTCTGGTGCACCTTCTCGCCCTCGACCCCGCGCGGGAAGCGGTGCAGCATGCACGGCCGCTCGGCCAACGCGCGGACGATCCCGTCACCCACGCTCAGATAGTAGTGAGCCAGATCGAGCTTCGTCTCACCTCGGGCGGGGAAGTACACCCGGGCCGGGTTGGAGATCCGGACCGTCCTCCCGGCGACCGTAAGCTCGACCGGCTCGTTGCCCTCGGCCGCGGCCACGATTACGCCACGATACGACGGATCACAAGAGACGAATAGGCACTCGATGCTCATCAGCGACAAGGAGGCAGCATGGAATATCGGCAGCTGGGCCGCTCTGGGCTGCGCATCTCACGACTGACGCTGGGGACGATGTCGTTTGGCGGCCATGGGCAGTTCCGCGATGTCGGGGAGGTCGACCTGGAGGGCGCGCGGCGTCAGATCGCGATGGCGATGGACACCGGCGTGAACCTGATCGACACCGCCGACATGTACTCGAGCGGCGCCTCCGAGGAGCTCGTCGGCGAGGCCCTCAAGGGCCGGCGCGCCGAGGTGCTGCTCGCGACCAAGGCCCGGTTCGCGATGGGATCCGGTCCGAACGACGCCGGGCTCTCGCGCCATCATCTGATCGAGGCCTGCGAGGCGAGCCTGCGCCGTCTGCAGACCGATCACGTCGACCTCTTCCAGGTGCATGAGTGGGATGGGCAGACGCCGCTGGAGGAGACCCTCGGCGCCCTCGACCACCTCGTCAGTAGCGGCAAGGTCCGCTACGTCGGCTGCTCCAACTTCGCCGGCTGGCAGGTGATGAAGGCGCTCGGGATCGCCCGCGAGCGGGGGTTGACGCAATTCGCCAGTCAGCAGGTGTACCTCTCGCTCCAGGAGCGCTCGGCCGAGTACGAGATCGTCCCTTCGGCCATCGACCAGGGCCTCGGATTGCTGATCTGGAGCCCGCTCGCCGGCGGACTGCTGTCCGGCAAGTACCGACGCAACCAGCCCCCGCCGGAGGGCGCACGGCACGCGAGCGAGTGGAGTGAGCCGCCGGTCTACGACGAGGACAAGCTCTACGACACGATCGAGGTGCTGGTCGAGATCGCCGGCGCGCACGGCGTCTCCGCCGCCCAGGTCGCGTTGGCCTGGCTGCTCGCCCGTCCCGGGATCTCCAGCGTGATCGTGGGCGCACGCACCGAGGAGCAGCTCGCCGACAATCTGGCCGCCGAGGGGCTCGAGCTGAGCGCCGACGAGCAGGCGAGGCTCGAGGCGGTCAGCCGCCCACGGCTGATCTACCCGTTCTGGCATCAGCGCGCCTCGGCCACCGATCGGCTGAGCGCCGCCGATCTCTCGCTGATCGCTCAGTACATGGGCTAGTGGTCCCCGCCGAGGGCGCGGGCCTCGAGCCAGGCGTTACGGAACGCGCCGCGCGGGTCCATGCGCGCGACCAGCGTAGTTGCAGCCCAGTTCGTGCGCTCCATGTGGGCGCACCCTAGCTGCCGCGCTAGACTGGGAGGAAGGGTTGAGCTATCCGCTCGGCCGAAAGCAGTGCCCCGCGTTTCCGCAGTCGTTGCCTCGCAGCACCCTCCGCGTACGCAGTGCACATACCCCGGAGGGGGATCAAGATGGCAAGAGGAACCGTGAAGTGGTTCAACGACGACAAGGGCTTTGGCTTCATCGAGCCCGACGAAGGAGGCAAGGACCTCTTCGTGCATCACAGCGCGATCCAGGGCAGCGGATTCAAGTCGCTGACCGAGGGCGCGAAGGTGAGCTACGACGCTGAGCAGGGCCCCAAGGGCCCGGCGGCGGCGAACGTCCAGCCCGTCTGAGCCGAGCGGCTTCGAACTGCGACGGGGGGCCCAACGAGGGGCCCCCCGCTCGTTCTCGCCGCACCCGAGACGCCCGTCCGCGTGCGGAAATCCACGAGTAAGGACGGACAGGTATGGCCTCCAGCGGCAAGAAAAAGACCACGATGGCGAAGCTCGCCCGGGAGAGCCGTCTCCGCGAGCGTCGGGCGGCCAAGGCGGCCCGCAAGAACGCCCGGAAGCTGGCCGCCCTGAACGGCCCCGAGCTGCCTGATGAGGCCGGGACGGAAGAAGACTTCGAAGGGGACGTCCAAGCGCACGTCGAGCCGGGCGTCGAAGCGAACCTGTAAGGCTCGCGGCCGTGGCTGTTCGCTACGGTTGGCCCCTCCGTCGCCGTTCGCTCCCATGTGTTCATGACATCGGACCCGAGTACCAGTGAGCTCGTCGCGCTTGGCGCGCCGACGGTGCTGCCCGAGGGGTCGCGCGTGCGACTACGCCAGGGCAGGCCGGCGGACAAGGAGCTCCTGCTGCGCGGCTTCGAGCGCCTCGGCGAGGAGTCCCGCTATCGCCGCTTTCTCGCGCCGATGCCCGAGTTGCGGGAGCCGATGCTGAGCTATCTGCTCGACGTCGATCACCACACCCACGAGGCCATCGTCGCGCTCGACGAGCGGACCGGCGAGGGAGTCGGCGTGGCGCGGTACGTGCGCAACGACCATCGCCCCGATACCGCCGAGGTCGCCGTCACAGTGATCGACGACTGGCAGGGCCGCGGGCTCGGCACGCTGCTGCTCGACGTGATCGCCGCCCGCGCCCGCGAGGAGGGCATCACCACCTTCCAGGCGATGATGCTGGCCACCAATCAGGGCATGATGGACGTGTTCGAGCGGCTCGGCCCCGTCCGCGTGATCGATCGCGAGTCCGGAACCGTCGAGATCGAGATCCCGATTCCCAAGGTCGGCCTCTCGGCCGCGCTGCGGAAGCTCCTCGCCGTTGTGGCCCGCGAGGACGTCGCCAAGCCACTCATCGAGCGCCGCGGCGCCGGCCCGTGATCTGCCACGGCCCGGGCGCGAGGTCGAGGACCAGATTCACGACCCAGACGATCAACGTCGCCTTGACCAGGGTCCAGAACCCGTAGATGTGAAAGCCGCCCACGATGTCCGTCGTGAGCACGAGCATCAGCAGCGACACGAAGAACCAGGCCACGCCGAAGGGCCGAGAAGCCGTCGGCCAGGCGTTCGATCTCGCCGGCGACCTCGGCAGAGGAGCGGTCCTGCCATGCGCCGCCGCGACCCTCGCGCACCGCCGCGTGGCTGCCGTAGTGCTCGCCGGCGACAGCCGGCAGCTGCGCGGCCGTGTGCGGTGCGGCGTCGGTCTGGGTCATCGCAGCCCTCTCCTCCTCCTCGAGCGTTCGCTGAGCCTGGCGCTCGACTCGGCATCATAGGCTTCCCCGCATGAGCTCCAGCTTCACGCCGCTGCACCGGGGCGGCTCCGGGCCCCCGCTCGTCTGCCTCCACGGGTTCACCGACACTTGCGGACCTGGGAGCTCGTGCTGGGAGAGCTCGAGCGCCACCACGACGTGCTCGCCCCCACGCTGGCCGGTCACGCCGGCGGCCCGCCGCTCGAGGGTGACGCCAAGGACGCCGTGCTGACCGATGCGATCGAGCAGGCGATGGACGCGGCGGGCTTTCGGACCGCGCATATCGTCGGTAACTCGCTCGGCGGCTTCGTTGCCCTGCAGCTCGCGGCGCGGGGACGAGCGGAGTCGGTCGTCGCCCTGGCCCCGCGGGCGGGTGGGGCAGGGGCGATGACTCGTACAAGGAGACACTGAATTACTTCGCCGACATGCAGGTGCAGCTCCAGGCGGTCGCGCCATACGCCGAGCAGATCGCCGCCTCGCCCGAGGGCCGGCGGCGCGCCACGGAGTTCATCACCGTCACCTACGAACACATCCCCGGCGACCTGGTCGCCCACGAGATCAGCGGCGCGGCGAACTGCACGGCGGCGATGCCGCTGATCGACTACGCGATGCGCGAGGGCTACGACCTCGAGGCCGACCGGATCGACTGCCCGGTGCCGATCGTTTGGGGCACCGAGGACAAGCTGCTGCGCTACCCGTCCGCGGCCGTGCGCTTCCGCACCGACTGGCTGCCCACGGCCGACTGGATCGAGCTCGACGGCGTCGGCCACTGCCCCCAGCTCGACGTCCCGCTCGAGACGGCGCAGCTGATCCTCGGGTTTACGACGCGCTGATCAGCGATCGCTGGGAACCTCCTGGACGACCTCGAACTCGAGCAGGCTCGAGCCCTGGGCGACCGGCGCCTCCCCCCGGTCACGGGCGGCCTGCGCGTGGCCGCGGGTGAAGGACTGGCTGTCGCGCCAGCCTCGGTAGGCATCCTCGCTCTCCCACCGCGTGTAGACGAAGTAACGGGTCTCACCCCCAACCGGGCGCAGCAGCTCGAAGCCGAGGAAGCCCGGCATCTTCTCGACCTCGCTGGCCCGCCGCGCGAACCGCTCCTCGAGCTCGGCGCCGCGCTCGGGCGCCACCTCGATCGCATTGATCTTCACCACGGCCATCTCCGGCCTCCCTTGGGTCGGTCCAGCGGATCCGCAAAGCTTCCCAGAGGTTCATGCCGCGCCACACCGTCACATTGAGCGAGGCCGCAGCACGTCCCACGGCCGTGGTGGCCGTGACGACCACGTGGGCGGAGTTCCCCCGATTGTGGACGACGCTCCTCGACGAGGTCGATGCTCCCCGGCGGTGCTGTTGCGTCCACGATCCATCGCGGTCCGGATGCCAAGCTCGAGCTTGCCCCCCCGTGCGGTGCGTGAACGGTGTGCGGAGCTGGAGCTCCCCCTCGCGGGCCCCCGGTGGGAGATCTACGGTCATTGGCGAGAGGACCCCGACGAGCTCGAGACCGAGGTTCAGTACCTGCTCGCCTCGGTGTCCGCCGTGGAGCTGATCGACAGGCGTCTGGATTAGACGGCGTGCGCCTGCACATACTCAGCGATCTGCACCTCGAGCGAAGCCCCTTCTCGCCGCCCGCCGTCGACGCCGACGTGGTGATCCTGGCCGGCGACATCGCCCGCGGAACCGACGGCGTCGAGTGGGCGCGAGAGTGGGAGCACGAACGACCCGTGCTCTACCTGGCCGGCAACCACGAGTTCTACGGCCATTCGATGCCGGCGCTGATCGATCAGATGCGGTTCGCGGCTGAGGGCTCGTCGGTGCGCGTACTCGAGAACGACGAGGTGGTGATCGACGGGGTCCGCTTCCTCGGCTGCACGCTGTGGAGTGACTTCGACTTCGACGGACCCGAGCACCGCGAGATCTCGATGAAGCTGTGCGAGCGCGTTGTCAACGACTACGAGCACATCACTTTCGGCTCGACGCAGCGCCGGCTCACGCCGCGCGACACGCGGCTGATCCACCTGGCGAGCCGTCGCTGGCTGAGCGCCCGCCTGGACCGGCCACACGACGGCCCGACGGTGGTGCTCACGCACCATGCCCCGCTGATCCGAGCGCGGCCACCGCTGCCGCTGCAGCGCGCGCTCGCCGGGGCCTTCGCCAGCGACGTGACCGAACTGATGGGCGCGGAGCGGACCGGTCTGTGGATCTACGGCCACACCCACCGCGTCGCCGACCTCGAGCTGAGCGGGACCCACGTCGTCAGCAACCCGCGCGGCTATCCGCACGAGCCGGCGGACGGTTTCGATCCCGCCTGCGTGGTCGAGCTCGACGTCTGACGACCGGCGGCGCCGACCCCGGCGCCCTGGCGCCCCGGGCTCAGCCCGGCGGTGCCCCGTTCCAGTCCTGGATCGCCGCGATGATCTCCGCGGGCGAGTCCTCCTGGATGTAGTGGCCGGCGCCCTCGAGTATCACCGTGGTGTGGCCGGGGAAGACCTCCTCCCACCGTTTGCGTTCGGGCTCGCGGAACGCGACGTCCTTGGTCGGCCAGACCAGCAGCGCGGGACGGTCGCGCAGCACCCGGAGCCCACGCTCGATCTCGGCCAGAAATGGGCGACTGCGCAGGATCTCGCGCGGGAACACGTACAGCGGCCGGCGCGAGTCCGGCGTCGGGAACGGCCCCCGGTAGGCGGCCATCACGGGCTCCGACAGCTTCGTTCGCCGCACGCCACCGGGCAGGATCTTCTCCACGAAGACGTTGCGCTGCATGATCAGGTGCTCACCCAGCCGACTGCCCAGGATGCGGGAGAAGGCCTGCGTGCCCGGATCGGTTTTCGGCCACGCCCACGTGTTGCCGATCACGAACGCGGCGAAGCGCTCCGGGTGGCGGGTCGCGGCCGCGAATCCGATCGGCCCTCCCCAATCCTGCACCATCATCGTGACGTTCCTGAGGTCGAGCTCGAGGATAAAGCGCTCCAGCACCTGCGCGTGCTCGGCGGGGAGGTAGCCGTATCCGCTCGGCGCGCTCGAGAGCCCGAAACCCGGATAGTCGAGCGCGATGCAGCGGAATCGGTCGCGCAGGACCGGGATGATCTCCCGGTACAGAAACGACCACGTCGGGTTGCCGTGCACCAGCAGCAGCGGGGGCCCCGCTCCCTCGTCGACGTAGTGCACCCGCGCGCCGGCGATCTCGGCGTAGTGGCTCGCGAACGGGTACAGGTCCTGGCTGAGCCACGACGGCAATGGCTCGGCGCCGGCGTGTGCGTTCATGCCGGCGACTCCCCGCCGCGCGCCGGCGCAAGCAGGACGAAGACCGCTCCCAGGTCGGTCTCAGGGCTCATCTGACCAGCTCCGGTTCGCGAATCAGGCTCGGCGCCACCATGGAGGGCTCACGCTAGCGCTCGCACGACGCCAGGTCGAGGCCGGGTTTGCACGCGCCGTCCACCGCAAACCGATAGAAGAGAGGCCCCAACGCGGACTTTGGAGGTTGCGCCGATGCTCGAGTACCAGGTGGCCCACAGCTATGAGACGGTGACCCTGTTGCGCGCCGGCGCGGCGGCACGGATCGAGCTGAACCGGCCGGAGACGATGAACGCCTGGAACAAGCAGTTCGGGCATGACCTGCTCGATGCCGTCCGCAGCGTGTCCGCGGACGCCGCCGTCCGCGCGGTCGAGATCGGCGGCGCGGGCCGAGGCTTCTCCTCCGGAGCCGACCTTCGTGCCGGCTTCGATCCCACGCCCGCGGGCCATCCCGACGTGCAGACCGTCCTGCACGAGATCTACCACCCGATCATCCTCGGCCTGCGGGAGATGCCGAAGCCGGTGCTCGCCGCGGTCAACGGGCCCGCGGTGGGGATCGGATGCTCGCTGGCCCTGGCCTCCGACCTGATCGTCGCCGCCCGGAGCGCCTACTTCCTGCTCGCCTTCGTGAACATCGGCCTCGTGCCCGACGGTGGCTCGTCGGTCTTCGTCCCGGCCCGCGCCGGCATCGCCCGGGCGATGGAGATGGCGATGCTCGGCGAACGCGTGCCCGCAGAGCGCGCCCTCGAGTGGGGCCTGATCAATCGCGTGGTCGACGACGAGGAGCTCGCCGCGGCGACGAGCACGCTGATGGAGTTCCTGGCCGCCGGGCCGACGCGTTCCTACGCCGGCACCAAGCGCCAGCTCAACGCCCGCGTCTACGCCGGGATCGAGGCGCAGCTCGAGCTCGAGGCGGAGATTCAGCAGGAGCAGGCCGCCACGGCCGACTTCATGGAGGGCGTGAAGGCCTTCGCCGAGAAGCGGCCGGCCCGGTTCGAGGGGCGGTAAGGCCGGCACAAGGGCGGTGGCGCCGCGGCAAGGGGCGGTGGCGCCGCGGGCGCTTATCTCGACAAGCCACCGTTGCGATCCGCTCCTCGGCCACCTAAGCGCCTCCGAGGCGCTTACCCGCGCAAAGTCGTCTGCTAACAGGGACTTTGTCGACTTAAGCACCTTCGGAATATGGTGCGTCAGCCTGGCCACGGGCACGTGGGGGCCGGCCAGCTGACGCACTGGATTCCTGAGGTGCTTATGTCCCCACACCACCCGCTCCGAAGGCGTCCTTGGGTAGATGAGCGCGAGATACACGCTCATCTGCCCAAGGTTCCATGCCCGCGGCAATTCGGGCAGATAGCACGGCCGCCTCTCCCGCCACCGCCCGCCAGATCCACCGGTCCCCAGACGCCGTTGGGAGCTCGACCGCCCGGCGTCACACGGACCCGGCGCCTACCGACGTGCGGCGCCGTCGATGACCCCGGCGAGACGGCGCCCGAGCGCGGGGGCGTAGCGCGACAGGTACCAGAGCGCCCACGACTCGGCGGTGACGGGCATCACCGCCCGGTTGTGCTGCACCGCGTGGAGGATCCGCCGCGCGACCCGATCGGGACCGTAGTTGCGGCGCTGGTAGAGCGCGATCACGCGCTCGCGCTGGGCCACCGCCTCGCCGCGCAGGCGGCTGTTGCGGGTGATCGGTGTGTTGATCAGCCCCGGGCAGACCGCCGTCACGTCGATCCCGAGCGGGCGCAGCTCGACCCGGATCGCCTCGGACAGCCCGAGCACGGCGAATTTGGTCGCCGAGTAGGCGACGAGCGAGGGATTGGCGAAGTAACCCGCCGCCGACGAGAGGTTGACCACGTGCCCGCGGCCGCGCTCGACCATCGCCGGCAGGAACAGGTTGCATCCGTGGACGACGCCCATCACGTTGATCGGCACGATCCAGTCCCAGTCCTCCAGCGGCGTCTCCAGGAAGCTCGCTCCGAGGCCGACGCCGGCGTTGTTGACGAGCAGGTCCACAGCGCCGGCGTGCTCGTGGACGAGGGCGGAGAAGGCCTGCATCTGGGCGCGGTCGGAGACGTCGACGGCGCGGGCGACCACGTCGCGGCCGAGCCGGCGCGCCTCGGCCTCCGTGGCGGCGAGGCCGGTCTCGTCGACGTCGCAGATCGCCAGGTTGGCGCCGCGTCGGGCGCACAGGAGCGCCGTCTCACGCCCGATTCCGCTGCCGGCGCCGGTCACCAGCGCCAGCATGCCGTCCATCCGCCCGACTTCCATCGCGCGACCCTATCGGGCGGGGACGTCGAGCGCGCAGAATCGCCGTAGTCTGCCCCGATCGCTCCAGGCAACGTGCGGTTGAGAGCCAGGCCGGCGCTGTCTGTGGTCCCCGCCGGAACGGTGCAACCACTAGGGTTGGGGCCTCGCATGTCCTACGCACTGCCAGCCGACGTCGACGCCCGCCCGATCGCCATCGTCGGCGCCGGCACGCTCGGCCAGCGCATCGCCACGGTCTTCGTGGCCGGCGGCAGCGACGTGCGGATCTTCGACGTCTCCGAAGCCCAGCGCGAGGCCGCCAGCGACTACGTCAGCCGGAATGCGGCCGCGGTGAAGCAGGCGCTCGGCCTCGAGTCCGAGCACGCGGGCCGGGTGGAGGTCTGCGCCGAGGAGGCGACAACGCTTCGCGGCGCCTGGATGGTGATCGAGGCCGTGCCGGAGCGGCTCGAGCTCAAGCAGGCCGTCTTTGCCGAGCTCGACCGACTGGCCGACGCTGACGCGATCCTGGCCAGCAACTCCTCCTCACTGGCGACCAGCCGCATGATCGACCAGGTCCGGCACCCCGAGCGGGTTCTGAACACCCACTACTACCAGCCCCCACAGCTCAACATGGTCGAGTTGATGTCGTGCGGCTTCACCGACGAGGGCATCATCGACGGGCTGATGAGCAAGTTCCCGGCCTACGGGCTGGTGCCGTTCCACGTCCGGCGCGAGAGCGACGGGTTCATCTTCAACCGCATCTGGGCCGCGATCAAGCGCGAATGCCTGATGGTGGTGGAAGAGGGCGTGACCGAGCCCGAGGACGTGGACGCGCTGTGGAGCATCTTCGTGCGCGCCGGCATCCCCCCGTTCGAGCTGATGGACCGCGTCGGACTCGATGTCGTGCTCAACATCGAGGAGCACTACGCGACCCTGCGGCCGGGCCTGCCCGAGGGGCCTCGCCGACTGCTGCAGGACTACATCGAGCAGGGTCGGCTCGGCGTCAAGAGCGGCCGCGGGTTCTACGAGCACCCGCCCGCCTGAGACCGAGCCCGCTACCTCCGCATCCGGTCGTAGTTGATCCGTAGCAGCGCGATCACGTCCTCGACGTCGGCCTGGCTCGAGATCCGGCGGGCCGCCGGTCCCTCCCGATCGGGGAACACGGGGTGGTAGCCGATCCGGCCCTCGCGGAACAACTCCGCCCATACGGGCTTCGGGAACGAGAAGTGCGCGGCGTGATCTCCGTGCAGGTGACCGATCTCCCGCCGCCCGAGCCGGAACGCGAACTCCCCGCGCCGACCCGGACCCGCTTCGATGCCGGGCCAGGACGTCACCTCGGCCGTGATCTGCACGCTGGCTGTCTGCGACATGATCTGGGACGTCAGGACTCCTCGTGTTCGTTGGTGCATCGCACCATGTTCCACCTCGCCGCGCCCGGTCACCAGAGGCAATTGGTCCTAGGACCCGTTCGCCGGCGAGCTGGACTCACGGGCGCCCCTCGACGCAGTGCAGAATGTGGGCGTGGAACACACGCACGCGCTCGGAGCCGCGCCCGTCTCACCGTCCGTCGGCAGCGAGCCGGCCGGGCTGAGCGAGGCCGAGGCGCAGCGGCGGCTGGCCGCCGCGGGTCGACCACGGCCGCAGAGCACCAGCCGCTCCTATGCCAGCATCGTGCGGGCGAATGTGCTCACCGTGTTCAACGCGATCCTGGCCGGGTTCGGCGCGGTGACCTTGATCTTCGGCGACGCACGCGATGCGCTGTTCCTGGGCATCATCGTCGCCAACGCGGCCATCGGGATCACGCAGGAGGTGCGGGCCAAGCGCTCTCTCGACCGTCTCTCGCTGCTCGTCGCTCCGCAGGCGCGGGTCAGGCGTGACGGGTCGGTGAGGCAGGTCGCGGTCGAGGAGGTCGTCGTCGGCGACGCGGTCATGCTGGAGACCGGAGATCAGGTGATCGCCGACGGGCGCCTGCTGGCAGCCCGCGACCTGCGTCTCGACGAGTCGATCCTCACGGGCGAGTCCGAGCTCGCCGGTCGCGACGTGGGCGATGCGGTGCGA
>Ga0208714_1000264_pt1 | contig 15278 bp, 15 predicted proteins | sample NGESurshal072012_3_FD_184461 | JGI IMG/M metagenome (GOLD analysis project Ga0208714, IMG submission 184461) | Arctic peat soil microbial communities from Barrow, Alaska - NGEE Surface sample 415-1 shallow-072012 (SPAdes) | ecosystem: Environmental > Terrestrial > Soil > Wetlands > Peat ... | reverse complement strand
TCTCCGCTGAGGTCGGCCGGCCGTGTCGAGGCGGTGAACTGGTTCAGGATCTCGACGAAGCGCTCGGGATCATCGTTGAACGGAAAGTGGCCCGCGTCCGGAAAGACCTCTAGACGACTGTGCAGCATCTGCTCGTGCGCGCGGCGCCCGTGCTCGAGCGGAATGATCGGGTCCTTCGCCCCCCAGATCAGCATCGTCGGAACGTCCTCAGAGAGGTAGAGGCGGTCACGAGCGTCGACCCGCTGGCCTTTTGCGTCAATGACCGAGCGGGCGGTATGAACGAATGCGCGCCGGGCGTCGGAGGCGCCCAGCGAGTCCAGGCCCTCGGCCAGGCCGCGCACGTCGGCACTCGCCTTCACCCCGACGCGGCCCAGCACCCGGCCGATCACGCGCCCGATGGAGCGCGTGATCGGGCTGAACAAGACGGGAAGAACGAACTCGGCACCCGGCAATGTCGCCGCCCGCAGCGCAAGGCTGACCTCCTCCCCCAACCCGCCGCTGTCCACCAGCACCAGCCGCTCCACGCGATCTGGGAACTGATAGGCGAACTGCATCGCGATGCCGCCACCCAGCGAATGCCCGACAACCGTCGCCTTGGCGATGCCGAGGACGGCGAGAAGGTCGCGTAAGCCGCTGGCGTAGGCGCCGAGCGAGTAGTCGCCGCGGGGCTTGCCCGAGCGGCCATGGCCAGCCAGGTCGGGCGCGAGGACCGTGTGCCCTTCGGCCAGCCATCCATCACCGAACGCCACGTCCGCGAGCTGGACGTGATTCCGTGCATGAGGAGGACGCCGGGCCCTCCCCTAGGAGGTGGTAGGTGACGCGCTGTCCGTGGAGGTCCATCTCAGGCACGGTGCCCCGCACAATACCCAGTGCCGGAAAGGCTGATCGAACCCCGCGGTGAGAAACGGGGATCGCCCGACGGGGTTTCCCGGCTACTCCTCAGTGGGCGGCACGGATGATCGTGGCGCGACCTGAGCGTAGGCTCGTAAGGAAACCAGTAGAACCAGGAGGCCACGTCATGGGTGCAAAGACTTGATCAGACAGTCGGCCGCGCGAAGCAGGCCGTCGGCGCCGTGACTGGCGATGAGGAGACCAAGCGCGAAGGGCAGCGCCACGAGGACAAGGGCAGGCTCAAGGGCAAGGTCGACTCAGCCTTCGACAAGGTGCAGCATGCGCTCGAGGACCTGAAGCACAAGGTCGACGGGAAGTGACGATCGGCATGCTCGCAGGCGGCCCGTTGTCGGCCCTGTGACGGGCCGACAACGGCGATTGCTCGCGCCGGCTTGGGGCGCGTCCGCCGCGGTCCCGCGAGTCCGCGGCCGCACGACCGGATCCGTCGGACCGGGAGCGTGCGGGAGGGGGCGGATGAAATGAGCACGCGCGTTTCGTCCATTGCGTACAGTCTCGGCGCGATAGGAGTGTCACAACTCGTCCTTTGCGCAAGCCAGCGTCGGCTTCGTGGGCACTGACCTCTTCGATCTGGATGCGGAAGGCCTGGCACGGAGCCGGCTACGCGCCCCCGCGGCTGAGGCATAAGGGTCTTCCCGGCACGACGGATCTCCGCTTGCCATTGGTCTATGTACCGGCGTATAGTCGATGGTCCGGGGATGCCATGGCTGGGAGCCGCGTAGCTTCAGGTCGTGTGGTGACGTGTGCCGTTCGTCGCGCACCGGTTGTCGGCGTGGTTGCTGCGGTGCTCGCCGGAGTCGGATTGGTGGGATGCGGCAGCCGTTCGTCGTCCGCGACTGGCGTGAAGGGCCCCAGCGAGGTCACTGCCGCGCCGGTGGCGACGCGCGGAGCCAACCCGTTCACCGCGGCGGTGGGGACGGACACGCCGGGCCTGTTGCCACCCGCTGCAGCGGCGAGCTCGAGCGGGCGCCCGGCCACCTACAACGCTGACTTGCCCGGGCTGTACGGCGGCACGCGGAACTACATGACGTGCGATGCCGGCAAGCTCGTGAACTTCCTCGAGCAGAACCCGAGCAAGGCGGCGGCCTGGGCATCGACGCTCTCGATCAAGGCCTCGCAGATCCGCGACTACGTGTCCGGGCTGACGGACGTGATCCTCCGCACCGATACGCGTGTGACGAACCACGGATATGTCAACGGCCTCGCCGATCCGATCCAGTCCGTGCTGGAGGCCGGGACCGCCGTGTTCGTCGACAAGTACGGCCAGCCGGTGGTCAAGTGCTATTGCGGCAACCCGCTGACGCCACCCGTTCTGTACACCGCGCCGACCTACATCGGACCGCTGTGGGCGGGCTTCAGCCCGACGCAGATCACGATCATCAACCAGTCGACGACGATCATCAGCACGTTCACGTTGTATGACCCGCGCAACGGGAAGACCTTCCCCCGAACCGCGGGCGTGCACGGACACGATGGTCCCTATACCGCGGCCTCGCCGACCACGACCCCGACGACGACACAACCGCAGCCGACGAACCCGACGCCCACCGCCACCGGCTCGACGCCCACACAGACCTCGCCGTCCGCGGAAAACCCATCCGTATCGCTGTCGCCCAATCCGGTCACGCAGGGCGACACCGTGACGCTGACGGCGTCCGGGTTCACGCCGGGAGCCTCGCTTCAGATCACCGTCAATCGCCCGGATGGCGTGGTCGAGCATTACCCGCTGTCCGCAGGATCCGACGGCACGGGCACATACTCGTTCTCGAACGCCGCCGGCAACGCGCCGCTCGGCGCCTACAGCGTGACCGTGGCCAATCTCGCCACCGGCGCCCAGGCATCCTCCTCAGTCACTGTCGTGGCGCCACCGACAAGCACCACGCAGACGAACACAACCACCACCTGAGCGGTCTTTCTATGACGCGCGCAGGGGGTGATGCCGGGCGCGGAGGGCCGCATCGGCGGTGTGGTCTACAAGCGGCAGCGCATCGCGCCGGGCGTGATTGTGCTCAAGCTGTTTGCGCTTGAGACTGCCGGTAATCGATCGAAGCAGCGGCGAGCGACACTTGTCGCGCTGCCCCGCATGATCAGCGACTTCGTCGCTCAGCGCCGCTGCCCTCCGGGCCCATCGACGGTTGGCGGCAGGAACAGGGCGACGTACTCGCAACGCGAACAGACGCTGATGCCCACTGGGACGCCGCGCCCCACGCGCTTCTCGTCGTCGTCCGGCAGGCCAAGCGTGGCGGCGGGGAGGACGTACCACTCGGGCGGGCCGTCCATCCGTCTCAGCTCGCCCTCGTGGCAGATTGGGCAGCAAGCGCTCACGCGCTTGTCTGTGTCCATTCGCGCAGTCTCCTCCATCGGCGGATCGTGGACGTCGCCGACGCGCTCTCGATGAACTTGAGCGGTATGGACTGCTGCACCCCCGGACCAGCAGTAGAGCGGGACTTCCGGTTTGGGCAGTCGCATGCGTGCGAAGTGTCCTTCCGGCGGGACCCATGGGACGCCATGGACGCGAGCGGACGCACCGAGGCCGCTCCTCCCCGGTTCGAGTCCGGGCCTCGCCATCAGTCAGTCGGGTGACCGGTCCGGATCGGCTAGCGCTTGACCTCCTGCAGCATCCAGCTGTTCCCGTCGGGATCGTCGAACGAGGCGAACGACCCGTAGCTGCGCCGCTCGGGGTCAAGCCCGGGCGTCTGGCCCTGAGCGCCGAAGTGGAACGGCTCGCTGATCTCGACGTCTCGGGATGCGAGATCGGCGCACGCGGCTTCGATGTCCTCGACGACGAGGTGCACGCCCTTGACGGTCCCCGCCCGCTCGGGGTTGCGCATCAACGTGATCGAGCAGGTCGATCCCGGCGGCGTGAGCTGAATGACGCGGAAGTCCCCGTCGCCACCGTGATCGACGTCGACATGGAATCCGACTCGCTCGCTGTAGAACGCCTTCGCACGATCCATGTCGGTAACCGGCATGACGATGAGTTCCAGCTTGTAGTCCACGACCGCTCCCTTTCTCGATGTGCAGCGTGAGACCGCGCGTGCGGTCGATTCTCATCGCCGGCGCCCGACGATCGCCGCTCCAACCGGCAAAACGTGGCATCTCGCGGTCCACGTCGAGCGCCGGGGAACGTTGTGCCGGTAGTACCGGCCTAACGTTCCTCGCCGCGCTCAAGAACGCGCGAGTGCCTACGAAATGCCGGTCCCGACGACCGCGCCCTCTCCTCACACGGTCATTTCCGCGGGCGCGGATTCCAGCGCCGCCTCGATCGCCGCCACGAGCTCTCGGGCGGAGGCAGCGGTAAGCTCCACCGCGACCCGCGCCGAGGGTCCCTGCGCCGGGTTGGCGAAGTCGATGTTCAGCGTGTGCTCGGCCATCGCGTGGACGGGATGGTCGAAGTAGACGGTGCCGTCGGTGACGTGGAACCAGCTGCCGCCCGGTCCCTTGGCGCTGCCCTCGATGGTCGGCTTCACGGTCGCGTAGGTGCACATGGTCAGCCTCCGAGATGGGTCGCGTAGAACGCCGCGATTCGCTCCCAGCCCTCATTGGCCGCGGCGACGCGGTAGGAGGGCCGGTCGGGCGAGAAGAACGCGTGGCCTGCGTCGTCATAGCGGTGAAACTCGTGCGGCTTGTCGTTGTCGGTGAGGATCTGGTCGAGCTCGTCGACCTGCTCGGGACTGGGGTAGGAGTCCTCGTTGCCGAACAGCCCGAGCAGCGGCGCACGCAGGTCGGGCAGTTGATCGACGAGGTTCGTGACCTGGAGCGGGAAGCCCTCGGGTGGGGTGCCGACGACGAAGGCGCCGTAGCAGTCAACCGCGGCATCGAGGTCGAGGTTGCACGCCGCCAGCACCGACTGACGACCGCCCGAGCAGTAGCCGATCACACCGACCTTGCCGTTCGAGCTGGCCAGCCCGCGCAGGTACGCCGCGGCGCCGCCGACGTCGCCGACCAGCCGCTCGTCCGGCACGCCGCCCTGGGCGCGTGCGGTAGCCGCGGCATCGTCGGGGGCGGCCCCCGGCGCTTCGCGCCAGTACAGGTTCGGGCAGATCGCGTCGTAGCCGAGCTCGGCGAACCGGCGCACGATCTCCTTGGTAGCGCGGTCATAGCCGGGCAGGTGATGGATCACGACCACGCCGCCACGCGGGCCGTCTTCGGTTGGTGTGGCGAGGTACGCCTCGATCTCGTCGCCGCCGGCGCCGGCGATCCGAACCGTCCCTGCCGTCATGGAGTCGCTCATGGGCGCGATTCTTTCAGGCGGGTGGCGTCGGCTCAGGCCGGCGGTCCGCGCGACTTAATATTAGTCGGTCGGGCTCGATCAGCGTCGCATCGCGATACCGGAACTCCGAAGACGCGCCTCGTCGGCGAGGAGCGTGCGGGTCCCGCGCCCCATCCCGACATCAGCAAGTCCGCCGTGATACGGCCACCCGACTCCGCGCCCGGCATCCCTTATCGGGAGAGGACAACGAATACGGAGGTCCTCTCATCGCGCCAGGGCTGCTGACGGCTCGGCCTGCCGGAGGGAGCGCCCGACGTTTGTCCGAACTGTTCGACCAAACGCGCGGGAAGGCCGGGATTGCGCCTCGGGCGCGGCGTTCGCCGTGCTGGCCGAGGTGGGCGACGGCGCGACCGTCCGCGCGACCGTGCGCGCCCCAGCCCGTCGCAAGTTCGAGTACAAGCGTCACAGCGCTCGCTGCGCTTCATGGCGGCCGGCCTGATGGTCTTGGCGCCTTGGCGCTAGGACGACGGCGGATCGCGGCCTTCTGGGAATGAGCCGCGCGCCGAGGACGGCCTCACCGCGGGCGCCAGGAGGTGGACGGCCGGGTCTCCGGTGACGCGCAGACTCTCCGCCGCCTGCAGTTGCGTCGAGAGGACAAAGGCGTCCGTCCCGTGTTGGCCGGCGTGCCGAGATCGCTGGCGCAGATTGGCGATCAGGCGATCCAGCGCTGGATCGAGGTCTCGGGCGCGCGCAGTCAGGACTCCGGCCGCCACGGCGTTCGCGACGACCGCGGCGGTTTCTGGGCTACCGGTTGTCGCCGTGATGTTGACCGCGTCGGCATTCGCCACCGGCACCGCGACGATGTCCGACCTGATCACGCTCGTCGACGGACGTCCTCCGAGCGCGGCCGAGGCGTAGCCGGCGACACGCGGGGACATCGCCAGCAGGGAGACGGTCTCCACGGCGCGGTCGGGCTGCGCGGTTACACCCAGGAGGTTGAGTCCGGTGAGGCCGGGGGGGGTGGCGCGATGTTGCGCACGAGCAACTGGGCGTGGGCCTCGTAGCGAAGTGGCGCCTGCGCCACGTAGACGGCGGCGGCAGCGACCGCCACCGCGGTCGCCAGCAGCACCAGCGCGATGTGCGCTCGCACCACGGCGACGTGCACCTTCCACGGCGTCGGTTGCCGGCGCCGGTCGACGAGGTCAGCTCCGCGCTCCGACGCGCCTACGGCGAGCCTCCGTGCAGATGGTTCCGCGGCCATATACATAGTGTCGGCACCCCAAGCACCGAGCCGCCCGGTAGTTGCTACTGAGTACGTCCAGGCACATCCGGCCTCGCCGTGCGTGGCCCTCCGACGTGACTCACCCAAACGCAGGATGCTCAGCGGCGCGGAGCCGCTGAGCGTGCGGCCTCACGCCCCGGCGAGCACGCCCTGAGCGCAGAGGCGCTCGAGGTAATCGCGGCACTCCGCCGCGATCAGCGGCCGGCCGACGTGCAGGCCCTGGGCGAAGTCGCAGCCGAGCTCGCGCAGGCTGCGGCTGGTGTCCTCGTTCTCGACGCCCTCGGCGGTGACGCGGAGGTGGAGGTTCTGGCCGAGCTCGATCATCGAGCGGACGAGCACGGCGTCGTCGTCGTGGGTCTCCATGCGCGTCACGAAGGAGCGGTCGATCTTGATGCCGTCGACGGGAAGCTCCTGGAGCTGGGTGAGCGTGGAGGAGCCGGTGCCGAACTGGTCGATGGCGATCCTCACGCCCATCGCCCGCAGCTCGTCGAGGGCGCTCCTCGACCGACGCAGGTCGGCGATGATGCGGCGCTCGGGGATCTCCAGCTCGAGCACCGAGGGCGGCAGGTCGTAGCGGTCGAGCAGGGTCCGGATCATCGGCGGGAGATCGTGGTCGAGCAGCGTCCGCGTCGACACGTTGACCGATACGTGGACGTCGATGCCCTCGCGGCGCCAGACACCGCACTGGGCCAGCGCAGCGTCGAGCACGCGCTCGGTCAGCAGCGTGATGATGCCGGTCTGCTCGGCGAGGGGGATGAAGCCGTCGGGTGCGATGCAGCCGAGCTGGGGGTGGTCCCAGCGGGCGAGTGCCTCGACCGCCGGTACCGCCCGGCCGTGCAGGGCCACCTTCGGCTGGTAGAGCACGGAGAGCTCGCCGCGCTCGATGCCGCGGCGCAACTGGGCGGCGAGTTCGAGCCGGTCGATGCTGTACTCGTCGTATTCCTCGGCGTACGTCTGGATCGACACGTCGGAGGCCTTGGCGCAGTACAGCGCCACGTCGGCGTGACGCATCAGCTCGGGCGCCGTGGTCCCATGCTCGGGGAAGCACGCGATGCCGATGCTCGCAGCGGTTTGAACGGCGAGCGACTCGACCCGGAGCGGGTCGGCGAGCGCCGTGACCAGTCGCTGGGCGGCCTGGCCGGCCTGCGCACCGGTGCCGTCCATCACGACCGCGAACTCATCGCCGCCGAGCCGGGCGAGCGTGGCGCCGTGACCGAGAGCCTGGTCGAACCGGTCCGCGACCGCTCTCAGCACCAGGTCGCCGAAATCGTGCCCGAGCGTGTCGTTGATCCCCTTGAAGTCATCGAGGTCGAGGATCATCACGGCCAGCGGGCGATTCTCCTGCTGGGCGCCCGCGAGTGCCGCGCTGAGGTGCTCGGCGAGGAGCCGTCGGTTCGGCAGGTCGGTCAGGGTGTCGTGGTAAGCGCGGTGGCTGTTGACCGCGGCCTGCCGGCCGCCGATGTAGAGCGCCAGCATCGGCACGAAGCACAGCGGCACGAGCGCCAGGCCGGAGTCGGCGGCCGCGAGCACCAACGGGGCAAAAGCGAGCGCGCAACCCGCCGTCCAGGTCTGGAAGGCGAGATCGTCACGCATGTAGCGCACGATCGGCAGCCCCGTGAGGAGCGCTGCCGCGGTGCAGGCGAGCGCGTGGTTGACCACGAAGAAGACCACCGCGGCCGCGATAACGATCGGCAGGTCGGTCCCGGTGATCTCCGTCATCGGCTGCGTTCCGGCCAGGGCGAGGACGCCGGCGGCGGCGATCATCGCCAGCACGTACTGGGCCGCGTTGAACATCACCTTGATCGGCGCGACGCGAGCGATCGAGTCGGCGATCACCGAGCTCGTCACGTAGACGAGCGTCGCCGGCAACGGACCGAACCGGAGCAGGATCGCGACTGCGAACGCGGTCGAGACGGTCACCTTGGCCAGCCCGTGCCGCCGCGGGACCGGAATCGGCAGCAGCTCCGCGGCGAGGACGAACACCGACAACATCGCGAGCAGCGCCGGTGAGTTGACCTGCCACGTCCACGTCGATCCCCACCCGGCCAGCGCCGCGACGGCAAACGCCGCGACGCCGAACGTGTAGAGGACGAACCGATGTGGGAGCGGTGGCGACTGGTCAGCGGGGTGGGATGGATGGGAGCGCATGGTGCCTCGGGCGATTGCTACTTCAGGAGATCTTGTGGCCGTGGGAGTTGGCGAACTGCTTGCCCCTGACCGAGCCCACCTTGCGGCCGTAGGGAGCCGCGCGCCGTCGGGTCCGAGCCGAGCCGACCTTGCGGCCGAGGGGGACGGTGACTGCGCCAACCCGCTGGGCGCCGATCTTGTGTCCGTAATGCACGCCGCCGCGCTCGGCCCGGTGGGAGCTGATCTTGTGCCCGAACAGGACGCTTCGCTCGGCGCCGATCTTGTGTCCGTAGCGGACGGCGCGTTGCGTCGCCGCCGATGCCGGCGCCGCCGACACCGCCAGCGCCGCGACCGCCGCGGCCGCCCCGATCAGGGCTCGCACTCGTCGCCATGGGATCTGACTCAGTCCGTGCATCTGTGGCTCCTTTGCCTCATTGTGGCCCCAACGGTGAGGCAGGCCGACGGTCGGTTCGTCCCGACTCGTATCGACGTTGCCCCCCCCGACGCGTGCAGTGGTTGCTACCGATCTTGGGTGGAGAACTACTGAGCTGCGTGACGGTCCCGGCATGAGGAGGCGATCTACCTGTTTGAAGATTCTGGGAAAGGGTATCTGGGCAGCGATGCTGCTGGCGCACGCGCTCATCGACTGGGAGATCGGATGATGCACACTGCCGCACGAGTCGACTCCAACCAGCTGTTCGTGCGCTGGCAGAAGCACGGGGATCAGCGCGCGCGCGAGGAGCTGGTGACTCGCTATCTGGCGCTGGCTCGCAAGCTGGCGCGTCGATACACCGGCGCACGCGAGCCATTGGCCGACCTGATGCAGGTGGCGAGCCTCGGGCTGGTCAAGGCGGTCGATCGCTTCGACCCCGAGCGTGGCACCGGCTTCTCGTCGTACGCCGTTCCCACGATCGTCGGCGAGCTGAAGCGCTATTTCCGGGATCTGGGCTGGTCGGTCCACGTCCCCCGCGGTGCCCAGGAGCTGGCCCTCAAGGTCGAGGAGGCCCAGCAGGAGCTGACGGCGAGATCCGGCCGCCCGCCGACGATCAACGAGCTGGCCGAGTTCATGGAGCTGAGCGTCGAGGACGTCCTCGACGCCCTCGAGACGGCCGCGGCCCACCATTCCGTGTCGCTCGATGCGCCCCGCACTGACGACGAGGGCGACAGCACCTCGTTGGCCGAGATGTTCGGCGAGGAGGACGAGCGCTACGAGCTGGTCGACGACACTCTCACGATCGAGTCGGCGATGCGGTTCCTGAGCGCCCGCGAGCGTCGCGTGATCACCTTACGATTCGTCGAGGACCTCACCCAGTCCCAGATCGCCGAGGAAGTCGGCGTCTCGCAGATGCAGGTATCGCGCATCCTGCGCGGCGCCCTGGAGCGGCTGCGAGAGCTCACGCGGCCCAGGCGCCAGTCTGAGCCGCGCCGTGCTCTGTCCGGCTGAGCGGGCCGCGATCCCGCCGCCTCCCATCACGCGCCTCAGCTAGCGTGGCGGTGGGACCGATGAGAGTGGCCACCCCGACGATCCGCCTGGAGCTGCAGAGCAGGCCGGAGTCGCTGACCCTGGTGCGCGCCATGCTGGCGGGTCTGGCGATCCCCCTGGCGCTCGAGCCGGAGCTGCTCGGCGACGTGAAGACGGCCGTCAGCGAGGCCTGCAACAACGTCGTCATTCACGCCTACCCGGATCAGCCCGGACCGCTCCGGATCGACCTGGCCCTGGAACACGACGGGGTCGAGGTCGTCGTTCGCGACCACGGCGGCGGGATCGGACACACGCCACCGGCCGAGGGCCGGATGAGCGTCGGGCTGGCGCTGATTCGCACGCTCGCCGAGCGGGCGGAGTTCCGCGACGCTCCCGATGGAGGCACCGAGGTGCGGATGACCTTCGCCCGCCAAGACTCTGTCGCCCCGCCCCCGCCGATCGCTCCCGCCGGCTCGGTCGGCCCGGAGCCGCAGCTCGACGGTGATGTCGTCGTCACTCTGTACCCGGTCACATTGCTGTCCGGGTTGCTCGGGCGCGTGGCCAGAGCCGCGGCCGCCGGCGCGCGCTTCTCGGTCGATCGCCTCTCCGACCTTCACCTCGTCACGGATGCGATCGCGGCCTACGCGGAGACCGCGGCGGCGAGCGGGGAGCTCAGCTTTGCGATCCGCGCCGTCGACCGTCGCCTGGAGCTGACGGTAGGACCGTTCGGCGCCGGCACCGGGGCCCGGCTGGAGTCCGATGCCGCCACCGATCCGGCCTTGGCGCCGCTCGTGCTGCTCGCCGACGAGCTGGTCTCCGAGCCGGTGGAGAGCGGCGAGATGCTGGGGGTCCTCGTCGTGGACCCCCGCCCGGTCTCAGGCCAGTAGCTCCTCGGGCGAGTCGACCAAAGTCAGCCGCTCGCCGACCCCGGTCAGGTTGAGCAGGCGCTGCACCTGCGGTCCTCCCTTGACCAGCGCGAACCGCCGGCCGGACTCCTGTGCCCGCTTGTTGGTCGTGACCAGCAGGCCCAGGCCCGTCGAGTCCATGAACTCGAGCTCTCTCAGATCCAGGATCACGAGGCCGCTGTCCGACGCCGCGGCCCGGGCCAGCTCCTCCTCGAGCGCCGGGGCCGAGGCGAGATCGAGCTCGCCGCTGACGGCGATCACGGTGGCGCCGTCCTGGCTGCGCACCGCTATCTTGAAGTGGCCGTTCACGGTGGCCGCGAGCCTACTGATCTTCGCTCGCCTCGACGGTCCTACGGTCAGCCGATGCGCATGTGCACACGAACGATGCTGAGCCCGGGCCCGGTACGCACCTGCACCAGGTCACACAGCCCGTTGGCGAGCCACAGCCCGTATCCGCCCCTGTGTTCGCCGGATGGCCGCCGGCGACCGGCCAGCGGGTCCGCGATCGTTCCACGGTCGCGAACCTCGCAGATCAGCCCACCCGGCTCTGACCACAGGCGCACGTGCCCCTCGCCGCCGCCGTGACGCACGCTGTTGGTGGCCAGCTCGTTGACCGCCATCACGAGGTCCTGCGAACGCGCCTCGTCGAGCCCCGCCCTGGTCGCAGTGCACTCGACGAGACCGCGAACTGTGCCGAGGTCGCCGAGTCCGAAATGGATCGGCTCGGGCGATGGCGCTGGCTCGGGCAGGGGCGCGGTGAGCAGATCGCCGCAGCTGTGCGCTCCGGCGTACTCGGCGCTGATGTGCTCTGCGTGCTCGCCCGCGATCAGCGGGTGGCTGTGGTTGGCCTCCGCGATGACGGCGGCCAGGAGCGCCGTGGTGTCGTAGGGGCAGACGAGGAACAGCGTCGAGTCCGCCAGGGCGAGGTTGAGCAGGCGCTCATGGTGCTGGCACTCGATCAGCTCGGCGGCGTCGCGCTCCGGGTAGATCGGCTCGCCGATGCCCCGCAGCTGACGCCCTGGGTGTGCGTCGATGAACTCCTGCCAGGCCGGGATGATCCGCGCCGGGTTGCTGCCGACGTCGCTCATGTCGGCATAGTGCACGCCGGCGCCGTCTGGGCCCAGCTCGTGACGCAACCGATCGATCTTCTCGCTCGACACGACGACCAGCGTGGGCTCGCGGCGAGGTATGCCCGCGCGGATGAAGTGCGCCGTACGGCGCACGAACTCCTCCTCGCCCGCGTAGAAGAGGGCGGTGTGGCGGTAGTCGGGCGCGCTGGCCCCGGAGTGATCTGGTACCGACTGGATCACGACAGCTATAGCTATCCGGCCGGCTCGTCGTCTAATCATGGATTAGCCACCGGGCGGCCGCTCGCGGAGACCGCGGGGCCACATGCCGGTGACGGTCCTCACGAGGTTCCGGGCTGCAGCGTGGCCCGGAACCTCGCAGGACTGTGTCGGGGCCCATCCGATCAAGACTGAGGAGGAGAGATCTCGGCTCGGGACGGAGGGCGGGCAGAGGTCCGATCGCATTCGTTGGGCGACGTGACCGGGTGCCTCTGACAGAAGGGATCGGCGTCAGGCGGGCTCCCCTGATCCGTAGCCAGCCGCAATCCGGGCGCGTACTCGGCCGCAGCTCGCGCGCCCGTAGGATCGGGCCGCCCGGCCGGCGTGTCACTGTGGCGCCACCGGCGCCTCCGTGCCGATGGCGGTTCTCGCCCGCCGCGACGCCAGGCGCGCCAGCTCGTCGCCGATCGCCGGCAGGGACAGGATCTGCGCCGCTCCGAGTTGCGCCGCCGCGCGCGGCATTCCATAGACCGCGGAGCTGGCCTCATCCTGCGTGAGCGTCCGGCCTCCGGTCGCCGCGACCGCAGCCAGCCCAGCCGCCCCGTCGCGCCCCATGCCGGTCAGGACGACAGCGACCGCGTGGGCGCCGGCCACGCTCGCGAGGCTCCGCAGCAACCGGTCTCCCGAAGGTCGGTGGCCGCTCACGGCGGGACGCCGGTCGAGCACGAGGTGCCGATCGGGGCTGAGCGTGAGATGACATCCGCTGGGAGCGATCCACACCCCGGCCTCCAGCGGATGGCCCCCGCGCGCGAGGGCCACCGGCACCCTGACCATCGCATCGAGCGAGGTGACGAGACCCGCAGTGAATCGCGGCGTCATGTGCTGCACCACCAGCACCGGGATCGGAAAGTCGACGGGCAGCCGGCCCAGCACCGTCTCGAGCGCCTTAGGGCCGCCGGTCGAGGCGCAGACGCCGATCACCGGGCACGCGTCCTCGGGAAGGGTGACGCCCGCCCCTGCCACGGCCTCCACCAAGCGCGTGGGGCTCCCGGCGACCGCGAGTCGCTTGAACTGGATCCGGAAGGATCGCGCCCACGCGCTCGACGGCGCGTCGAAGTCGATGGCCGAAGCGGGCAGGACGGCGACCGCGCCCGCCGCCAGCGCGGCGAGCGCCGGCTCGGAGCGCTGCCGTCTGGGGGCGCCCAGCACGGCCACTCGAGTCGGCCCCAGCGCGCGGACGCGTCGCCCGATCTCGCCCGGCTCGGAACCGAGCAGCTCGAGCTCGATGGCGATCAGGTCGGGAGCGGATCGGGTCAGGGCGCCGAGCACCTGCTCGTACTCGCTGCAGCGTTCGACGACGCGCAGCTGCGGATCTCCGGGCTCGGTGGCGCTTTCCAGGTAGTCGGGCAAGGCCCGCAGTCGGCTGCCCGCGCGGGCGGCAAGCATGATCCGCACGGGACGCTCGGATGACGCCGCGCCCGGCACGAGCTCACGTCTCGCCGATCAGGTCGGTGATCGTGGCCAGCAGCGCTCGCTCGTCGAACTCCTGCTTCGGAATGAAGGCATCGGCGCCCGAGCCGCTTTCCCCGGCAGCCGGCTCGGACCCCGGGTTCGACGTGACGACGATCACGGGCAGGTCGGAGCGCTCGACGTCATCGCGAATCGTCCGCAGCAGGTCACCGCCGCTCATCGCCGGCATCTGCAGGTCGGTCACGACGAGATCGAAGGGGCCCCGTCGGGCGAGCACCTCGAGCGCATCGCGCCCATCCCGGGCCGTCTCGACCCGGTAACCCGCGGCCGTGAGGATGGTGCGGTGGAGCTCGCGGGCCGTGCGTTGATCGTCGACCACGAGAATCCTCGGCGACGACGGGGCCGCTCCGCCCGGGGGGCGGGTTCTCGAGGTGGGGGAGTGGGCGTCGGCGCCGCGCACCAGGAAGGCCGAGTCGAGGATCAGCACGATGCCGCCATCGCCCAGCACCGATGCGCCGAGGTACCCGGGCGTGGCCTCGAAGCCGAAGCCGAGCGGTTTCACCACCACCTCCTGCTCGCCGAGGATCGCATCGCAGGCCAGGGCGATCTGGTGCGAGGACCAGCGGACGACGGCGGCCCGGCGGCTCAGCGCCGCCTCGGACGGGTGTCCGCCGAGGACGCTGATCAGGTCGGCCAGCCACAGACGCTCGCCCCGCAGCGCAATCGCCGGCCGTCCCGCCAGCATCATCGGCCTGGAGAGCTCGAGGACCTCGGCCACGCTGGACAGCGGCAGCCCGAAGCGCCGGCCGGCGCGCTCGACGACGAGCACACGCATCAACGCGAGCGTCACCGGCAGCAGCAGGGTGACCCGGGTGCCACGCCCCAGCTCGGTGGAGATGTCGAGGCAGCCGCCCATTCCCTCGGCATGATTCTTGACTGCGTCGAGCCCGACGCCCCGGCCGGCGAGCCCGCTCACCTCTGCGGCCGTCGAGTACCCCGGCGCCGCCAGCAGCTCGACCAGCGATCCCTCGGCCGGGACCTCGGCGAGTGCAGCTCGGCTCACGCCGCGCCCGTCGTCGCGCACCTCGATCGCGACGAGGCCGCCCCGTTGCACGGCGCTCAACTCGATCCGGCCGCGACGTGGCTTGCCCGCGCGCTCGCGCGCCTCCGGGGTCTCGATGCCGTGCGCCACGGCGTTGCGGAGCAGATGGCCGATCGCATCCGAGAGACCCTCGAGCACGGCGCGGTCGAGCTGCGTCTCGCCTCCGGTGATCACGAGGTCCGCCTCGACGCCGTGCGCCTTCGCCGCGTCTCGGACCGCGCGCGGGTACGGGGCCGTGATCGAGCGCAGCGGGAGGCTTCGCATGCCGAGGACCGCGTCCTGCAGCTCGGACAGGAGTCGTTCGCCGAGATCCACCTCGCGCTCGAGCTCGTCCTCACCGCCCGGAGCACGTCCGATCATGTGCTCGAGGCGACGGTGGTGCAGCACCGTCTCGCCGACCGCGTTGAGCATCCGGTCGATCTTCTCGGCGGGGATCTTGAGCGACCGGGAAGCTCGGACCGGCTCGCTGCTCGCGGCCGGCGCCATCACCGGCTCGGATGTGGGCGCGGGCTCGGCGGCCGG
>Ga0208714_1000262_pt1 | contig 15385 bp, 14 predicted proteins | sample NGESurshal072012_3_FD_184461 | JGI IMG/M metagenome (GOLD analysis project Ga0208714, IMG submission 184461) | Arctic peat soil microbial communities from Barrow, Alaska - NGEE Surface sample 415-1 shallow-072012 (SPAdes) | ecosystem: Environmental > Terrestrial > Soil > Wetlands > Peat ... | reverse complement strand
GGCTGCTTGCTCTTAGTCGGACGTCTGTCATGTGTTTCTCCAAACTGGAATGCCTCTACTGGAATGACTTTCCAGTAATCCACGATATTCTACACCGGTTGTTTAAACCCGCGATGCGACCGCGACGACAGATATCCTGTAGCTACGAAGATTGTCGATTATCGCTGAGGTCCGACCTCAACGCGACCAGGCTTCGGTATGCCTGTAAATCTCTCGTTCCCCGAAGAAAAATAGGACCGAAAATGTTCACCGTAAAAAGCCTTACCTCAAATGTGAAAGAGCCATTGTCAATGCAAGCCTTGCTATCGTCATCTTTAGTCCTGACAGCCCTCTGGCTCGGGCTTTCCCTTTCGAGTACGGCGCAAGAAGGCCCTTCCGTCCCTCCAGTCGGCGGAGCGGCGACGGTGTCCCAGAAGAAGGCACAGGAGGTGTTCGCCGGAACGGACTATGCCTACAGACTCGCGAAGAAGTACAAGGTCAAAGTGGCCTTTGGCACCGACGTTCTATTCGAGGCCAGACTCGCAACTCGTCAGGGAGTGCAACTGGCGAAGCTGGTTCGTTAGTACACGCCTGCGGAGGCGCTCAAGATGGCCACTGCGGACAATGGAGAATTGCTGGCCCTCTCCGGGCTGGTCAATCCCTATCCGGGGAAACTCGGCGTTATAGAAGAAGGCGCCTTGGCCGACCTATTGCTGGTTGACGGCAATCCGGTGGAGAACATCAAGTTGATCGAAGATCCCAACAAGAATTTCCTCGTCATCATGAAGGACGCCACGATCTACAAGAACCTTCAATCCCACTAGCCGGAAACGGAGATGCTGCTGGAACGGTTCGTCTGCTTGGCGTTTCATGACCGGAAGTTCGTTCCTGGATCATTGCATCCCTGGTCCGCCACTTGATCGAGGCGGACCCGACGGCCGGTTTCCAGAAGGCGGATTGCCAGGATTTGACTGGGACGGCGGTCTCGACCCTGAAGGTGGTCTCGTCGAGGGCCCCTGTGACGGCGGTCGCTGTGACGGTGGACGTTGCGAAGGCGGTCGCTGTGACGGCGGACGCTGTGGTGGTGGTCGCTGTGCGGGCGGTCGCGACGGAGGACGGGAGGGCGGACGGTGCGAAGGCGCACGCCAGTTCGACCACTGCGATTGATTGGAATACCAGGGACGCCCTCGGTAGTGGTTGCTCCAGTAGGGTCCGATTGAAAACGTGACTATGGGAAATCCCGATCGAGAGCCGCCCATGATGATGGGCATGGGCTGGTTCTGAAAGGTAAACGAAAGAAACCTTGCATAGACCCAACCGCGATTCCGCCCCCAGATGACGTCGCACCAACTCCAGCCGCTAATGCATCCCGCCACGCTGACTGTCGTGCCCCCCGGCAGCCAGGTCACCAGCGGAAACCCGCGGTCTGGTCCGGCGCGCATGTTAACCGGTTGCGTGGTGAACGCGATTTGAGCGCCTGCGGGGATGGACAATATCAGGAATGACGCAACGAGAAGGAGTCTCTGCAGTGAACTCGGCATAAGTCCCCATTAACTTGACAATACAGTTCGCACTGTATCACCGTTGACGAGTTCGGGAAACCGGGACCACAAAGGGTTAAGCCAGTCGCTGGCTTGCCGAGGTTTGAGAGGGCAGCCATCCTAGTTCGATCTATTTGCAATTAGGGCGACGTTTAGGTCCGCGTGCGGCTACCGGGTAGCGCGCTCGTCGGCTCCATTCATTTTGGGGGATTCATGAAGACCGCATTATTACCGTTTGTTTTGGCCATGATTCTGTCTGGCTATTCGCAGCAGAAAGACGCCGGTGTGCCATCGGGATCGATGACAACAAAGTCGGTCGATAGGCACACCAGCCAGAATTCGCTCGACTGGGCCGGAGTCTACGAGGGAGTTTTGCCGTGCGCGGACTGTTCCGGCATCAAGACCAGGCTGACGCTCAATCACGATGGCACGTTCGCGCGGGTGACCCAGCATGTGGGACGGCAGGACGCGTCGCAGACCGTGAGCGGACGGTTCGCGTGGCAGGCGAATGGAAACGCCATTACGCTCGATGGGCGTGGAGGTGGGCAACAGTTTTCCGTGGGCGAAGGCCGGCTCACTCTGCTTCGCCAGGATGGCGGAACCGCAGGATCGCCAGCACCCAACCTGGTGCTTACACTCGTTACTCCAACCAGCAAGAGCGACGACTTGGCGCAACAACTCCAGATCTATCGCTGGACTCTTCAATCCGCGACCGACGGCCAGGATCGACCCATCGATGGCCTGCCTCCCAGTAATGACCACCCGGTTGTGCTGAACTTTTCCGGCACTGCACTGAATATTCAGGGCCCATGCAATCGAATTGTTGGCGCCTACCAGATCAATGCGGCGAGGCAACTAACGGTGAACGGCAGAGCTTCCACGATGATGGCCTGCGATCCTGCGTTAATGCAAGCGGATGCCGCCTTGTCTGGCGTGCTCGCCAAGCCATTGCAAGTTGAGATAAAAGGTCGCCCATCCCCGCGGCTGCGGTTAACATCCGCATCGAATGGGACGCTGGTATTTACCGGCCAAGCAACGCCGGAATCGCTGTACGGACCTGCCACCATAATCTTTCTCGAGGTCTCGGCCCTACAGGTCGCGTGCAAAAATCCGCCGGCTCCGAACACCCGTTGTCTTCAGGTCCGCGAACGCCACTATGACGAGCAGGGCCTGGTTGTCGGGACTCCAGGTGAATGGCGGCCTCTTTCCGAAAACATCGAGGGCTTCACCCACAAAGAAGGCGAGCGTAATGTGCTGCGAGTCAAACGCTTCTATCGCACCGCAACCCCCTCCAGCGCCTCCTCGACCGTCTATGTGCTGGATATGATGGTCGAGTCAGAGACCGTGAAGCCGTAAAGCATGGCCTGGGTGGGGCGATGAAGGTCGCCGCGCGTGGTATGAATATAGCGCCCTAAATGTGCGACTGTGCGGTGGCAGGGGATCACGGGAAAGGAAGCCGAATTGATTTCACGAAGAACGGGCTTGACGGCGCTGGTCGTAGTCACCTTGGCCGTGGTTGTAGTTGACTTTTGGTTGCCACGGATTCCGCAGCCTCAGGCATACCACAATTTCGCGGACCAGCGCAGTTTTCTCGGCATCCCCAATTTTGGCGATGTGGTTTCCAACTTGCCTTTTGCCATATTTGGATTGTGGGGTCTGCTGTTCTGGCTGCGATTGTACCGAATGCGGTCTCATGCCGAACCGGATCCAAAACATTTTCTCGATAGTCGGGAACGCTGGCCATATTTGATTATTTTTGTTGGAGTCCTGCTTACAGCTTTCGGTTCCGCCTACTACCACCTGGATCCCAGCAACGCGCGGCTGGTGTGGGACAGGTTGCCTATGACGATTGCGTTCATGGCGGTGGTGGCGGCGATTATCGCAGAACGCATTAGTTTGCGCGCCGGCCTCTGGCTGCTGCCGGTGCTTGTATTGGTAGGCATGGCCAGCGTGCTGCAGTGGTACATGAGCGAACTGCGCGGAGCTGGCGATTTGCGATTTTACGCTACGGTACAGGCGTATTCCGTATTATTTTTGTTGATCGCACTCCTACTCCCGCCGCGCTACACGCGAAGTTGGGACTTGGCCATCGTGGCGAGTTTTTATGTCCTCGCGAAAGTCCTCGAGACCCTTGACAAGCCGATTTTCGAACTGGGGCACATCGTGAGCGGCCACACCTTAAAGCATCTGGCGGCGGCTGCCGCAGGGTATTGGATTTTGCGAATGTTGCAGATGCGCCGCCCAATCCCGGATCTGCCTGCGGTTTCTTCCGTCGGGTGAAATGCGGCCTAGGAAGTCTAGGACCCGGGTGATGGTCAGCCGATCTACCCAATTCGAGGGCGCGGACACACGACGACGGAAATCGAACTGACGGGTCAGCTCTATTGTTGGCTGCCCTGCCGGCACTTCGCCGGGCCTGTAATTCGGCGGCCGGCTGGAACGGAAGATGAGCAGTACCGCCGTCGAACCCAGCGTGAAGAAGACAGTCTTAAGGGCACGGAGGCGTGCCTCCTCATTAATGCGCACTGCTTCGGCGACCTGTTCGGAAGTATGGTTGTGGTCTTCAGCCGCTCTGCCAGCCGGTCATTACTGAGGAAGTTAATGTTGTCGAGCTTCACTTCCTGTTTCAACTGGGCTGCAAGGATCGGGTTTGCGGTCAGGCTGCGCATGACGCCGGCCGTCTCTATGGGCGAGGCCGTGACCAGCACGTTGAACAGCATCATCATCAACGCCTCCTGTCCGATGCCGAAAGCTGCCAGGCCCAGCAGGACGGGGAACGTGCTCCAGTCATTGCGGACGACAAACGCCAACCACAGCGCTGCGGCAGCCACCAGCGTGAATCCGTAGCGGGCGATCTGGCAGGCTTTGAACCGGTTGTACAAGCGGACTTTCAGGATGCCAGTGAAGAAGACCGTCCATTGTAAGGGCATCATCGCGATGGCCGTCTGAAAGGCGGCGCAGCGATGGACAATCTGGATGTAAAGATGTAAAGCGGCACTGTGAAGTTCGTAGCTACCTCCCTCCCCACGATGATGAGCAATGCGAAGAGCGCGGCCCGCTCCTCGGGCTACTCAATCACATCGAGCGCGAGGAGCAGAGTTTTCTTCTCGGCCACCCGGTCGTGGTTCCAGGCGAGGAAGGCCGAACCGATCACGAGGCCGATGACGATCATGATCGGTGCCGGCGACAGGCCGACGACCTCGAACGGCGCTGCGGGCCCACCAGCGGCAGCCCGCAGTTCAGGACGTTGTTGAAGCCAGAGATAAAATAAGAATGATCGCCGTCCGGCAGAATCAACCAGAGACAAACAACGATTGGTACGGTATTGGAAACGACTCTTACGGAACTCTCAACGTTCGATCGCCACTTCCAGCTTGCCCTGGCTAGCTGCCTTTTTGACGAGTTCATAGTCGCGTTCGGTTTGATTGGCATAAGCGATAGCGAAAGCGGCGATAGCTTGATCGAAGACTTCGCTCTTGCCCAGGTACCCACCGATCACAGCCGGTTCCCCGTCGCGGGAGTGGGCGCGCGCCAATGTCCAGCCGCACCATTCGGCAAACAAGATCATTTCTGTCGAGCTGAAGTTCTCCACGGTCGGCTTGATCTTGGCATCGCGAAGCTGACGGACATAGAAGTTTTGGGCTGTCGTGCCTGTGCTCCAGCCGAGAAATATGTCACTGGCTGATTGCATCATGTGGTGCCCGTTCACAACCCGCTGCCCGTGGTTGGCGAAGACGCTCTTTCCAGCGTACGGCTCCAATACTGAGGCGCGGGCCTCCTTCACCTGCAGGAATAGCGGGTCGTTGGGGCCGGCCATCAGCAGGACCACGGCGCAAAAGGTGCCCACACTGCCGACGCCGACCACCTTGATGGCGATGTCCTTGAAGTCATAGTGGTCGAGCAGTACATGCCGGGCCGGCGGCAAGCTGTTGCGGTAGCCCTCAAACGATTTCCGGATAATAGATTGGAACTGGTCGCTACCGTACTTGCCGTGATAGTGAAAGATCATGGGAGGGTTGTCCCGGATCATGGGCGATCCATTTACGGTGTGCACCAGCTTGGGAAAATCATTCTCCAGAGCGCTGCGCTTTCGTTCCTTTGCGACCCGTTTCAACAACCGCTCGCGAAATTTTTTGTCCTGGATCGTGGGCAGAAGTTCTTCGACGCCGATACTGGAGTACCACACGTCGAGGACCCGCATCTTGCCGTAAGCGATGATGTGCTCGCGATACGACTGCGCGCAGGCGCGGGCTGCCTCTTTGCCACTCGCGTCGCCCAGGCCGTTATCCCGGCACGCTATTACCAAGCTGGCCGCCAGCCGCTTCACATCCCACTCCCACGGCGCGGGAAGAGTCTCATCCAAATCGTGGATATCGAAAACCAGCCGGCGCTCGGCAGTGGCGAAGCCGCGGAAGTTAACAAGGTGAGCATCGCCGCAGGCCTGCACGTAGAAGCCAGTGGCAGAGGTGGACGCAAGGTCCACCGCCATGTTCAGCGCAGCGCCGCGATAGAAGCTGAACGGCGATTGCAGCATTCGTCCGTGCCGGATGGGCACCAGGTCCGGGATGCGTCCTCGGTCGCCCTGTTTGACCAAGCGCACCGGACTCGGCCGGTCGTGCGGAGGAGTCCATTCGGCGTGCGATTTGCGTGGACACTTATCCCGTAACGCAATGCCCATCGCCACGAGTTCTGCTCGCGAGGGGTGAACCTGGTGGGTTGGGATCCTGATGCTGAGAGGCTGCGAAGGCTCTGAGTCCGGGAGCGAGTTGGATATTTTCACGGCGCAAATTACTCCTTTCGGGGCATTGACGACAATCTACCCAGTCGTGCACGTTTTCTTCAGAGCGGCCTCCCTGCGTGATCAGTCCGCTTGGTCCGCAGCCGATGGCGTGATCTCATGCGGATCGATCGCCGAATCGGCGATCCTGCCGGTGAACTTGAACAGCAACCTGACGGGCAACGCCAGCTCGGCCGCCGCCGTATTCCGCTTCAGGGCCCGCTAACTACTGGGTGGGTAGCAGACGGGAGGACGCTCGCTCCCATCATGGCAAGCCTACGCGCGGGCTCGTGTGGAGTGCGGTTTACGCGTGTCTGACGAAACCACAAATAATTGTAACCGCTGATCCCGGGAGCGATTGATCCATGAGCTTCACGGGGCTGTTGAACTGGTGACCCAAGTGGCTTGCGCAATGTCGCTCGTGCAATCCGAGCACACCAAGGCACAAACTCATTGGATTTGCGCCGGCATGGACGCGTTTTACAGACGAATGATCTTCTGCCAAGGTATGGCTTACCAGGGCAGGCTACTGATTTGTCGGGGCTGGAATCGTTTGATTCTGTTGCGTCTGAATCTGACGTCGCTGTTGATACATGCGCTGTAAATCCTGCGCGGTTTGCGGAGTAGAGGGTGGTTGGCTGGCACCTGAAGCTGCGGATGATGGCGCAACCGGTTGTACGGCAACCGGCCTATCGGCTCCCTCGAGCGATCCTCCTGCGTCGGCAAGTGCCGGGTCAGGCGGCGCCGTCTGGGCGTTCGCGTCGATTGGTGGTTGCGGGATGGCCGAAGCCGGTTCCGCGACTGCAGAACCGGCCCCCGGACTTGGCTCCGCTGTGTCCGACCCGGTCGCAGCTTCACTGGAAGAAGAATTCTCCGGAACGGATCCAGGCGGAATCTCTAGAATCGGCTGGCCTGAATCGAAATGACCCGGCATCCCGCCAACTCCGGAAGCCGATGGGGTAGCGGCCACAATGACGCCGTCAACTTTGCCTCGTGGGGCCAGAATCACACTCCCGACCCAAGCTTCGTTGGTTTCCGACGCTTGAATGATGTAGTCAAATTCGGAGCCACTCAATAGGGACGCTAGGACCTCCCTCGCCGACGCTGGGCCCAGGTTCGTCGTAACGCGTTCTACAGCGGCACTCGACGGTACTTCGATCAAGGCACCGGTTCGAATGCGCACTGCAGTCAGAATATCCGAGAGGGTCGAATTCTCGCACTTGATTGAAAGTTGTTTGCCGTCCCACAACACCTGCGGCACACGCGCAGGCATTTGCTCCGGTGTGCGCACAGGGGGAGGCCCGGGTGCTTCAGGTGGCCCTGGGGACGGGGCGACAATCGCCGGAGCTACGGTCTTGAGTTTTCGGTGAGCGTTGTGTGGCACAGAGGTGACGGTTTGGGCGGCGGCAAGCACTGGAAAGGTGAATATGATGAGTCCGAGTGCGGCCGCCAGCCGCAAAGCACGCCGCTGGTAGACCGCAGAGTACCCACCTGCCGGTTGCTTCGCCTCATGTGAACCGAAGATCATCCTCATCACATTTACTTCCGACTGCGTTATACCTGACGGACAGCGTTTCGTTTTGCTACATTCACTGGCACAAATAGATCGATATGTGAGGGCTCCAATTATGCCCGTAAATGAAGTGCAGGAAAATCTCCGGCGTGAATCGGACATCTGCTTGGCCGTAGAGAATGATCCCACGTGCCGCGAAATGTAAAAGCTCACTTGGGCAATGCCCGTATGTAGGATAGCCCAAAAAGCTTGCGCAGGATCTGCCGCGGAGCAAAGTTGTGTCAAACAATCTTGCGGCAAGATGAACTGGTAGCCTTATCGCATACACGGATCCTCATGATTTTCAGCAAGGAAGTGTTGGCAGCGGAACGGCTCACGTTGTGATCGAAGCCACGGGGGCCATTTGGTATTCTGTCTGGCTGGTACCGATAAGCCACATTATATGGTAACGATGAGCGTGACTATAGTAACAATATGCCATGTGACTTGCCAGCAAAGTGCTTGCCTGGTCGACAACTTCGTGGAATCCATTTCGCCACCTAAGGGCCGTATCGCAAATCTGGAGCGTCATAGTACACTTTTTGCTGGGGTTATTTGCTCTTCCGCAAATATGAGTTACGTAGCGTGCTGTAGTAGTGTTACCAACAATTATTGCGCCTGGGATTCTTCTATCATCACGGCACCATGCGGGGTACTTCTGGTTGCAAACGACCCAGCGGCTTCATCAGTAGCTAAGTAGCGCTTTGCGGCATTAGGCTGTCGACTTCGTCGGTATCACTAGAGGACACGGGAACCTACCCGTGCATGTATTTTTTGCAGGCCTGCCTTTGCAGGCCTGTGGGACCTGCCGACAAGATGGGATGTTCTCCCGTTGACTAGCCTTTTTGGAATTTGGTAGCGATCATCGGACGCCAATTTAGGAATGCTGTGGCGTGAGATCGTTCAGTTTCCGTGCTGCGAGCCAAATTAACGATTGAGGCTAATGCAAGTGGACCCAATTACCAACGGAAGATCGATCCCCCTTCGAACATCGAACTGCGATTTCAGCAACATCATTAATCACAGGGTGCAGTTGGTCCGGTGCTTTCCGCTGTTTTCGGAAATCTCTCAGGAAGACTGTGCAAGAATCGTTGCGCCCGCGCAGGAACGGAACTTACAACGCGGAAAGGCGATTTTCTTTCAGGGCGATACCGTCCAGCAGGTCCTTCTTTTGACTTCTGGCTCTGTAAAGCTCTCGCAGTTCAGTCCAGACGGCCAAGAAGTTATCCTGCGGCTCATCGGTCCTGGTGAGAGCATTAGTGCTGAGAGTTGCACGAAGTGCACTGCCCATTGCTCAACGGCACGGACGTTGGAGCAGTCATCAGCCCTAGTCTGGGAGGCCAAAACCTTCGAAGCTGTCGCGGAGCGTTTTCCGGTTCTTCGGCGGAATATCGGGTGCGATCTGCAGCGGCTGATGAACCAATTGGAAGAGCGCTATCGTGAAATCTGTACCCAGAAAGTTGCGCCGCGTCTAAGCAGCCAATTGCTTCGATTGCTAACTCAGGTTGGGAAGAAGTCAGACGGCCACGTCGAAATCTCGCTATCACGGCGGGATTTGGCGCAATTGACCGGCACCACGTTGTTCACGGTAAGTCGTCTGCTCTGCCAATGGGAAGTCCTGGGCATTGTCAGTCCTCGACGGGAAGCTGTGCTGGTGCTGGACGTGCCGGCGCTAGTCAATCTGTCGCGAGATGAATGAGCGGGCGGCCGCTGTGCTTTCTCCGTGGTGGACAAGATCTTTCCGTCAAACGCACAACCGAAGTAACTTCGGATTCGGAGACCTGTGGCCACAATGGCCTGAGATGGAATTGTTCGGTGCGTCAAGGCTGCGACCATAATGAGCTTGTCGCCAACCGTTTCTCCTGGTTGGGTTACAGTGCCGCCTCTCGCCAGACTGTTTGGCCCGCCGGATAGGCTAGGTGTTCGAGCAACCATGGGGTGAGCATTCCACCACAAAGGCCGAAGCCGAGGACAGCATTCGTCGGATCAGCTCGATATCCAATCGTGCCCCGACATTGCGAACTCAGTGGACCGTGGCTGTCTGCTGCTGGACCATCTGCTTTCGTTGTTCGAACATACGCTGCATATCACCGATCATCTCCTGCGTGCTCTTACCCTCACTCTGTGCAGAACTGGGTTCGCCAGGAGCTGAGGTCATTGCGCTCACCGCAGGTGGTGCAACGGCGGATACTGCGGCTGCACCATCCGCGGGCGCCGCTTCTACCGGAATCGCATTCGCCGGAGCGGCGGCGGTTTCGACGGGAGCGGATGCCGGTGCAGTCGTATCCGATTCCTGGCTGGATTGATCCTCCGGAGGAGCGACAGACAGTAAATAATTGCGTCGCGCTTCGAGCCATGCGCGCCGATTCGGTGACAGACTGCCGTCATTGGCGACTTCTGAGGCTACGGGCGAGGCGACTTCCGTGTTTGAGTCGGTGGCGCGCGGATTCAGCAGCACCGTCTGGACTTTTTGCGGGTCTGACGGCGACGCTTTGATCACGTAATTGAAGTCCGTCGAACTCAGAAACTCTGCGAGCACGGCACGTACCGGGCCCGGTCCCAATTCCGCAAACAAGCGCTCTCCTCGCGCGTCTTCCGGGACATCAATCGCAGCGCCGGTGCAGTTGCGGATCGCATTCAGGACAGCGCCTAAGGTCGAATTCAGCGCGGATATGGTGAGACGTCCGCCATCGCAAGTAACCTTCGGTGGATTGGGCGGCATGTCTGCGGGTGTGCGCTTTGCGGTTGACGCCAGCAGGGGACTCGTATCCTGTCGCGTGTCTTCGGCGACCTTAGGAGACTGTTGTCCGCCGGCACAAAGGGCCGACAGCACTAGGATTGCGCCGACCAGCGCCGCGACGAATTTTTCAGGACCAGTCATGCCTCATCACAATCGCGCTTGTTGCACCGTTTAGCCTCTACAGCAAGCCAGGCTCAAGCAATCAACGGCTCACGCTCGCATACCTCTTCGACCTCATCGTCGAACTTTTCTCTATTCGCATGGCGCTTCCAGATCTCGTAGATAGCAGGATAAACCAGCAGCTCCAGCAGAAATGATGTGAAGATGCCACCAACCATCGGTGCCGCAATCCGCTTCATCACATCGGAGCCGGTGCCCGTGGCCCACATGATCGGGAGCAGGCCGATGCAGGTGGTCGCAAACGTCATGAACTTGGGCCGCAACCGCTTGGCAGCTCCGTTCATGATTGCCTCGCGCAAATCTGACAGGTTGTTGAGGCGTCCGCGCTGCTTTGCATCGTCATATGCGAGATCTAGATACAACAACATGAACACGCCGGTTTCCGCATCTATGCCAAGCAGTCCGATCAGGCCCACCCAAACAGCCACGCTCATATTGTAGTTGAGGAAGTAAAGAAACCATATCGCTCCGACTGCCGAAAAAGGAACCGCCAATAGTACGATCGAGGTCTTTGTGACGGAGCCTGTGGTCATATACAACAGCACCATGATCAGGAACAGAGTTAAGGGGACAATGACCTTCAGCCGGTTGTGAACCCGCGCTATGGCCTCGTACTGCCCGCTCCAGGAGATCGCGTATCCGGGCGGCAGCTTCAATTGTTCTGTCAGCAACCGGCGGGCATCGGCCACGTAGGACCCTGCATCGCGGTCTCCGATATCCACATACACGTAACCGGTCAACAGACCGTTCTCGTTGCGGATCATCGCTGGACCATTCGTCATCTGGATGGTGGCAAGAGCGCCGATAGGAACCTGGCGCCCGCCGGCAGTGGGTACGAGCACGTGGTTCAGGGCGTCTATGTCGCTGCGAAAATCTCGCATATAGCGGACATTCACGGGATAGCGTTCGGGACCGGAGAAAACCGTGGAGACGTCATCGCCGCCAATGGCGCTCTCCACGACCTGCTGCGCCTGTTCGACGGTAAGTCCATAGCGCGCCAGCTCTTCTCGTTTCCAATGAATATCGAGGAAGTATCCGGTTTCGGTGCGTTCCGCGAACGCGGCGCGTGTACCGCGCACTGCAGGAAGCATGGTTTGCACCTTGGTCCCGATGTCTTCAATGGTTTTCAGGTCGGCACCGGAAATCTTGAGGCCCACCGGGGTTCTGATTCCGGTGCTCAACATGTCGATGCGCCCCTTGATCGGCATGGTCCAGGCATTGGTGACCCCAGGGACTTTCAACGCCGCGTCCATTTCGCTAATCAGGTCCTGCGACGAAATTGAGTCGGGAGTGACATGGCGCAAAGCCGGTTTCAGCCACCTGGGTGCCCAGGATGAATACCAGGTAGAAACCTGGCGCCATTGCGATTTGGGCTTGAGAATGATGACCGTCTCAAGCATCGAAAGCGGCGCTGGATCGGTAGGAGTTTCCGCGCGTCCGGCTTTGCCGAGCACTTGGTCAACCTCCGGGAATTGCTTCAAAATTGAGTCGGTGACTTGTAGCACCCGCTGCGCCTGAGAAACAGACACACCGGGCATGGTCGTGGGCATATAGAGAATCGCGCCTTCGTCCAGCGGCGGCATGAACTCGGTGCCCAGACTCAGGAAGACAGGAATTGTCACCAACACCAGCGCGACTGCCGCGCCCAGCACCACCCATTTCCACCTGAGCGTCCAAGCCACGACCGGCTCATACATCCGCATCAGTACGCGGCTGATGGGATGTCGTTCTTCCGGCTGGATGGTCCCCACCAGCAACGAATTCACGATCCGGCACAGCCAATGCGGATCGAAGTCGAACCGCTTGATGTTCATCAGCAGCAGGCGCAAAGCCGGATCCAGGGTGATGGCAAGGATCGCGGCGAAGATCATCGCAGATGATTTCGTGCAGGCGAGGGGCCGGAACATGCGTCCTTCTTCCGCGGTCAGCGTCAGGATGGGCAAGAAGGATATAGCGATGATCAGGAGACAGAAGAACGTTGGACGCGCAACTTCCTTGACGGCGGAGAGGACGACTTCGCGAGAGTCACGCGCATCACCGCTGCTCTGCCATTGCTCCAAGCGCTTGTGAGTTTGTTCGACTACGATGATGGAAGCATCGATCAGCTCGCCGAATGCAATCGCGATGCCGGCCAGCGACATTACGTTGACACTGATGCCGAGCATCCGACAAGGGATGAACGACAACAGCACAGCCGCGGGCATGGTCACCAGAGGGATTGCGGCGCTGGGGAAATGCCACAGAAATACCAGGATGATCAGCACTACCGTGACCACAACTTCAAGGATCGTCTGCTGCGTGTTGCTGATCGTGCGATGGATGAGTGCAGAGCGATCGTAGACCGGAACGACCTTCACTCCGGGTGGCAGCCCGGGTTCGATCTCCTTGAACTTGGCCTTCACGCGGTCAATTACTTCCAGCGCATTTTCACCGCTTCGCATGACAACAATGCCGGAGACGACTTCGCCCGCACCATCCAGGTCGGCGACTCCACGACGCATGTCGGGACCAATAACCACCTCGCCGATGTCTTTGATCCGGATTGGTGTGCCGTCTTGCGGCATGGCAACCACAATGTCTTCGAAGTCTGCGATGGAGGTGGCGTAACCCCGTCCCCGGATCATGTATTCGGTGCCGCCGAACTCAAGCATGCGTCCGTTGGTTTCGTCGTTGCCGCCGCGAACGGCATTCACCACCTGACTGATGGGGATACCGTAGGCCAGCAGTTTGTTGGGATCGACATTCACCTGGTATTGCCGCGTGAATCCGCCAATTGGAGCTACATCGGCGACCCCAGGGACGGACTTCAAGTAGTAGCGGAGGTACCAATCCTGGTAGGAACGAAGATCCGCAAGGCTGTGCTGGTGGGTCATGTCGACCAGAGCATACTGATAGACCCAGCCCAAGCTGGTGGCGTCCGGACCGATTTCCGACTTGACTCCTTTGGGCAAGCTGGACAACACGCCTGATAAATATTCCAGCGTACGTGAACGGGCCCAGTACAGGTCAGTACCATCTTCGAAAATGACGTAAACGTAGGAGTACCCGAAGTCAGAAAATCCGCGAACCGCTTTTACATGCGGCGCTCCCAGCATGGCAGTGACGATGGGATAGGTGACCTGGTTTTCGACGAGATCAGGACTGCGATTCCAGCGTGAATAGACAATGACCTGCGTATCGCCCAAGTCCGGTGTAGCGTCCAGGTGGGCAGTGGCGAGAGACCAGTATCCGATTACGCAACCGACAGCAACGGCGAAAAACACCGCCATCTTGTGCCGAACAGAAAAATCAATTACCCGGTCAATCATCCCTGGACCCCAACTACACTTCGCAACTCAGCACCGCTCCTGCAGAATCAGACTCGCAAAGGTGAAACCAATCGAACTGGATCGAATCGCAAGACCCGGCGAGGGATCAGTTGCTCTTTCGCGCAATCGGCCTCAATTCCGGGGAAGCGCTGGCCGGTATACCAGAGCGACCCGCGATCTGTATCCGGCTCTCAGAGTCGACCAGAAAGGTCCCTGCGGAAACGACTCTTTCGCCTTCCTGCAATCCACCCACGATCTGCACGCGGTCGTTGGCACGCCATCCGGTCACCACTTCGCGCGGCTCGAAATATCCATCGCCAGACTCGACGAAGACACGCTTCGTAACACCAGAATCAAGCAGCGCATCCACAGGAACCGTGAGTCCAGAAGGCAGGGAGACGGGCAATTCGACATTAACGAACATATCCGGACGCAGAACGAAACCCGGGTTGTCGGCCTCAAGGCGAACCCGCATGGTTCGGGTAGCGGGATCGACCTCGGGCAAAACGTTGGTTACGCGTGCCCGCAGCGTCTGCCCCGTATCCGGTATCGTTATGGTGGCAACCGTGCCGGGGCGAAACGCCTGCGCATCGGCACCGAACACTTCTGCGAGAATCCAGATATGACTGAGGTCGGCAATGCGATAGAACTCCGTGAACCTCTCGAATCTCTGGCCAGCAGAAATGTTCCTGGACATAACAATTCCGTCCACCGGTGACACCACGTACACGTCTTCGGGAATGTGGCGGCTCTTGCCCAGTTCGTCAATTTGCGAATCACTCATCCCGAGGTTGCGCAACCGGTCGGCGCGGGCTTGGACACCCGCGGCATTTTGGGCCGCACCCGGATCACGACTCGTCTCCGCCTGCGTCCGCTCGTTGGCGGAGAGGTATCCGCCAATGAGCGTCAGGAACTCCGGCGAGTAGATGACCGCCAGGCGCTGGTCTTTTTTGACCCTATCGCCAATCGCATCGTGGTCCGTGGTCTTGATATAGCCGTCGGTTCCGACGTTAACGCGAAAAACCCTGGTCTCATCGGCAACTACTTTACCCGGGACTCTCACGGTTCTGGATCCGGACGTATTTTCCACACTAGTCACACGGATACCGTAGAGTTGCTGCGCACCAGAGTCAATCTTCACCCCCGATGCTTTGGAGTCCGCGTTGGCCGAAAGCGCCTTGCCCAGGTCGTCGGCATACACCGGGACGAGTTCCATGCCGCAGTCCGGCGCAATTCCGGGCTTGTCTGACTTGTATGCCGGATGCATCGGGTCAAGGTAGTACAGGGGTTGGCTGGAACGAGTTGTAG
>Ga0208714_1000259_pt1 | contig 15483 bp, 12 predicted proteins | sample NGESurshal072012_3_FD_184461 | JGI IMG/M metagenome (GOLD analysis project Ga0208714, IMG submission 184461) | Arctic peat soil microbial communities from Barrow, Alaska - NGEE Surface sample 415-1 shallow-072012 (SPAdes) | ecosystem: Environmental > Terrestrial > Soil > Wetlands > Peat ... | reverse complement strand
GATCGCACGACTCGGCGGGCACGCCGGCGGTGTCGATCAACCACCACCGCCAAGGCGCCGGCCCACCACTGGTCCTGATCCACGGGATCGGGCTGCGCTGGCAGATCTTTGCGCCGGTCATCGGCCCGCTCGCGGCCGACTTCGAGGTGATCGCATGCGACTCGCCGGGCTTCGGCCAGTCGCCGCCGCTCGCCGACGGGGTCTCGCCGACCGTCCCGGCCTACGCCGACGCCTTCGAGCGCTTCTTCGCCGCCGCGGGGCTGGCGCGCCCCCATGTCGCGGGCAACTCGATGGGCGGGGCAATCGCCCTCGAGCTGGCCCGCCGCGGCGCGGTCGCCACGGCGAGCGCGATCTCCCCCGCCGGCTTCTGGACGGCGGCCGAGCGCCGCTTCTGCCAGGCCTCGCTCGCGCCGCTCGCACAAACGCCGCGCGTGGCCCGGCCGGCGCTGGAAGCGCTGATCAGAACGCGCGCGGGTCGCAGGGCGCTGCTGTGGCAGACGTTCGGGCGACCTCCTCAGCTACCTGCGCAGGAAGCCGTCGCGACGCTGCGCGACGCCTGGGCGGCGCCGGCCTTCGCCGGTGCCCTGGCGGCCTTCGACGACTACACCTTCGCCGCGCCCGAGCAGTTGGCACAGGCGGCGGTCACGATCCTCTGGGGCACACAAGATCGCCTGCTCCCCTTCCGTCTGCAGGCCCCGCGCGCACGCGCGCTGCTGCCGCACGCCAGGCACGTGACGATCGGCGCGGGACACGTGCCCTTCTACGACGATCCGCCGGTGGTCGTGGAGGCAATCCGCGCCGGCGCGCGTAGCGAAGTCGCACCGGCCGCCTGAGACGACCTGCCCCAGCTCGCCCAGGCGACCCGATCGTGGCCGCCGCTTGACGAGGCTGCCGTTCCGTCGTTCATACTGCCAGCATGGACCCTGCAAAGGCACGCGAGCTACTGACCTCCGAGCGCGAGCGCATCGAGCGTGCGCTCGCCGATCTGGCCGAGCCGGAGACCGACCCGCAGAGTGATCCTGCAGACGCCGGCGACAACGCGCCACAGCTGCTCGACGCGGAGATCGACGCCGGTCTGGCTGCCCCGCTGCGCGAGGAGCTGACGGCCGTCGAGCGCGCCGAGGCGCGTCTGGCCGAAGGCAAGTACGGGCTGTCGGTGGACAGCGGCGAGCCGATCCCCGACGCCCGTCTGCAGAGCATCCCCTGGGCCGAGCGCACCGCCGAAGAGCAGGCGCGCTACGAGTCCTCCAGCGGCTAGCTGTAATCCCTGGGCACTCACCCCTGCGACGCCCACACGCCGTCCATCTGGCGCGATTCCGTTCGTCTTAGAGACGACGGTTCATATCATCGTGCCCGACTCCGGCCGCACGCACTCGACGACCCGGGAGGCAGCATGACTCCAACCGCAGATCGCGCGAAGAACCTGGCCCTGGCGCTGCTCGCGATGACGCAGTTCGTAGTCGTGATCGACGCCTCGATCGTCAACATCGCGCTGCCGTCGATCGGCCACGCGCTGCATTTCTCCCAGGACGACCTCACGTGGGTGGTCAACGCGTACACGCTCACGTTCGGCGGCTTCCTGCTGCTCGGCGGGCGTCTCGCCGACCTGATGGGGCGCCGGAAGATGTTCATGCTCGGACTCGTGGTGTTCTCGCTGGCCTCGCTGCTCGGTGGCCTCGCCCAGTCCGAGCCGTGGCTGATCGCCGCGCGTGCCGTGCAAGGCCTGGGGGCGGCGATCGTCTCGCCAGCCGCACTTTCGATCATCACGACGACGTTCTCCGAAGGTGCTGAGCGAAACCGCGCGCTCGGCGTCTGGGGCGCCGTCGCCGGAGCGGGCGGTGCCGCGGGGGTGCTGCTCGGCGGCGTGCTCACGAGCGGGCTCAGCTGGCGCTGGGTGCTGTTCGTCAACGTGCCGATTGGCGTCCTGTGCGCGCTCTTCGCCCCTCGCCTGCTGCAAGAGAGCCGCTCCGAACAAAAGACGCGCAGCTTCGACATCCCGGGCGCGATCGCCGTCACCGCCGGACTCGCGCTGCTCGTGTACGCCCTTGTCGACGCCGTCAACGCCGGCTGGGGCTCGACGGAAACGCTGCTGGAGATCGCCGGCGCGCTGGTGCTGCTGGCCACCTTCCTGGTGATCGAGATGCGCTCGCGCGCGCCGCTGATGCCGTTCTCGATCTTCCGCCTGCGCACGTTGCGCGGCGCGGACACGGTCGCGCTGCTGATCGGCATGTCGCTGTTCTCGATGTTCTTCTTCATCTCGCTGTACATGCAGCAGGTGCTGCATTTCTCGGCGCTGAAGGCCGGGCTCTCCTACCTGCCGCTCGCCATCGCGATCATCCTCTCCGCCGGCGCCGCGTCGGTGGGCGTTACGCGCTTTGGCTTCAAGCCGGTTCTCGTCGTCGGGCTGCTGTTCGTCGCCGCAGGGCTGTTCTGGTTCTCGCGCGTGCCCGGCACCGGCGGGACGTTCGCCGCGAACGTGCTCGGGCCGTCGCTGCTCGCGGCGATCGGCCTCGGCCTGTCCTTCGTGCCCGTGACGATCGCCGCGGTCACGGGCACACGACCGCACGAGGCGGGCCTTGCCTCAGGGCTGGTGAACACCGCGCAGCAGGTCGGCGGCGCGCTCGGGCTGGCGATCCTGGCGACGATCGCCAACAGCCGCACCAACGCCGTCATGCACGCCGGGCAGCACGATCTCGGGATCGCACTGACGAAGGGCTTCGAGCGTGCCTTTCTCGTCGGCGCGGGCTTTGCGCTGGTGGGCGCATTCTTGACGGCCGTGCTGATCTCCTCGCGCGACAGTCGCTCGCACTCCCTGGCGGCACGAAGCGAGGGCAGCAGCGACTCGGCCGCCGCCTCGCACGCGGCTTAGCCGCGCGGCCGGCTCGGGTCGCTTCCCCGGCGCGAGCGCAACCGCAACTTCGCCGCTGAATAGGACCTACGATGGCAGCGACGCGTGCGACACGGTCGCCTCGGCGATGAAAGCTCTCAACCGGCGCCCCCGCATCACCATGCTCCTGTCGGCGCTGATCGCCGGAGGGACGGCGGTGGCCATCGCGGCGTCGTACAGCCCGCGCGCACTGTGGCGAGCCCTCGAGCAGATGCAGCCGGCGTGGTTGCTCGCCGCGCTCGGGCTCGAGCTCCTGGCGTATGTCGGCTACGTCCTCGCCTACCGCTCGACGGTCCTCGCTCCCGACCGGCCACGGCTTTCGCTGCTGCTGACGATCCGCCTCGTCGTCGCCGGCTTCGGCCCGTTCGTGGCGCTCGGCGGCTTCTCCTTCGATCGCCACGCGCTGAGCGCCGTGCACCGCAGCCGCCGCGGTGCACGGCGACAGGTTCTCGCGCTCGGCGTCGTCGAGTACCTGCTGCTCGCCCCCGCCGCGTGCGTCTGCGCGCTGATCCTGCTGCTGGAATCGCACAGCGCCTCGCTTGCGCTCACGCTGCCGTGGGTGTTCGCCGTGCCGCCCGGCTTCGCGCTGGCATGGTGGGCGACGCAGCCGCGGATCATCCATCACTTCCAGCGCTCGGACGGTCGCATCGGGCGCTGGATCGGCGATCTGCTGGCGGGAGCGGAGGTGCTGCGCGGCGTCGTCCTGCGCCCGCTCGAGCGCCCGCTGGCGCTGCTCGGGATGGGCATCTACTGGGCGGCGGAGATCGCCTGCCTGGCATTCGCGCTGCTGTGCTTCGGCGTCGAGCTTTCGGTGCCGGCGCTCGTCGTCGCCTACGCCACCGGCTATGCCGCCAGCCGCCGCTCGCTGCCACTCGGCGGCGCCGGCATCACCGAGGTGCTGTTGACGCTCTCGCTGATCGCCGTGCACGTCCACGCCCCCAAGGCGCTGCTCTCGGTCGTCGCCTACCGGCTCGTCAACTTCCTCGCGCCGATGCTGCCGGGCCTGCTCGCCCACTCCTCGCTGGAGCCGATGCTCGAGGAGCACGCGCGCGAGGATGTCGAGGCACGCGGGGCTTGAGGCCCGCGCGGCACGATCCAATCGCGCTCAGGCTGTGCGCAGCGACGCGCTCGTCCCAATTCGCGCGGTTGACCCATCGGTAGTCGCTCACGATCGGATGCTCGCAAGCGGGCTCGCCGCTCCTGCGGGCGACCGCGAGCGGCTCACTGGCGAAGCTCGTCCAGCCTGCGCCCGCTGATGACCGAGCACGGACGCTCGGCGACGACGTCCGAGCCGGGCTGCGCGTGCGCGTCACGGCGCTTGATCAGCAGCCACTGCGCCTTGGCGCCCGCTCGGGTGCGCTGCAGCGCGAAGCCGCCGCGCAGCTTCTCGCCGCGAAGCACGAAGACGGCGTGACCGCGCGCGAGCGCCTGCGGCCACGCGACGCGTCCACCCTGCTCGTAGGTTCCGCGATCCCACACGATCACCCCGCCGACTTCGGTCGCGCCCTCGAACGTGTTGTGTGAGAGCTCGTGATCCTCGACCTCGACTGCCAGTCGCTTGACCGCCGGGTCCAGCGACGGTCCCTTGGGAACCGCCCACGAGCGCATCACCCCCTCGACCTCCAGGCGCAGGTCGAAGTGATGCGCGGTAGCGGCGTGCTCCTGCACGACGAACGCGCCCGCGCTGACACCGCGGACGGCGAACTGCTCGTGGCCCTCCACGGCGACGCGGTCGATCGCCACCTGCGCGACGCGTGCCGCCGGCGGCCCTTCGTGCAGGAAGGCCACGAGCTCCTCGACCGCCGGCGCGGCGCCCTCGGCGTGAACCCGCACGCTCGCGTCCTCGCCGTTGCGCACCCAGCCCATCACGCCCAGCTTGCGCGCCCGGCGGAGCGTCGCGTCGCGAAAGCCCACAGCCTGCACGTCGCCGCGCACGACGGCGCGGATCGCCGCGGACTCCGTTCCATCTCCTCGATCAGCCACAGCGCTTCAGCGTAGCCAAGGCGATACAGCGCGGCAACGGGTGCTGGGCGGGTATCAGAGCAAGTGAAACAGTTCCCAGATGAACGCGCGTGGTGGCCATCCCAAACGCCGGTCATAATGGCGAGGTGCCCAGGATCAGCTTCTTCTAAGGCATCGCGATCACGATGTACGTCTACGGCCACGAACCGCCTCATTTCCATGCTCAATACGAGCACCACGCGCTGGAGACGAAACCAGGAGGACCTTGATGCCACGGCAGATCATCACGACGGCGAACGCTCCCAGCTCGCCGCTCTACAGCCAGGCGCTGGTTTCCGTCTGAGCCACCGACCCGCTACGTGGCCAAGCTCGGCGTCGAGCTGCCCGGACTGCTCGTCTCGATCCGGATGACAGCCTTCGTCTCCTGACGCTCGCGTGCTCGCTTTGCGCTTACTGGACCAGCGAGCAGGCCCCGGAGCGAGATCGCTGATCGGGCCCGGCGGCCGCTGCGGAGGATCCCCCCGGTGCGCCTCGCTCGGCCGCAGCACCCCTAGTCCGATTAGGATGCGCCTGTGGACCTCGCCTCCCCCCGCACAGGTGCCACTCGGCGGACGCGCCAAGGCCGTCGCCACGGTCGCTTCAGCGTTCGCCGATGACCCCGTCGAGCGGTGGCTATGGCCCGAGGACGACGAGTACGCCGCGCATTTCCCGGCGTTCGTGGAGGCCTTCGCGGGGCCCGCGTTCGAGCGGGACACGGCATGGATGCTCGACAGCTACTCCGCAATCGCCCTGTGGCTTGCACCGGGCGCCGAGCCGGACGGCGAGTCGATAGTCGGCGTGCTCAGCGAGACGGTCGCAGCAGCGAGGCACGAGGACACGTTCGCAGTGTTGCAGCAGATGGAGGAGAGCCATCCGAGCGCACCGCATTGGTATCTGCCGTGGTTGGCGGTCGAGCACAGCCTCCACGGAAAAGGCCTCGGATCTACGCTCCTGACGCAGTGCTTGTCCCACGTTGATGCGAGCGGCCTACCGGCGTACCTGGAGACTCCCAACCCGCGGACGATCCCGCTGTACGAGCGCCATGGCTTCAAGGTCACGGCAGTTGCACAAGCGGGAGACTGTCCGCCGATAACGCAGATGCTCCGCAAGAGCAGCTAGTGCGCAGGGCTCCCGCCCATTGGCCTAGCGAAGCCAAAAAGAGGAGCAAACGGAGAGGATCGTACGTTTCACAAACCCGACGATCATCGGCGCGCCCGCGCTGGATGTCTCATAGGCGCCCTTGGAACGAGGTAGTCGTTCTGCCTGCAAGTTGCTGCTGCGGGCGCGCAGGGCCGGGGTCTAGCGTCCCTTGCGGTGCCAGCGCGCGCCCGAGCCCTTGCCGGTGGACGCGATCTCCCCTGCGTCTCGGAGTTCGTTGAGCACAAGCCGCACTGTCGCGGCACTTATGCCTGGGAGTGCCCTCTGGATGTCGCGTGTGCGGAATTCGACGGGGGTGTGGCGCAGGATGTGCTCGCGGACGCGGTCCTGCTTGGAACCGGAGTCGGTACCGGCGGCGGCGACGCGCTGCTCGAGATCCTCGTAGGCGCTGTCGAGGATCTGGATCAGGAACGTCGTCCATGGCCAGATCGTGTGCTCACCCGTGTGCCATCCACGCTGAGATTCGTAGAGGCTCTGGTAGTAGGCGTTCTTCGCCTCGAAGATGCGCTGCTCGACGCTCACATACCGGGCAACGCCGTAGCCGGCGGCTAGCAGCTCGTAGGTGGTGAGCAGTCGGGCGAGGCGCCCGTTGCCGTCGGCTACCGGGTGGATCGCGAGGAGGTCCACGATCAGCGCGCCGATCAGCACGATTGGGTGTGTTCGGCCCTCCCGCTTGGCCTCGTTGTAGCGGTCGAGCAGCTCGGTGAGAAGCATTGGCGCGTCGTGCTCGTCTGGTGGCGTGAAGACGATCTCGCGACGTCCAGTCTCGTAGAAGACAATCAGGTTCTGATCGCTCTTTAGGTGTCCTCCGCGGCCGTCGACGTGTTTGAACAGCAGTCGGTGGAGGTGGAGGAGGAACGGCACGGTGAGCGGCTCGTATTGCTCCAGGCGCATGATCGAGTCGATCGCGTCTCGGTAGCCGGCGAACTCCTTCTCGTTGCGGTTGCGGAAACGGGGGCTGCCCTCCGCGATCCGCTCGGCACGATCCTTTGCGACGGTGACGTTCTCGATCGCGTTCGAGGCCGTGATCGAGGCGATCCGGGCGTTCTCAGAGAGTGCCCGCAGCAGCTGAGGCACCTGGTCGGCGAACAGGCGTTCTTGGCCCTTCCCGGTATCGATCCTGGCGAGCTCGGCACCAAGCTCGCGGGGTTGGCTACCAAAGGTCCGGTCGAGGTCGACGAAGCTCCGCATGATGCTAATGATGGCATAATAGTGCTAAAGAGGTCGCCTATTAGCATTATTTCTGCGGCGTTAGCACCACTTAGCTGGGATTCCAGTGCCATTGAGCCCGGTCGTGGACTCGGTCTCGCAGGGGGTGCGAAATCGCATCTTTCGCAGCCAGTTGTCTGAAGTGGAGAGCACCGTACGTTGCGCAAACCCTTCGGCCGTGCGCGCTCCACGTCTGTCTTTGGCGTGGTCGCCGTGCTGCCGGCGCTAGATCGGACGATGACGGTTCCGGCCGCGTGTGCGGCGCCGACAACGACCGGCGGGCTCAGGCAGCCGGCGTCGCTGTCAGGAACCGTTGTTCACAAACGCCTGATAGGGGCGGCAGGGCTCGTTGCGGAGGCTGGGGCAAGCCGGCAGTCCCGTGGGTACGCCGACACCGGGCACAATCGGGAGTGTGAGGGTGGCGGGCATGCCTGGCCCGAATGCGATCGACACGTTGGCGGTGGTGCCTTCCGGCTGAGTCTGACCGAACGACCACACGGGTTGCGAGCCGTTCGGCGCAGAGATCGTGACCCTGATGCGCGAGCCTGCGCGGTAGGCGTGGCCCTCGAAGTACAGCGGAATCGTGACCGGAACGTATTCGCCGGACGGCATCGGCTGCACATCGGACGCGAGGAAGGTCGGAATCGGTTCGACCGCCGTGGGCGTCTCGCCGAACATGTTCGTCGAGGTGGTGGCGAGCTTGCGCTGGCTGGCGCGGATCCAGCCGTTCTGCACGAAGGTCTCCTTGCCGTCGGGGCGCACCTCGCTGACCGTCGCCTGGAGATCGACGTCTGGAGTCGATGACTTCACCCAGAGGTTGACGGAGCCGCCACCGATCGCCGTGGTGTCGGCGGTCAGCGGCGCGGACACGTAGGACACGGCCGAGCCGGCCGGAGGCTGTACCCAGTTCCACTGCCACTGGGACGCGACGCCCCACAGCCCGGCCGGGCCGGGGCTGCCCGTGTAATCCGTCAGCGGCGTGGCGCCCGCATCGGAGGTGTAGCTGTCGACCCCATCGGACGTCGCCGGTTCTTCAGCGAGTGCACCCTGCGGCCCGAGGTACCACGAGCGAGCGACCGTGCCGGGGATCGGGAACGCCGAGAACGACTGTTCGAAGCCGGGGTAGGGATTGCCGGGCGTCGTCGTCCCGCCCGCCGGCGCAGATCCGGCGCCGTTGTCGAACAGCACGCGAATCTCCGGCAGCGCCGTGAAAGCCGACAGCGCTTCTGCGTAGGTCGACTTTTCCTGGACCGGGTCCGCCGGCAGCGTCACTTGGTCTTCGGATGGGAGACCCAGCGCGGCTCGATAGACGATCGGCGCCGCGACATGCAGGATCGCCGTGTTTTCCTTCGGCGCCTGGCGCGCGACGTACAACTCCAAGAAGTCATCCAGCCGGTTGAGCGTGTACGGATCGAGCGAGTCGATGTGTGCGCCGTTGGTGAACGTGAACCACTTGTGTTCGGTGCCGGTGAAGTGCTCTGCCAGATCGGCGCAGTGCCCACCGGTCTGCTCGTCCTGCCACTGGCACGCCATGAACGTTGGAACGTTGATGTTGTGAACGAACGAGACCGGGTCCAGCGGGTCGGCCACGGACGGGTTGTAGGTGGCGTTTTCTTTGACTTCCGACAGCAGGTTCGTCGCCTCTTCGTGCAGATCCTGGTTGGCCGCGCAGGTCGTGTCGCCTTTCTGGATCTGTTCGTAGGCCCAGTGCTCGCCGCTGGATGGGCCGGCCGCCTCGGCGTCGAACTGGCGGTCTTCGGCCCAGGGCACGGCGAAACCGGTGTTGAGAATCCCACCGGCGTAGAGCGTCGTGGCCGTTGCATCGATCACCGACAGCGGCGCGATGGCCGCGAGGTGGGGCGGGCGCAGCTGAGCGGCGAAGAGCTGGCTGATGCCGCCGTAGGAGACGCCGAACATCCCGACTTTGTGGTGGAGCACCCACGATTGGTGGGCGATCGTCTCGATCACGTCGTACGCATCGAGATTCTGCAGCGGTTCGAAATAGTCGAAGGCGCCGCCCGAACAGCCGGTGCCGCGTATGTTCACGTCGACGACTGCAAAACCAAGCTGGTTGGCCACCTGGGCGAGCCCGCTTTCCGGGCCTGCGGGATTCGCGTAGCCGTATCCGGAGTATTCGATCAGCGTCGGAACGGCACCTTTGTGTTTCGTCGACGGATGGGCCGGCGGGTGCACGTCAATCGCCAGCTGGGTGCCATCCCGTGTCGTCAGGTACCCGTAGCCGCTGTTTGGAATCGTCTGTTTGTAGGTGCTCTTGTTCCACGATGCCGGCTTTTGCGTATAGACGGTGATCGGCCCGGATTCTTCGCTCGTTGAGCTCAGTCGTACCTTGTAGAGCTTTCCCGGGGTGACCTTGCGGAACAGCAACCCGCCCAGCGAGTCCGCGGTCTGCGTGGACACCGTTTCGCCTTTCTTGCCCAGCAGCGACATCTGGGCGCCCGGGGCCAGGCCGGTGACGTACACCTGTTCCACGCTTCCTTGCGCACTGAAGGCCGAGGCCGTCGCTGCCGTCACGAGGCAAACGGCCAACGCGGCGAGCGCAGGGGCGATCCCGATCAGCGCACGGCGCCACACCGCAGAAGCTGTGATCGGGTGGCTGCCGTCTCCCGCCCTGCCCACGACCGGACCATCATCGCTGCCTTGCTCGATGCGCAACAGACCATCCCCCTCCTGCGATTTGCACACGCCTACCTACACACCCGCATGGTAAACGCCAGCAGGCCCTAAACGCAACCCCGGCGCCCGCGTCAACCCGGTCTTGGCTCTGTACAGCCAAAAACAGGTGTATCAGTGGAGAGGACCGTACGCTGCGCAAACCCCGTCGTCGTGCGGGCGCAGACGCTGAGCCTGGTGTAGAGCGGCTGCTGGTGGCCGACGACGAGAGGCTGCGGGATGCCTGCGACTATCGAGCGTCGTGCGCGGCACGCAGCTCGTGCAGCATCGCGTCGCGCCGACCCCGTCTGCGCTCGGCCTTCTTCGCCGACGACAGCTTGTGCGGCTTGCACAGCAGGCAGCCGGCGCGACGCTGCTTGGATCGCCCTCGCTTGTGATTCGCCATACGTCCACGATGGTAGACGTTCGTCTGCGGTCTCCGCTGGATGGCGCTGACCCCATTGGGCCATCCCAAGCGCCGGTCATGATGGCGAGGTGCCCAGAATCAGCTTCTTCTACGGCATCGCGATCACGATGTACTTCTACGATCACGAACCGCCCCATTTCCATGCCCAATACGCCGAGCACCACGCGGTGATAGCGATCGGCAACGGCGAGGTGCTCGTCGGTGATCTGCCGACTCGCGCGCTCAAACTCGTGGCGGAGTGGGCCGATCTGCACCGCGCCGAGCTCGAAGCAGACTGGGTCAGCGCAAAGGGTGGCGGCACCCCTGAGCCGATCGACCCCCTCCCGTAAGATAAGACGATGGACTTCGTATGGGTCACGTCCGCACAGGTGCTCGGTCACTACCGACTGAGGATCGGCTTCAGCGATGGCAGCTCGCGAGACGTCGATCTCACAGGAGAGTTGCGCGGCCCTGTCTTTGAGCCACTCGCCGACCCCGACTTTTTTGCGCGGGTTCGCGTGGACGACGACCTGGGGACCGTCGTGTGGCCCAATGGAGCGGACCTCGATCCCCTCGTGCTGCACGGCGACTTCGAGCCGGCCGCACGCTTCGTTCATCGCTGATCGGCCCGCCGCGATCGGTCTGCGAGCGCGGCACTCGCAGACACCTATCAGTGGAGAGGACCGTACGTTGCGCAAACCCCGTCACGGTGGGCGCTGAGCCGTTGAGCGTGCCATAACGGAGCCACGCCGCGCAGCCGCGTCGACCTGGGAAAGACTTGACGGTGTACCCCCTCCAGCCGAACCTCGCCCCCGACCCGACCCAGCGCGCCTCGTGGACGCTATCGCTTGGAGGCCGCGACTTGCTGTAGGACTCGAGCGACATCCAGCCGACGACCCGGAAACGCACGCGAGCCGCGACAACAGTCAGCTCAGTCGCGTTGCGAGTTGGGCCGCCACACGGCGAGCGCAGACCATGACGGTCAGCATCGGGTTGACCCCCGGCGACGTTGGAAAGATGCTCGAGTCGGCGACGTACAGGCCCGGCAGGTCGTGCGCCTCCCCTGACGCCGCGACGACCCCGTGGCGTGCGTCCGCGTCCATCCGCGCGGTACCCATCGGGTGAAATGCCTCCAGGCGCAGCTGGGCGGGCCGTACGCGAGTACGCTCGATGCGGTCGAGTTCGTCGCCCGACAGTGCCCCGAGATGCGCAAGCTGGGGATAGACCTCGCGGGCGCCTGCCGCGACATGGATCTCGGCCGCACGCGCGATCCCGAAGCGCAGCGTCTGTGCGTCATTGGCAGACAGGTGGTGGTGGATGCGGAGCCGGCCTCGCCGGTCGAGGGTGACACGCCCGCTCGCTCGCTCGGAGAGATGCACACCGATGACCGCTAGGTGCTCGTAGCGGGCGATGCGCGCCTGCAGCTCGGCGCCCACGCCGCCGACGTGCGCGCTGCTGAACGCAACCGGAGTGGCCGTCGCCTCGAGGAATAAGCGCCTGTCGGAGAAGGCGTCCACCGACCAGCTCTGCATCACCCCCTCCCAGCCCCGCACCGGCTGCTCAAAGTACGCCCCCACCCAACTCACGGGATGGACACGCAGGTTCCGCCCAACCGCCCGCGAGCCGCCGAGGAGCCCTTGGGCCAGCAGCAATTCGGGCGTGCCGAGCGCGCCGGCGGCCAGCACGACTGCGTCCGCCCGAATCTCAAAGCCGCGCCCGGAAACGCCGACAGCGCGGCCTCGCTCGACGAGCACACGCTCGACGTTAGTTTCCGCGCACAATCGCGCGCTGGCGGCGACCGCGCGCGGGAGCTCCGAGACGTGCATCGCGAGCTTGGCATCGATTGCGCAACCGGTGGGACAGCTCGAGCAGCACGTCACGCCTGGTGCATTGCGGCGCAGGGGTCCGTTTCGCCAGCCGAGCGCCTCTGCACCCACGCGGCACAGAGCAGCGTTGCGCCCGCAACGCAACGGGTCGACCGGCGACACTCCGAGGGCGCGCTCGACCGCCGCGAACTCCGCGTCGAGGTCGGGGGCCCACTCGATCCCGTGGCGCTCGCGCCAGCGCGTCATCACGGCGCCTGGCGGGCGCAGACAGGTGCCGGAGTTGATCACCGTCGTGCCCCCCACGCAGCGCCCAACCGGTAGCGGAATCGCAGGGCGACCCTCGCAGAAGGTCATTCCCGCCTCCCGGTAAAGGGACCCCAGCGCGGCCACCGGATCCGTCGAGTAATCGGCCGCGTTGTGGAACGGCCCGCGCTCGAGCACGACGACGTCCAGACCGCGCTCGGCGAGAACCCGGGCCGCCGAGGCACCGCCTGCGCCGGAGCCCACAACGACCACGTCGCAACGCACGCTGCCATTGGCCGGACTGAGCTGCTCGCGCCTGAGCGGCTCTGCGAGTGGCTCCATCTGCGGTGCGGCCGCGGTTGCTGCCATGACGTCGCGCACGCAGGTCAGGCGCACCCCAACAGTCGCCTGCACGCGGGCGTCGCGCGTGTAGACGACGTACGCGAGCGTCTTCAGCGCAAGCAGCATGTCGCGGCGAAACGCAAAGCGACTCGACGCCATAGCGGCCAACAGCGCGGCGGCGCGTTCCTCCGGCAGGCGCGAAAACCGACGGGGAAACGGCATCCGCTCGAGCACGCGAAGTGTCAGGCGCAAGAGCGCGCGCGTCCGCGAGGGTGCCTGTGCAAGCAGTAGCTCAGCCGCCTTCACCACCGCGACGCCCCCGACTTGCTCGGCGGGAGGAAGTGCTTGTGTTCGCGGCAGCAGCGCCCGCGCGAAGGCGGCGAGCGTCTCCCGCTCCCGTTGAGAGAGGCCCGCGGCGTCTCGTCGGCTGAGGGATCGTCCCTCCCGGCGCAGCCTCAACTGATCCTCAAGCCCTCGAGGCGCGTGCGCGACTCGCAGCATTCGATCTGCAAGGCAACGCGATCATGACCCGGCCCTTCTAAGCAGCCACACGGTGTTCGCTGCGAAGCGCTCATCCTTGCGCGCATTCATCGAGGCAGCAGCATATCGGCGCCGACGTTCGATAATGCGGGAGCCCGCCAGGCGGCCACTGGGCCAGCTATCTCTGCCGATCAGCGCTTCGGCCGTCGGTCCTGCACCGCCTGACCCAGGCTCGGGTTGTAGATGTAATGCCCGTGCCCGGGTCCATCGGGAGCACCTTGCCCACCGTGCAGGATGTGGACCTGCCCGTTATCGAGGTTGCGCCGCCGTATGACCCGCCCGCGCAGATCACCTCGCTGCTGGCGGCGAACATCGACTATGAGATGCTCGCGCCGAGCGCTATCCCGCCGCGCTGAACCTTCTGTTCGCCGGCCGTACGGCGGGAGGTCCAGACGGTGAACGGGTCTCCCACGTTGGCGGTGTCGAGCCAGGCGGCCGTCTGCCCGCCGCCCGGCGCCGTCGCGAGAACTGGGGCAATCGGCTCGGCGCCAGCGGGCATCGTGACGCTCGAGCCCCAGGCTCCTCCCGCCGGGCGGTCGACGGAGACCAGCGTGGAGCCGGGGGCTTGCCAATGGACGATCAGCGCCGTCGCTTCGCCTTCGGCGCCGACAGCGACCACCGGCGGCGCCCAGGACTGCGGCGTGCTGAGCGTGGCGGCGAGCTGTTCGGGCGGCAGCCTCCACCCCGGTTCGGCGCGAGCCGCGACCGGCAATACCAGCACGACGAATACGGGCACGGCGGCGCTGGCGAGGATCTTCGCCTATCGCAGGGGACATCGCACGGCACGCACGTCACGAGCATCGGCACCGGTCGGCGTCTGCTTGACCTGTGCGTCGTCTGCGGACGTCTGTAAAGCGGAAAGCCGCCGGCGTGACGCCCGGGAAAATCGACGCTGTCATAGGTTTGCGCAACGTTAGAAAGTGGAGACGGTGGGAATCGAACCCACGTCCGCAATCGCGTGAGAATGGCTTCTACGAGCGTAGCCGGCGCTCTGATCTCGTCCTCCGCTCGCCTCGCCGGCGGGGTTGCGGGGGACCAGCCTCCTTGAGATTCCCCGGATTGGCGAAGGCGAACCGCACCGGGTGAGCCTGCTTTCTGATCCCGGCCTTCCCCGCCGCAGGCAAGCGGGGCCCGAGACCTCACGGCTTAGCTATTGACTAAGCGGCGAGGGCGTACTCGTGAGAGTCCGCACTTATGGTTTTCCCGGGTGTTTTACGAGGCCGCCCGGGACCTCGACTCGCCACCATCCTCACGAGCCGACCGCGTCGAAGCCTGTCGTCCCCAGGGATGTTGCTGCACTTGCAGTCTAGCCGCGCCACGGCTCGCGGCCCCGCTTTGCCCCAACGCGGCGACCGGCGGGGTGATATCGGGCGGCCGCATGCGCGGGCGAGAGCGGCGGGCCGGCGGAGAAAAAAAACGACGCGGTTCCGGGCCGCTTGAGGAACCCACTCCGTCCGGTCCGAGGACCTTCCTTCGTGGGTGGCGCGGCCTCACACCTCAGTGGCCTCGCTCTTTGCGGCTCGGTTCCGCGTCTGGATTCAAAGTAGCTCGGGTGCACGGGCGATGCAACCCCTAGGCGACGTCCACCCCGCACTTTCCAGAAAAAAGACCGAGCCAGGATCGACGATCGTGCCGGCCGCCTGACAGAGCGCGTCCACCGACCGACTCGGCGCGGCGCAGGCCGCGGCCCAGTCGGCGATTTCGATCGTTAGGCGCCGCTTATGGCTGCTGCCACAATGGAGTCATGGACAGCGGTGACGTCTCCCTGCATCCGCCCGGTTCGTCGCTGCCCGGCGCGTCGCTGCCGGCGCCCGCCGCAGCCCCCGGCGAGAACCCATTCGGCGAGCCCACCCGGCGGCGCGCGCCCGCGCAGAACCTGCGCAAGCGCATCGGCAGCGCGCTCGCCGCAATCGCCGCGCTGATCGCCAAGTTCTTCGCGGCGATCAAAGGCGGCCTGCTGCTGCTGCCGAAACTCAAGCTGCTGACAACCTCCGCCACGGCGCTCGTGTCGATCGCCGCGTACAGCATCTTCTTCGGCTGGCCGCTCGCCGCCGGTTTCGTCGTGCTCCTGTTCGTTCACGAGATGGGCCACGTGATCGCACTGCGCCGCGAGGGCATCAAGGCCAGCGCGCCGATGTTCATCCCGTTCCTCGGGGCGGCGATCTTCTCCAAGTCGCTCGGCGACAACGCGCTGGCGGAGG
>Ga0208714_1000258_pt1 | contig 15483 bp, 12 predicted proteins | sample NGESurshal072012_3_FD_184461 | JGI IMG/M metagenome (GOLD analysis project Ga0208714, IMG submission 184461) | Arctic peat soil microbial communities from Barrow, Alaska - NGEE Surface sample 415-1 shallow-072012 (SPAdes) | ecosystem: Environmental > Terrestrial > Soil > Wetlands > Peat ... | reverse complement strand
GGAGGCGGACGCGGGCGATGCAGTGCTGCAAGGAAAAGTGTTGAGCGTGGAAATCGTTCCGCTGCTGTTCAACAACACCACAACGCAAAGCGGGGCGCAGACGGCACAGGCGACAACGATGCTGGTGACCATGAAGTGCGACGTGACGTTCACGGATCGTCTGACGCAAAAAATCCTGTATCACAATGACAATTTTGTGTTTCGGAACGAGTACGAGCTGTCCACGGATGTGCGGAGCTTTTTTCAGGAAGGCGATCCTGCCGTAGACCGCATGGCTCGTGATTTTGCTTCGACGCTGGTGACCACGGTGACGGAGAACTACTGATGGCGCGCATTTCGACGGTAGAGTTGCCGGCACGTCTGGAAAAAGACAAGAAGATCCCCGCGCTATTGCTGCTGGGCGATGAGCCATATCTGCGCGACAAGTGCCGCGCGACGATAATTCAACATTTTGTCGATGAAGCCGCGCGAACTTGGGCGGTTTCTCGGTTTTCCGCGGACCGCGAAGAGGCCCAGGCGGCGCTGGAGCAGGCGCAGACCCTGCCGATGCTCTCGCCCAGGCAAGTCGTTTTTCTGGAGGAGGCAGAAGCAATTGAAGCGCTGGGGGAAAAAAATCGCAAGGAGACGGTGGAGGGAATTCTGGCGTATCTAAAGGATCCCGCGCCGTTCACGGTGCTGGTGATCGAAGCAGCCAAACTGGATATGCGCATGCAGTTGGGAAAAAACCTGGCGGAAGAGATTCTGGTGGTTGAAGTGGGGACAGGGGACAACCCGGAAGCGAAGATTGCCGGAGCTGCGAAGGTGGCGCGGTCGCTGGCGAGTGAAAAGGGAATTGCGCTCGAACAGGGCGCTGCCGAAGAGTTGGCGGAACTGGTAAGCGGGGATTTGCTGCGACTGCAAACCGAGATGGAAAAGCTCGCCACGTTCGCGGGCGAGCGGAAGCAGATCACGAAGGCGGAGATTGTGGCGCTGGTGATTTCCGAGAAGACCACAACGATTTGGGAAGTGGCAGGATTCTTGGCGGGGCAGCAGCCCAAGCAGGCGTTGGAATTTATCAACCGCTTGTTTGCAGAAGGCGAACCGGCGCTGCAGATGCTCGGCGCGATCAGCTGGATGTACAGAAAAATTGTGGAAGCGAGCGAGGTGCGCGGCACGACGAACGGTTGGCAAGCGGCGCGGGCGCTGGGTATGAGGCCGGAACAGGCGGAACTGGCGCTACAATGCGCGCGGAAAATTTCCAAGGAGCGGCTTATGAACGGGCTGCGCGCGCTGAGAGAGGCCGACGTGCAGTTGAAGAGCGGGAGAGACGAGCGCACGGTGATGGAGTTTCTGGTGTGGGAGTTGAGCGGGGCGCGGTCTGCGGCTGGGCAGTGAGAGTGAGATTCAGTATCGATTTTTCAGTTTAAGAGAAGTTCGTCAGGCAGTATCCCCAGTTGAATGGCAAAGATCGCGTCGGAAGGCGGGTGAGTTAGGCGCGGTATTCGGAGTGCTGAGTGTTGTGGTTGCAAAAGCGGCAGCTGGGCTGCCGCAGTCCAAATGCGGCGCACAATTAGGCTAGGTTCGCTAGCTCTCCAACTTGATGCACCCTAGCTCTAAATGTAAAGGAGCCAGTTGTGGGTGTCTGGTTCTTTGCCGGTCTGGATGGCGGTGAGTTTAGTGTGGAGTTTCTTGGCGATGCCGTCGGGAGCGCCAGTGGGGATGGTGATTTCGCGCTGGCCGTGACCGATGGCGGCGATGGGCGCAATGACCGCGGCGGTGCCGATGCCGAAGGATTCCTGCAGGGTACCGGCAGCGTGCGCGGCGAAAACTTCGTCGACGGTGATGGCGCGTTGTTCGGTGGGAAAATTCATTTCGCGAAGCAAGGTGAGGACAGAATCTCGCGTGACGCCGGGAAGAATGGAGCCGGAAAGCGCAGGAGTGATAGCCACGCCGTTGATGATGAACATGATGTTCATCACGCCGGACTCTTCGACGGATTTGCGATCTTTGCCATCGAGCCACATGACGTTGTGATAGCCCTTGGCCTGGGCAAGTTTTGCGGCGAGCAGGCCACCACCATAGTTTCCGGCGGATTTTACGTCGCCGGTGCCACCGGGAAAAGCGCGGACATAAGTTTCTTCGGTGAGCAGGCGAATGGGCTGTGCGAAATAGGGGCCGCCGGGCGCGGTGAAGATGACCAGGCGATATTGCGTGGCGGCGTGAACCATCAACGTGTCGCTGGTGCCGAAGTAGACGGGGCGGATGTAGAGCGAGCCACCTTCGCGGCGGGGCACCCAGTCGCGATCGGTGCGCAGAAGTTCGATTAGACCTTCCTTAAAGAGGTCTGCGGGAAAATCGGGCATGGCGAGGCGAGCGGCGGAGCGATTGAGGCGGGCGTGATTGTCCATGGGACGGAAAATGGCGACGCGGTCGTTGGGCTGGGAATGAGCCTTGAAACCTTCGAACAGAGATTGGCCGTAATGAAGAGCGGTAAGCGCCGGCGAAAAGGGCATGGGCCCGAAGGGAACGATGCGAGCGTCGCGCCACTCACCGTTGCTGAAATCGGCGACGAACATGTGATCGCTGTAATTGCTGCCGAAGGGAGACTTCTCGCGCAAATCCTCGGTCAATCGTGATTGGGCGATGCGCGTGACTTGAATGGATTGGGCCATAGTGTTCCTCGAAAGACAGTCGACCAAGACTGTGGATGAACTCAGTCGCTAAATCCTAAGGCTTCTCGCCTCGGTGTGCGACATCCAAAATGGCTAGTGGAACTGCCCAGTCGCCATTCCCAAGTCCGTTGGTCTTTCTTGCGGTCGGAGGAAGCTGCACTTTGATTTCCTCGGACTGGAGGCCATTCTGAAGCTGAAAAACTCGAACGGAAAAAGAGGAGGCGGGCGACTCTGCAAGCCGCCCGCCTCTGAAAACTCTAAAAGCTGAGAAGCTTACTTTGCGGACTTGGCTTTTACTTGGTTGTAAGCCAGGGTAAGCCGCGACTTGTAGCGATTCGCAGTGTTCTCATGCAGCACGCCCTTGGTGATGGCCTGATCGATCGCGGACATAGTGGGGTGCAAGAGGTTGCCGGCGGCCGTGGCGTCGCCCGCGGTGATGGCGGTGCGGAGCCGCTTAATAACGGTGCGGACGCGCGTGCGGTTCGCAGTGTTTACTTCCGCGCGCTGGCGGGATTGCGCCGCACGCTTTAAAACTGACTTTTTCTTCTTCTTAACTTTCCGTGCCTGACCTTGCGCCATCTATAGCTCCTTAAGCTTATTCTTCAATCTTATATTTTGCGGGGAGAGAGCGGCATTGTCAAACGAAGGAAACAGGTTGGGGAGCAGGCCATTCTGGTCCGATCGAATCATACGAAATATTGCCGGGCAGAGACGGAGCGATTTTCTGGAAAAAGAGGGTCGTTCAAACAAAAAAACGGCCCGGCGTGAGAGAGTGCCGGGCCGCGACGGAATGAAGTTGCGCGTTACTTTTTGGTGTTGAAGGAAAGTGGGAAGTCGAAAACAAGCCCTCCCACGGGCACGCGCAAAGAGAGTTCGCGCGCATTGGCATCGCGTTGGAACCACAGGACGCCGGTGGTTTTCTGTCCGGAGGCGAGGTTGCTGTGCTTCAGCGCCAGGGAGCCAAGTTCCGCCGCTGAAGTAGCGGTCTCGTCGCGTTTGTTCGACGCCACGGGCACGGATTGTTCGGTGAAATAGTTCAGTGAAGAGGCGCGGTAAGAAGCCTTTGTCAGATGAGCGGCGGAGAAGTGCGCGCTGGGGGAAGGCTGCGCGTTGGCTTGTGTCCACAACACTTCATGATTCACCACGTGGCTGAGCTTAGCGGGATCCTGAGCGAGCAGCGGCTTCAACCCCGGCTGCAGTTCATCCAGGGAAATCAGCGCGGGCAGGACTTCAATGGTCTGGCCGGCTTCGTTGGAGATCGCGATGGTGGCGCGCAGCTTCCAGCCGGAATCCTGCAGCGAAACTTGTACGGTGACACCGTTGGCGGTGGCCGATTCCACGGTATAACCCTTGACGGCAAATTGATCGCATCCGGGAGCGCCAGCTTGCCAACGAACGACATTGTTCACGGGAGAGGCGGTCGTCGGTTGAACGTCGACTGTAGCGAGCCTGCCGGAGTCGCCCATGGTGATGTACATACGCGCCACGTAGCCTTCCTTGCCGTCGGAGAGGCGGACACGAGTGGTGTAACCCTCGTTGTCGGAAAGCACGGAGACCGGTTCGTTGCAGGCCAGCGTAGCCACCAGGCGCATGGGCAAAGCCTGTTCGGCATCGGCGGTCATCGGCACGCTGGTAATGCCCGGGCAATTGATGCTGGCGCGGGGCGCGGCCGCCACGGGGGCCGCTGGCGTGGATTCTTCCGCCGCAAAAGCGGGCAGGGCAGCGCACAGGAGCGCGGCACCGAAGAGCGAGTGTTTCGCGAAGTTAAAGTTGTATCTGAACATGGTCTTTTCCTCCCTCAGGAAATTCCAACGCAAACTGTTTCTGCAATTGATGAGAGGAGTTTCGGATTTCCACGCGTTTGCGTCCATAGCTCCGGCGTACCAGAGTACAGGTAATCAAACAGCGGCGGAGCCTGTACCTGGCGAGGAGGAAGGGTGCGAGGTACAGGTGGGCAAAAGAAGAGAAGCCGAGCAGGTGGAGCAATGGAACTGGAGGAACTAGCAAATCGATGAAGAGGAGCGGCAGAATTCATGAGCGTGTAACTTGACGCTGGCGCGGCTGTGCGTTACGTTGATTGTAGTTTCTCCATCGGTAGGTGCTTTGCAGCACGATCTTTCAGGAGGAATTCCATCGGCCACCCGGTTCGAACACCTGAACAGTCTTCCAAGTGGATGAGACGCACGATACACATTACCGGAAAAATTGAACCCTTCTTTGGCACTCTGGACGAGAATATTCGCTCGCTGGAGGATGCGTTGCGCGTGCGTACGCACCTGCACGATACGCGTCTGACGATTGAAGGCGAGCAGGAAGGCGTCGACCAGGCGGTGCGCATCGTCGAGGAGTACAACCATTTGACACGGCATGGCCGGGTGCTGGCCAGCGCGGAAGTGAAATCGTTGCTGCGCGTGGCGACAGAAGAACCGCACGAATCGCCGCGGAGCATGTTCGAGCACGGGAAGACGCGTTCGTTTGGCAAAAAGCCGGTGACGCCGAAGAACGCCAGCCAGAAGCACTACATGGACGAAATTGAAGCGCATGACATGACCTTCGGGATTGGCCCGGGCGGAACGGGGAAGACGTATCTGGCGGTGGCCATGGCGGTGAGCGCGCTGCTCACCAAGCAGATGAACCGCATCATCCTGGCGCGTCCGGCGGTGGAAGCCGGGGAACGCCTGGGATTTTTACCCGGGACGCTGCAACAAAAAATCGATCCGTACATGCGGCCGCTGTACGACGCGCTGTACGACATGCTGGATGCCGACAAGCTGGAGCGCTTCCTGGAAAAGGGAATTATCGAGGTGGCGCCGCTGGCGTTCATGCGCGGAAGAACGCTGAACGATTCGTTCGTGATTCTGGATGAAGCGCAAAACACCACCAGCGAGCAGATGAAGATGTTTTTGACGCGGCTGGGGTTCAACTCCAAAGCGGTGATCACCGGCGACGTGACGCAGATTGATTTGCCGATGGGCAAGAAGTCCGGGCTGATTGAGGCCATGGAGATTTGCGGGCGCATTCCCGGGATCAGCGTGGTGCAGTTTGGCGAGAAAGACGTGGTGCGCCACAACCTGGTGCAGCAGATCATCCGGGCCTACGAAGAGCACGACATGGCCAACCCGCAGCGCGGGGGCAACGGAAAATTACCGAACGCGGCGAGGCCGCCGATCAAGCCGGAAGTTCCTAACACACCGCAGGAATGAAACGGAAACGACCAGCGAAAAAAGCGTCGAGCGAAGAGCGCGAAGCGGCGATTGAGAATCGCCAGAAATCCGTGCGCCTGGAATTGCGGCGATTGCTGGAGTTTACGCGGCGGTTGCGGCACGAATTGGGATTGGGAGAGGAAAGCGTGGCCATCCGGCTGGTCACGGACGCGGAGATGGGGCGGTTGAACGAAACGTACCGCGACAAAAAGGGGACCACCGACGTGCTGTCTTTCCCCGCGAAGACGCGGCGCACCCCTGCAAATCTTAAACTTCGCCTGAAGAAAGTTCATGGAACCCTGCTGGGCGACATCGCCATATCTCCGGTGGTAGCAAAGCGAAATGCCAAAACCTATAAGCGTTCCTTGCCGGAGGAACTGGAGATTTTGATTTTACACGGAATGCTGCATCTTCTGGGATACGATCACGAAACCGACCGGGGCGAAATGAGCCGCATGGAGATGCGCCTGCGGCGCCGACTGGGTATCGCCTAATGCTGCAATGGAGTTACATCGGAAGTGTTTTGGTTTTGGCACTGGGCCTACCCATTTTCTCCTACCTCACGCTGATTTACCGCGAGCTTGGGCGCATCACCACCGGGCGCATCCACGAACACCTGGACATTTTTGAGGCGGAGATCGAGTCGAAGCTGAAGATCAACCGGCGGAGCGGCGGCCGCACGTTCCGTATTCTCGGTCATTTTTGGCTGGCGTTCGTGGTGTTGGAGACCACGCGCGGGGTGGTCTACCTGGTGCCCAACCGCCTGGAAGCGGGCGTGCAATTTCTGGTGTTTATGACGCTGGAAGTAGTGATCGCCATGCATTTTATCCCGGACATGCTGCTGTACCGCACGACCGGACGATGGTTGCTGCCACTGTTGCCCTTGATTCGCGCGGCCATGTGGCTGGTGTGGCCGATCCGAATTTTTCTGGAAGGCGCGGAATCGCTTGCGCGGATTTCCGAGGTGGACGTGGAGCGCACGGAAGAGCAGCGCACGGAAGAGGGCATTGGCGCGCTGGTGGAAGTGGCCGAGGAAGAGGGCATCATCGAGCCCGACCAGGCTGACTTGATCGAGCAGGTCGTGGAATTCAGTGACAAGCGCGTGAGGGAAGTGATGACCCCGCGGCCGAATGTAGTGGCGATGCAGGCCGACGCTTCGCTGGAAGAGATGCATGCGAAGTACGTGGAAAGCAAACTGGCAAAAATGCCGGTGTACGAAAAATCGCTCGATGACATCGTCGGCGTCGTTCATGTGCAGGATCTGCTGCAGATTGCCGACACCGATTTACCGAAGCGCAAGGTGCGGGAGTTGATGAAACCAGCGCTGTTCGTACCCGAAACGAAGCTGGGCTCGGACTTGTTGAAAGAGATGCGCCAGAAGGATCAGTCCATGGTGATCGTAATCGACGAACATGGCAGTGTGGCGGGGATTGCCACGGTGGAAGATCTGGTGGAGGAAATTGTCGGGGAGAGCGGCGTAGATCATCTGAAGCCAGCGCCGGATGCAGTACGCGAGCCCGACGGAAGTTTGGTGTTGCGCGGGAGCATGTCGATCCGCGAAGCGGAGGAGTTGCTGGGAATTCAGTTTGGCGAAAACGTGGACGAGACGGTGACGACCATAGCGGGGTTGCTGAGCACCATCTCCGGCAAAGTCCCCGCGCCCGGGGACAAGGTCGACCTCGGTGGATTTCGTTTCGAGGTACTGGAAGCCAACCAGCGAAAAGTGCTGCGACTGCGCGCAAAACATCTGGCCGCTTAGGCGTGGCCGACAGCGAGCAAAAATGGTTCTGCGCTCGAGAGATTTCTCCGCGCGGCCATCCAACGGATTACGGATAGATGGAGTGAATCGTGCCAAGGCGCGATACGATGGATAGTGGCAATTAATCGGAAGAGGAATTTTGTGGCAACTGAGAAAGAAGAAGAACAGAAAAAACCGACCGGCAAAGCCGGGTTTGTGGCGATCATCGGACGGCCAAACGCAGGGAAGTCAACGCTGCTGAATCATTTTGTGGGGCAGAAGGTGGCGATAGTCACTTCCAAGCCACAGACCACGCGCAATCGCATTCAAGGAATCGTGACCAGGCCGGAAGGGCAGATCGTGTTCATCGACACGCCGGGGTTGCACGATGCCGCTTCGGTGTTAAACCGGCAAATGATGCGGGAAGTTTCCGCGGCGCTGGAAGGCATCGATGTGCTGTTGATGATGATCGACGCTACGCGGACCATGCCGCATGCCGATCAGATGCTACTGGACCGCGCCAAGCGCTTTGAGAGCAAAACCATTCTGGCGCTGAACAAGATTGATAAACTGCCGAAGCCCAAGTTGCTGCCTTTGCTGGAAGCCTTTGCCGCGGCATTCCCCTTTGCCGCGCTGGTGCCGATTTCGGCGCTGACCGGAAGCGGGTGCGAGCAGTTGCTGGAAGAGATTTTCAAATTTCTGCCGGAGAACGAGAATTTCTTTCCCGAAGATCAGGTCACCGATCAGCCGGAACGCTTTCTGGCGGCGGAAATCGTCCGCGAAAAAGCGATACAGCTCACGTATCATGAAGTGCCGCACGCGCTGGCGGTGTTTGTCGATAAATTCGAGGAAACGCCGAAGTTACTGCGCATTGAGTTGACTCTGCACGTGGAGCGCGATTCGCAGAAGAAGATTCTGATTGGCCGCAAAGGCGAAATGCTGAAAAAGATTGGCACGGAAGCGCGCAAGGAATTGGAGAAATTGCTGGATACCAAGATTTATTTAGGGTTGTTTGTGAAGGTGGTGGAGGGTTGGCGAGACAATCCTAGCAAGGTGCGCGAACTGGATTGGCACGTGCAGTTGGAGGACATCAAGAAGGATCAGGCGCAAAAAGCGAACCGCGAGCGTGGAATGGACGAGGAAGAAGAGTGAAGTGTTGCCGTTGGATTTGCAAGGCTAAGAGATAAAGAGTAGCGCAGAGGATGCGCAGACTTAACGGAGAGTTTGGCGCAGCGGATAGTAAGGACGAGAAGAACAGCGCGCGGCTACTCCGGGGCGGCAATGCCAAGAGATTTCATTTTGCGGTAGAGGTGAGACCGTTCGAGACCGAGCGCGGTGGCGGTCTGCGTCATGTTCCAGCGGTGCTCCTGTAATTTGCGCAAGATGAATTCACGCTCGTAGGCGCTGCGGGCTTCGTGGAGAGTGGAGTAGGGCTGCTGCGGGCTTTCCGGAACGCCGCGAAAGAGTTCGGGCGGCAAGTGATGTGGCTCAATGCGCGCCTGCGGGCAGACAATCACCAGCCGCTCGATCAGATTGCGCAGCTCGCGCACGTTTCCCGGCCAGGGAAAACGCAGCAAGATCTCCATCGCCGATTCGCTAAGTTCGCGCGTCTTCTTTCCGTATTCCGAGCTGAATTCACTGAGAAAATATCGCGCCAGAATGGGGATGTCGCCCTTGCGATCGCGCAAGGGGGTGACGAAAAAGGGAATTACGTTCAGCCGGTAGAATAAATCCTGGCGAAAGGCGCCGCGGGCAATCTCCTGCTCGAGATTCTTGTTGGTAGCGGCGAGCACGCGGACATCCACGTGCAAGGTCTGGTTGGAGCCGACTCGTTCGAAGCGTTGCTCCTCGAGCACGCGCAAGACCTTCGATTGGGTGCGCAGGCTCATGTCTCCGACTTCATCGAGGAAGAGCGTGCCGCCATCCGCTTTTTGAAATTTGCCGATCTTATCTTCGCTGGCGCCGGTAAAACTCCCTTTGATATGGCCGAACAGTTCCGACTCGATGAGCTCTTCGGGAATGGCCGCGCAATTCACTTCCACGAATGGACCTTTGTTGCGGAGACTGGCGGCGTGCAAGGAACGCGCGACGAGTTCCTTGCCGGTTCCACTCTCACCATAAATGAGCACGCGCCCGTTGGTTGGCGCGGTTACGGCGATCTGTTGGCGTAGCGCTTTGATGGGCACGCTCTCGCCGATGACCTGAAACTTGTGGCCCAGTTCGCTGCGCAGCAACTGGTTTTCGTCCTGCAAGCGGCGTTGCTGAACAGCGTTGCGCACCAAAACAATAATTTTCTCGAGGGAAAGGGGCTTTTCGATAAAATCGAACGCGCCGAGTTTGGTGGCGCGCACGGCAGTCTCGATGGTCCCGTGTCCGGAAATCATAATGACTGCGGGGGCACGGGGAATAGCCTGAATGCGCTCCAGCGCTTCCATGCCGTCCATTCCGGGCAGCCACACATCCAGCAGGATCAAGTCAAAATCGCAGGCGTTGATTTGCTGGAGGGCTTCTTCGGCGGAACCGGCGCTGGCAACATCGTACTGTTCATCGCGGAGAATGGAAGCGAGCGACTCGCGAATTCCGGCTTCATCATCCACTACCAGAATTTTGGGTTTGGAACTCAAGTGCCACTCTCCACCGAGGAGCGTTCGGCGGCCATTGTGGGTGCCACGGTTTCCGCGATCGGCAGTTCGATGATGAAACGCGAACCTTGCGGTAGGTTATCTTCAACGCGCAACGATCCACCATGTTCGGAAATGATACGAGCGGCGATGGCCAGGCCGAGGCCCGTGCCGCGCTCTTTCGTTGAAAAATGTGGCAGGAAAAGTTTGTCCTTGTCTTGCGGCGAAATTCCGTGCCCGGTATCGGCGACGGCTATCTCTATCGTATCGGATTCGGCGCGTAAATGCGTGGAGACGGTAATTTGGCGGAGCGAAGCATTCTCCAGGGATTCGGCAGCATTATCGATTAGATTGACGATCACGCTGCGCAGCAGCGGCGCGTCGGCGCGCAATGGCGCCAGTCCATTCTCCAGCGAAGTCTTCAGCGCGATGCCATCCAGGCGCCCGGAAAACACTTCGACCGCTTCCTGAACGGTGGTGTTGGCGTCAACGGGCAGAAATTTGGCGGTGGGGAAGCGCACGAATTGAGAGAACTCATTCACGAGGGCGGCCAATGTGGCGACTTCCCGTTCAATCAAGGTAGCCGACTCTCGCGCAATCTCCATCAATTCCTTGTCCTTCGGGGATTGTTTGTCAGTGCCGCGCCGCTCCACCTGGCGGCTCAGGCGCTGCGCGGAAAGCTGGATGGGCGTCAGGGGATTCTTGATTTCGTGAGCGATGCGGCGAGCAACTTCCTGCCACGCAGCGGACTTTTGCGCATGAAGCATTTCGGTTAGGTCGTCGAGCACCAGCACATAACCGGTATTGGCGCGCCGCGGACCGAGCGAACTCACGGTAGCTGAAAGATGGCGAACGCGGCCACTTACAACCACTTCCATCTCGCGAGAAACTTGCCCCATGCGGAGTGAGCGGCGCATCAATTCCTGCACCACGACGTGCGCATCGCTGCCCAGTAGCGTCTCGAGGGAGGTCACTTCGCGTTCGACGGTCCCAAACATGCGCAACAAAGCGGTGTTGGAGCGCAAGATTCCGCCGGCGGCGTCCAAGGAAATAACTCCGGCGGGAATATTCTCCAGCACAGTTTCCATTAATTGGCGTCTTCGTTCGAGTTCCTGAACAGCTTGCTGAAGGTTGCGGGTAAATTCGTCGATTTGCGAGCGGCTGTCGCTTAACTGCGTGGTCATGGTGTTGAAGGAGCGTACCAGCAGACCCAACTCGTCCTGAACCTGATCGGGAACCTGATAGGAAAAATTGCCTGCAGAGACTTCACGCGTGCCTTCGGCCAGCGCCTGGATCGGGATGGTCACTTGTTTGGAAAGGAAAAGTGCTACCCAGGTGGCGGCGGATAAAACGAGAATCGTAAAAAAGAAAAGAATCAGCAGCATCTGGCGTTTCAACGCGCGCAGGTTTTGCTTTACGTTCTCATATTCTTTGGTCTGCTCCTGAATAGTGGTCCAGCGCTTTAAGAAATCAGGGCTGGTGCGGTACGCGGCCACCAAGACTCCGGGCTTGCCGCCATCGAGTATTGCCGGTACACGCGCGGCAAAGTAGCTTTTCCCGTTGGCTAGCCAAATCTCGACCCCGCTCGGCAAAGTTCGTTGGCGCTCACCTTGAACGCCCGCAACGGTGCAGGTGGCCAGGGTTCGATCTTCGGATTGATCGTCGCAAACGACGCCGCCACGGAGGAAAGTACCTTGCGCGTCATACAACCAGACGGCATCGAGCCCCAGGGAGAGCGAGTGCGTGAGAAAAGACTCGGGAGTTTCCGTGGCGTGCATGGCGGCCTGATAGCCCTGCGTGTGCAGCCGTGGAAGCGTGCCGTGCCCAAGATCGTTCAGGAGTTTCTGCGTTTCCTCCGAAGCGATTTCCAGCGGACGGGGAAACCAGCGACCCAACGTGCGATTCAAAAGCGAATAGCTTACAAAAAACATGAAGATGACCGGGAGCAGGGAAATGGCCATGGCGCCCAACACCATTTTGGTTTTGAAGCGCGCACCGGGTTGTTGCTTGCTGCGCTCGGCCCACAGGCGAATGATGCTGCGGGTGAGGATCAGGCCGAACACGAGGAGAGCGGCGGTAATCAAGCTGGAGAGTGCATACAGCGCGATGATCTCTCGCCACGAGCCGGGTTCGAAGGGCACGTCCAGGGAGCCCAGGGTGAACACTGCCGCCAGCAATAGGGTGAGCAGAACACCGCCGACGATCAAGCGAATCCGCAGCTTGGCATCCGGATGAGTCATCGGGAACCCTCTACGAGATGCGTCAGGAAGCATTGCAGTGGGCACGCCGAGCAGACCGGAGTCTTGGGCCGGCAGAAATGCTTTCCGACGTGAACGATGAGGGCATGAAATTCGTTGAACAGGGTATGGTCGAGCGGTAGACTTTTCTCGAACAGCGCTCGAATCTCCTCGTAGGTAGCTTTCCTATGCACTATCTCATGTCTCTCGAGAATTCTTCGCGTATAAGCGTCAACAACGAAGACGGGATGATTGCCGGCATAGAGCAGGATGGAATCGGCGGTTTCCGGCCCGACGCCCTGCACGGCGAGCAGTTGTTCGCGCAACACGGGCGTGGGCGTGGCAAACATTTTGCGCAACGAACCGTCATGCTGCGATTGCAGAAAGGCCACAAAGGCCTTCAGTTTGCGCGCCTTTTGGCGGAAATATCCGGAAGAGCGGATCAGCGGGGCAAGTTTGTCAGCGGGAATCCTGGCAATGGCCGCCGGAGAGAGAAAATCGTTGCGGCGCAGAGCGCCGATGGCACGCTCGACGTTTGTCCAATTGGTATTTTGCGTCAGGATGGCGCCAACGATAACTTCAAAGCGAGTGCGCCCGGGCCACCATTTTTGCGGTCCGTAGGTTCTAAAGAGAGTGGCAAAGTACTGTTGAAACATGGGGAATTGTTCCGGCGAGGGCGCGCGGGGTTGGCGGCGAATACGCGGGACCGCCGAGGAGGCAGTTCGCGGGGAAGCAGGCAAAATCGGGTGTGTAGACATCTATTCCGCACGATAGACACCCACGGCGAGCAAGTCAAGAATGAGACACTGTCCGACCAGCTAAAGGCCTGTACCGGTGGGCAGGTATTAGCCAATTCACAACGGTGGTTCAAAATCGAACTCCACCGCAACCCCACGTTTGCTATGTTGACGGTGGGTAGTCACTGCCCAGGGAGTCCAGCGGATGTCCGTCCGTTTAGGCGAAATCTTAATTAAAGAGAGCCTGATCACTCAAGATCAGTTGGATAAGGCGCTGGATTTTCAGCGTTCCAACGGCGGGAAGTTGGGCAGTTGCCTGACGAAGATGGGCTATATCACCGACGATGATATAACCGGTGTGCTGAGCAGACAGTATGGCGTCCCCTCCATCAACCTGAAATATTACGAAATTGATCCGAACGTCATTAAGCTGATCCCGCAAGACACTGCACTTCGCTACCAGGTCATTCCGCTGTCGCGCGTTGGTTCGGTCTTAACGATTGCGATGACCGATCCCACCAACGTGTTCGCCATGGACGATATTAAGTTCATGACTGGGTTCAACGTTGAGCCGGTGGTGGCGTCGGAGTCGGCGATCGGCGAAGCGATTTCGCGCTTCTACGGCGGTGGGCATTCGAATCACGAAGAACTCAGCAACTTGATGAAGGACCTGGTCGATGATGACCAGGAATTGGAATTGGCGGCGGACGAAGAGCAGATGGACGCCAGCGCCCTGGAGAAGGCCGCCGAAGAAGCTCCCATCATCAAGCTGGTCAACCTGATATTAACGGATTCGGTAAAGCGGGGGGCCAGCGATATTCACGTCGAGCCCTACGAGAACGAAATGCGCGTGCGCTTCCGCATTGACGGCGTTTTGCAGACGGTGATGAGCCCGCCATTGAAGCTGCGCGATGCCATGACCAGCCGTATGAAGATCATGGCCAAACTGGATATCGCCGAAAAGCGCTTGCCGCAAGACGGCCGCATCATGATCAAGTACAAAGCCGACGGCAAGAAGAAGGAATTGGACTTCCGCGTTTCCTCTGTGCCCACGTTGTACGGCGAAAAAATTGTCATGCGGTTGCTCGATAAAGAGAACCTGCGCCTGGATATGACCAAGCTGGGGTTCGAGCCGGAATCGCTAAAGAAATTCGAACGCAATATTTTGAAGCCCTACGGCATGGTTCTGGTCACCGGGCCCACGGGTTCTGGCAAAACGAATACGCTCTATTCTTCGGTGGCGCGATTGAATCAAGTCGACACCAACATCATGACCGCGGAAGATCCCGTCGAGTTTCAGTTGGCGGGCATCAACCAGGTGCAGATGAAGGAACAGATCGGGTTGAACTTCGCCGCGGCGTTGCGCGCCTTCTTGCGGCAAGACCCCAACATCATTCTGGTCGGAGAAATTCGCGATTTTGAAACGGCGGAAATCGCGGTGAAAGCCGCGCTGACCGGCCACTTGGTGCTTTCCACGCTGCACACCAACGATGCCCCCTCGACCATCAGCCGCTTGATGAATATGGGCATCGAGCCATTTCTGTTATCGTCGAGCTTGATCGGCGTGCTCGCGCAACGGCTGGTACGCGTGCTGAACCCCGCCACCAGGGTGCCGTTCGTCGCCCAAGAATACGAGCGGCGCCTGCTCAATTTGCAACCGAGCGGCGAGCCGGTCCAGCTATTCCGTCCGAGCAGCGACGTGGGCACGGGCTATCGCGGACGCACCGGCATCTATGAGCTGATCTCGGTCGACGACCATATGCGCACGATGATTCACGACGGAGCGTCCGAGCAGGAGCTCGAACGCCACGCGCGCGAATCGAGTCCGGGCATCCGCGACGATGGGCGCCGCAAGGTGCTCGCGGGCGAAACCACGCTCGAAGAAGTACTGCGCGTCACGCGCGAGGATTGATGGGCGCGTTCGAATATACCGCGCTCGACACCCAGGGCAAGGAGCGCAAGGGGCTCATCGAAGGCGACACGCCGAAGCACGTGCGCCAGCTGCTCCGAGAGAAGCAGCTGCTGCCGATGGAAATCCAGGAGGCGGCGAAGAGCGAGCAGAAGCAGAACCGCGCCGGCGGCTTCATGCGCGGCGCCTTCACGCGCCGCGGCCTCTCGACGCTCGACTTGGCGCTGCTGACCCGACAGCTCGCGACCTTGCTGCATTCCGGCCTGCCGCTCGAAGAGTCCTTGCAGGCGGTCGCCGAGCAGACCGAAAAGCCGCGCGTCCAGCGCATCATTTTGGGCGTGCGCAGCAAGGTCGTCGAAGGTCACCCGCTTGCCGACGGCCTGCGCG
>Ga0208714_1000257_pt1 | contig 15509 bp, 7 predicted proteins | sample NGESurshal072012_3_FD_184461 | JGI IMG/M metagenome (GOLD analysis project Ga0208714, IMG submission 184461) | Arctic peat soil microbial communities from Barrow, Alaska - NGEE Surface sample 415-1 shallow-072012 (SPAdes) | ecosystem: Environmental > Terrestrial > Soil > Wetlands > Peat ... | reverse complement strand
CGGGAAAAATCGTTCGCTCCTCAATCTCGCACTCCCAATCCTCGAAAGCGCCCAGCACCGTAGCGGTGGCGCCCAGCTTCTCCATGGTGCGATCCCCGCGGAGCAGCAGCGCGCAGAGGTGCCCGCAATTCGCGTATCGCAGCCGGCCGTCGCGATCGTCATAGTCCGCAAAGAACAGTGTCGCGAACGAACCATCCGGCGTGTTCGCTCGAAACAGGTCGTTCACCGAGCGCAACAGGTTCTGCGGCTGATCGATGGCCACCGTGCATTGGCTGCGTACATTGGCCTGCAGGTTGGCCATCAGTAGCGCCGCCGCGATCCCTTTTCCGGAGATGTCGCCGATCACCAAGCCCAGCCGATGGCTCCCGAGATCGAGGAAGTCGTAATAATCTCCTCCCACGCGCCGTGCCTGGATGCATACCCCGGCATACTCCAGCCCGCGAAGCGCCGGCGATCTTTGTGGAAACAGTCTCGCCTGCACGCGCGTGGCGATTTCCATTTCCTGTTCGGCACGCCGCTCGATTTCTTGCCGCTCGGCTTGGGCGCGCCGCTGCATTTCCATCCGGTGGGTTACTTCATCAAAACTCACCAGCGAGAACGAGTTGCCATCCACATCCCTGAATCGGGCAAAAACGCCGCCCCAGATCGGCGCTTGTTTTCCAAGCAGCATGGACGACATTTCCGAACCCTGTCCCTGGCCATCAAATTTGAGGCGTCTCAGTCGCGGCGTTTGTTGAAACCGGACTCCGCGTTTCGACCGGTGCTGGAACGTGGTGGTCACATCTTCGCTGATGAATACCACTTGCGTTGCGCGGCCGATCAGTTTGTATTCCGCTGACTTTGGTTTGGGGACAATCAGTGCCAACAGCGCCGACCCATCCGGCGGCGCCACCGCTACCCACCGCTCACCGGTCTGCAACCGCGTATCGAATGCGACATGAAATCCCAATTGATCCACATAGAATCGCAGGCTGCGGTCCTGATCCCGCACATAAATGTTCACCGCGTGGAGCCGCAGATACTGCTCTGGCCCAATCATGCCTGGCGGCGAACTATCCACGTTTCCCTCTGAGGAAGCGCTGCTCATGCCGCCGATTATAAGTCACAAAGACAACCCTGCCAGCTGCCATCCGTGCTCCGTTCTTCATTCAGGGGCGCCCTCAAATAAAAAATCACTTCCTGATGTTGCAGCCGCCTGTATCGACGTACAATGAGCCGATTTCGAGTGCCAGAAGGATACCCCCGTCATGCCAAAATTTGCTCCTTTGCTCGCCGCTGCCATTTTTTTTCTGCTTTTCGCAGCTCTTCCTGACGCCATTGCGCAATCGCTGCATCCAGGTAGTGACTTTACAGAGGACTGGCCCAATTATGGTAACGATGCGGGTGGCATGCGCTATTCGTCCTTGTCTCAGATCAATCGTGAAAACGTGACCAATCTCAAAGTCGCCTGGACTTTTCACGTCGGCGATATCTCCGATGGCAGCAACGGCAAGAAGCGCAGCGGCCTGGAAACCACGCCTATCCTGGTAGACGGCACGCTTTACCTAACGACCGCGTTCAATCGTGTCTTCGCCATCGATCCCGAAACCGGAAAGCAGCTGTGGGTCTACGATCCGATGGTCGAACTCGCCGGGAATTATGGTGATGGGCTGATCAATCGGGGCGTCGCTGCCTGGTTCGATCCTTTACGCGTGAAAGGCAGACCGTGCCACAAGCGTATTTTTGAAACCACTATCGATGCGCGGCTGGTTGCCTTGGATGGCGCCACCGGCGAGCCTTGCATGGCCTTCGGCAACCGCGGACAAATCAGCCTGCGCGAGGTCGCGCGCTACACTCCCGGGCAGTATCACATGACTTCTCCTCCCGCCATCATCGGCGACGTTGTGGTCGTCGGCTCTGCCATTGACGACAACTCTCGCGCGGAAATGCCCAGCGGGGTGGTGCGTGGGTTTGATGCGCGCACGGGAGCGCTGCGCTGGAAATGGGAGCCGCTTCCTCCGAATGTTCCTGCATCTGCGGCGCAGCCTTCCGGCAAGCCCTGGCGCACCGGCGCGGGCAACGCGTGGTCCGTGATGGTTGTCGATCCGGAGCGCGATCTGGTCTTCGTTCCCACCGGCAGCGCCAGTCCCGATTATTACGGCGGTCTGCGTCCCGGCGACAATAAGTGGGCGGACTCGGTCGTTGCGCTCCGCGGGAAGACTGGAGAATTCGTCTGGGGGTTCCAGCTAGTCCATCACGATCTTTGGGATTACGATTGCGCATCTCCGCCGTTGCTGGCTACTCTGCAACACGATGGCAAAAGTGTCCCGGTGGTGATCCAGGGCAACAAAACTGGTTTTCTTTTTGTATTGAATCGCGATACCGGAGTCCCGATTTTTCCCGTGGAGGAGCGCCCCGTTCCCCAGACGGATGTACCAGGAGAAGTCACCTCTCCTACGCAACCGTTCCCTCTGGCCCCACCGGCCATTGCACCGCAAAGGCTTTTGGCGGAGGATGCCTGGGGAATTACTCCGGAAGATCGTGAAGTCTGCCGCGAGCGCCTGAAGGGTTTGCGCAATGACGGCCTCTTCACTCCTCCCAGCGTCCAAGGCACTTTGTCTGTTCCGGGCAATATCGGGGGCATGAACTGGAGCGGCTATGCCTTCGATCCGCAAAACAGTTTGCTGTTGGTTAACACCAACAATCTGCCGGCGGAGATGGGGGTAATTTCCGCGGACAAATACTGGGACGCGGTCGACAATAACAAAGGAGATCTCGACTACACGCAACAATCTGGCGCGCCTTACGGCATGTTCCGCACTTTCCTGTTTGCCAAAGCGCACCATCTCCCTTGTGCGCCTCCACCTTGGGGCACTTTGACGGCGGTGGATCTGGCCGCTGGCACAATTCGTTGGCAAGTCCCCCTCGGCACGCTAGCGCCCAGCAAGCCCATGGTTCCACTGGGCGCGCCAAGTCTTGGTGGCCCCATCGTCACGGCAGGCGGCTTAGTATTTATTGCCGGGACGATGATTGATCCTTCGTTTCGCGCCTTCGACGTTGCGACCGGAAAAGAAATCTGGAAATTTCAGCTTCCCACGAGCGGCGGAGCCACTCCGATGACCTATCAGTCGCGCAAGAGCGGCAAGCAATTTGTGGTCATCGCCGCAGGCGGCCACCGCGGCGTCTCCGAAGAGCCACAGGCGGACTCCATCATTGCGTTCACACTGCCGTGAGTTCCGCTCGGCGAATTGTCGCGACCGAACTCGCGCGCGCCTCGTCGTGCCTTTATTTATTTTCCGGCTACCAATTTCAGCACTCTGGCTGCAACGTTCCAGCCCCTAATCGCAAGCGACAATCCACCCTTCACCGCTCCCGCCTCGATCTCGATTTCTTTCTCTTCTCCAGGCAGCAGCGAAAAGTAATTGTCGCCGTAGTAAGCCGGCAGGACCCTCGTCGCGCCGTCTGCCGCCAGCAGCGTCAGCTTCGTCTGAATTGCGGCCGTAGTCCCTTTGTTCTGTAAGTGAACTTTGACATGCACCCCGTCCTTCGCCTGCGTCGCTCCAGCCGTCATCGCCACATCTGCCGCTGCTAGGCGGTTCAGTTTGCGATAATCCGCGCTCTCTCCACCAATCCAGTAAAAATTGTCAGAGATCAGTATTCCGGCCGCGTCGCGCAGTTCCAGTTTTACCAGCACCACATTTGCCTTGATCTGTGGCGCTAGGTCCAGCAGAAACACTTCCGTCGTGCCGGTTGGCGCATCCTTCTTTTCTTCTTTTTCCGCTAGTAGGTTGTTTTCCAGCGAAACTACTTTCGCATGTACGGTCAGGCCCTTCATCGTGTCCGGCAATGAATTGGAAATCTCCACGCTAAACGTGGTCGGGTCCATCTGCACGTGTAGCATCTCGCTGGACTTTTTTACGCCATAAAACGACGCCTGGGTATCGTAATCCGCGCTCAGAATCTGCCAGGTCGAGCTCGGCCACGCGGGCTGCGTCATCCATAGCATGCGTCCGGTGTTCGGCGCCCACAGGTGCGCGTTCATGCCCTCAAAAATTGCGCGGTGCTGCACATAATTCAGCATCTGCGCCTTGCGCTCGAAATCCTCCAGGCTGGTTGGCGCGCCGAACTGCGTTTCCATCTCGGCCATGAACGGCACCATGTCTCCGTTCCCGCTCTGGTGCCAATCGTGATACGCCCAGTTGTCGCTGACCGGCCACAAATCTTCCGCCGGTAGCCACGCCTTCCACATTTCCAGCGTCGGAAACGATGGCGTCCCCGTTTCCACAGAAAAGCCATGATTCAACATCGTGAAATACAGTTTCGGGTCTACATACCGGTACGGCCCGCTGTTCTGCAAATTCACCTGATTCGACGTCGGGGTGTAATACCGTGTTCCGTCCAGTTCACGAATCAGCGCATCCAGTCCTTCATTCAACGTCGACTGCGGCACGCCTTCGTTTCTTCCGCACCAGATCACGATTGAGGGATGATTCCGGAATCGCAGAATGGTGTCCCGCGCATTCGCCAGAAACAGTTGCGGATCTTCCGGTTCCACGTTGTAGTTTTGCGTCGAAGCCCAGAAATCGTTCCACACCAGCAATCCATATTCGTCCGCAAGTTCAAAAAATGTTTCCTCCGTGCTCTGTCCCACCCAGTTGCGTATGATGTTCACGTTGGCGTCGCGATGCAGCCGGAAATAAGGCTCCAGCTTTTCGCGCGAAACGCGTTTACGCGAATCGTCCATACCCCAACTCCCGCCCCGCGCCGCGATGCGCACGCCGTTCACCTTAATCGCCAGATAAGGAGCGGCTCGCGCGTCCTCCACCATTTTTACCGCCGCGGATTTTTCCGCGCCCGGCTTCAGCGATGCTACCCACGATTTCCAATCGTCCTTCCATTCCGGAGGCAGAATCGAGGGGAATGGATCGGCTGGAGGAATATTGCGAATCCCGTTGTGGGTCACGTCCACCACCTGCTCGTTCTTTTCCCGCGCCGCTGTTGGTGAAATTTCCACCCGCTGCAAATGTCCAGTGCGGTCCATCAAGCTGATTTCATAGGTGACTTCGCGAATCCCGAACCGCACTTCCTTCACGTCCGATTCCTTGCCACCTTCCGCGAACGACGCCTTCAACGTATACAACTCCGGCTTGCCATATCCGTTGGGCCACCACAGCCGTGGGTTCTGGACGTTCAGTTGCGGAAATTCCGCGGGCGTTAACTTCACTTCACTCTTGCCGGGCGCAACGGAAACCGTCTTGCTTGCCGAAATGTTTTCAAACGAAGCGGTGATCATTCCGTTCATTGTTGCCGTCGAGCTATTCTCCACCGGCACCACGATTTCCAAGGCCGCGCGATTGTTCACTGGCAACGGCAACTTGCTCACAACCTGCGGATCGCCGATCTTCACGCTTCCCGTTGCGCGAATCTTCACCTCTTGCCAGATGCCCGTGTCCCGGTCGCGTATCGCCGGTATCCAGTCCCAGCCTTCTGTGTCGACGAACGTCGGCCCGTCCAGACACATGATTCCGCCATTCTCGCCAGGCCCCGCTTTGATGCTTTGCTCGTGGGGAATCCCGGGATGTGGCGGCGGCGCAATCTTCACGGCCAACACATTAGTTTGGCCAGGTTTCAGTGCATCCGTCACATCGAAATTCCCACGGATGAATGCGCCCTTGATGGTGCCCAGTTCTTTTCCGTTCAACCACACTGACGCGGCATAATTGATTCCCTCAAACGTCAGTGTCAGTCGCCGCCCTTTCCACTCTCCCGGCGCGTTGAATTCCGTTCGGTACCAGTAATCCTGCTTATTCAAGCTTTCCGGTATCGACAGGTTGTTCAGACCATAGTCCGGGTCTGGGTACACTCCTTGGTCCACCATGGTTGTCAGCACTGTGCCCGGAACGGTCGCGGTCCACCAATGAACTGGAGAAAAACCGGGCTGCGAAATTGCCTCGCCCCCGACTTCTACTTCTGGGGCAGGCCGCAGCTTCCATCCGCCGGTGACCGTCCATCCATTCTTCCCATTGGCCGCAATTCCATCCTTTACCGGCGCTAAGCTCAACTTCGTCGGATTGGTAAACGCAGCTTTCGTTCGAGGCATCGTGGCTGGATCCTGCGGCGCGCGATAACCCGCCTGTGCATTCGTTTGCACTGGCCAGGGTTTTGATCCTTCTTCAAATAGTACTGTCGTGAAGTTTCCGGGGTTGTTCCCAATATCCTGAAGTTCCGCCGCGGTAAGCGACCTGCGCAAGAGCGTCAGCCCCGCGATCTTTCCGGCAAAATGTTTGCCGTTGGGCCATGGAAGAAAAGACGGCGCCATCAGCAGCACATTTTTCACGCTGCCCAGATCCAGCTTGTCCCCCGCTACGCGTTTTCCATCCGCATAGAGCACAAACTCTTTTCCATCAAACGTAGCACCCAGGAATTCCCATTTGCCGGTTCCGAGCGAGGCCGTTCCGGAGAGAGCGCTGTCCTTGCCGGTCCACAAGATCAATTTCTCGCCATCAATGCCGAGGTAACGCGAATATTCGTCTTCCGTCCTTCCCATTCCCGCAATCAGGCTCGGCCCCTTCGGCATTTCGCTGATCCACACCCAGCCGTATAGACTCCAGGGTGAATCCGCCCGCAGAACAGTATCGTCCTTCAGCAGCGTCTTCTTCAGTCCTTCGCCGTCCGCCCAGAACGTCCCGTTGTAAGGCCCGTAAAATGGCGGATCATTCGTGGGAATCGCGTTCTGCGCCTCCAACCTTGTTCCGAACAAAAGCACCAAGCACAGAATTGCCGGTAGAATTCTCACTTTGCCCACACGCACGCTTTTCATTGGTCTTCTCCGTTACTTCCGCATCCTCTAGCAGAACCTTGCTCGTTGCAAGGTCTTCCATCACTGCAGCTCACTTCTTTGGTGCTTGTGCGCGACCCTTCCACTGTCCGCCTTTTCCCAACCAAAAGCGCAGCGCAGAAACCCAAGTCGCATACGAGTAGAAAGCAGCCGCCAAAGGCAACGTGGGAGCCCATAGCGGCGATAACCCGTAAAATCGCACCGTCGGCAAATACGAAATCGTCATCAGCGCCCAATCGGCCAGTCCGATTCGCCACAGAATCGGACTGGTGTTGAATGCAAACACCACCGGCACGATATAAGTAAGAAGCATGCCCAACAGGGTTCCAATCAGCACGAGCGAGGAATATCTCAACTGCGTGAACGCCGTGCGCGCGATCAGATCCCGTATCTCACGGAACGAACTGTAGGCTCGCAAGCTCACGCTCTTCCGCGTCAATCCCATCCAGATCGCCCCGCCGCTTCGCTTCAGCGCGCGCGCCAGGGCGCAATCGTCGATTACCTCGCTGCGGATTGCTGTCAGTCCGCCAATTCGCTCCAGCGCCTCTCGCCGCAACAGCATGCAGCCGCCGGCAGCTCCAGCCGTTTTCGCCTGCCTGTCCGCAATCCATTTCGGGGGATAGAGCATCAGGAAGAAGTACAGAAACGCCGGAATCAGCGACCGCTCCGCAAATGATTTGGCTTGCAGCAGCACCATCAGGGAAGTGAGATCCAGCTTCTGCTTCCCGGCGCGCGCCACCAACCGCTCCAGCGTATCCGGCGTATGCACAATGTCTGCATCGGTGAGCCACAAATAATCCGCTGCGAACGCGGCTCCGTTTTCCACGCCTTGTTGCAGCGCCCAGAGTTTTCCGGTCCATCCAGTTGGCAGCGCAGTGGCGGAAACTATGTTCAGGCGCGCTGCGGCTCCTGCGAAATGCGCGGATTGTTCGGCTAGCGATGCGGTGGAGTCTTCGCTGTGATCGTCGACCACGATGAGTCGATATTCGCCGGGAAAAGTTTGCTTCAGGATGGATTCTACGACTCGGGCGATGGTTTCCGCTTCATTGCGCGCGGGAACGATGGCGAGAACTTTCGGCCAGACGGTTGGAAGATCAGGTGCAGCCAAATCCGCATTGAATCGCCGCACCTGCCAGAACGCGCCGCGAAAAAAAGTAAGTGCGATCCAGATGAGCAGTGACAACGCGGCGAGAAACAGGAACACTGTGGGCACGCACCATCATCCCGCGAAAGGCAATCGCGCGGCTAGGCCAGATCCTCCGGCCGGATAGGCAGCCGGCGCACGGGCTTTCCCGTGGCCGCAAAAATCGCATTGCATACCGCCGGTGCGATCGGAGGGGTGCCCGGTTCACCAATTCCGCCGGGGCCTTCGTTGCTCTGCGTGAGGTAAACTTCCACCAGCGGCGTTTCGTTCATGCGCACCATATCGTAATCATTGAAATTGGATTGATCGACGCGCCCGCCGGTAATGGTGATTTCGCCTTTGAGCGCGGCGGTCAAGCCGTACACGATGGAGCCTTCGATCTGCGAGCGAATTGTTTCCGGATTCACATAGCGCCCGCAATCGACGGCCGCCACTACGCGGTGCACCCGCAGCGTCTTCGCTTTGCGGTCGATGCTGATTTCCGCCACCTGGGCCACATACGTTCCGAACGATTCCACCACCGCGATACCGCGATAGCGGCCTGCCGGCAATGGTTTGCTCCACGCGGCCTTCTCTGCGGCCAGTTCCACTACGCCTCGCATTCGCGCATTCGTTTGCAGGATGCCACGCCGAAATTCGACGGGATCTTTTCCCGCTGCCTTGGCCATCTCATCCACAAAGCATTCCGCAATGTAGCCGTTGTGCGAGCAGCCCACCGAACGCCAGAAGCCGACGGGAATGCCGCTCTCGGTCAAAACGTAATCCACGAAAAAATTGGGAATATCGTATTTCAGCGTGGAAAGGCCTTCCACTGAACTTTCATCAATGCCATTTTTCAGCGAGCCGGGGAAAAAGCGCGACATGATCGAAGGCGCAACGACCCTGCATTGGAAGGCCTGCGGTTTTCCGCTTCCATCCATTCCTGCTTCCAGCTTCACCAGCACCGCCGGGCGGTAAAAATCGTGCTGCATGTCGTCTTCGCGTGACCAGGTCACCTGCACGGGAGCGTTCAGCATCTTGGAAAGTTGTACGGCTTCGACGATGAAGTCCTGCTCGGCGCGGCGGCCAAACCCTCCGCCTAAATAAGTTGTTTCGACGCGAACCTGTTCCGGTTTCAATCCGGTCAGCTTCGCGCCGGTCATTTGCACAAATGTTTGGAATTGCGTCGGGGCAATGATCGTGCAACTGTCCGCGCGGACATCCGCGGTACAGTTCATCGGCTCCATGGTGGCGTGGGCGAGGAAGGGGACTTCGTAGATGGCCTCGATCTTTTTCGCCGCGGCAGCCAGCGAAGCGGTGGCGTCGCCATCCTTGCGCGCAATCGCACCCGGCTTTTCGGCTTGCTCGTGATACAGCTTGCGGATGGAGTCGCTGCTGACCTTGGCGTTCGGGCCTTCGTCCCAGGTAATTTGCAGCGCGTTGCGGCCTTCCATCGCCGACCAGGTGTTATCCGCAACCACGGCCACGCCCGTGGAAATCTGCACGACGTTTTTCACGCCACGAAGAGCCCTCGCTTTCGCGGCATCAAAACTTTGCACTCTGCCGCCGATCACCGGGCAGCGTGCCACCACGGCATGCAGCATTCCGGGACGGCGCACGTCAATCCCAAACGTGGCCTTGCCTGTCACCTTCTCCGGTGAATCGATGCGCTTCGTGGGCTTGCCGATAATCTTGTAATCCTTGGCATCTTTGCGTTTCGCGGCGACCGGCACAGACATCTTCGCGGCTTCGTCTACCAGCGCGCCATAGCCGATGCGCTTGCCCGTGGCGGTTTGCACTACTCCGCTGTTTTCGGTGTGGCACGCGGATGCTTCCACGTTCCAGCGCTTGGCCGCCGCTGCAGTCAGCATTTCCCGCGCCGCCGCTCCTGCTTTTGCCAGTGGTTCCCAGGACCCGCGCACGCTGCTGCTGCCGCCGGTGCCTTGCAGGCCAAAGATGGGGTTGAAGTATTGCGGCGCGGCGGGTGCGAAGAGGGTGTTGATCTTCTTCCAATTGAGGTCGAGCTCTTCCGCGAGCACCATGGCCAGCGCGGTGGATATGCCCTGGCCCATTTCCGACTTGTCGATGAGGATGGTGACGCTGTCGTCAGGCGCGATCTGCACCCAGGCGTTGACGGAGGTGGGATCTTTGGGCGGTGTTCCGGCCAGGGCTTCGTACTTACCTGGCAGATAAAAGCCGATGACCAGCGCGGTTGCGCCGGTAGAGGTTTTTTTCAGAAATTCGCGGCGATCGAGAATCGGAGTGGTTGCCATGGGGACCTCAATGAGCGGCGCCGGTCGCGGCGGCGCGAGAATGGAATTAATTTAGCGCGCGGCGGGCTGGCCGGCGGCGCGGTGAATCGCTTTGCGGATGCGTTGATAGGTGCCGCAGCGGCAGATGTTGCCGCTCATGGCGTCATCGATATCGGCATCGGTGGGGCTGGATTTTTTCGCAAGGAGCGCGACGGCAGACATGATCTGGCCGGATTGGCAATAGCCACATTGCGGCACGTCTTCCTCGATCCAGGCTTTCTGTACGGGATGCGAGCCATCGGCGGAGAGTCCCTCGATGGTGGTGATCTTTTTGTCGGCGACGCTGGAGATTGGGGTAATGCAAGAGCGCGCCGCTTCGCCATTGATGTGCACGGTGCATGCGCCGCAAAGTGCCATGCCGCAGCCGAATTTTGTGCCGGTCATGTTCAGGGTGTCGCGCAACACCCAAAGCAAAGGCATCTGCGGATCGACGTCAACGGTCTTGTGTTCGCCATTCAACGTAAATGTTATCGGCATGAAGTCCTCCCACAGGCTGAGACGGTATCGTACACCAGGAGTGGGTACAGATGGAAATGTGCGAGAAATCGTACAGATGTGCTGAGAGTACCGGTTCTGGGGGTAGCGTAAGGCCGCCAGTACGAGAGCCTGTGGTGCGGTTAGGGGTGGGCAGAGGCTAGGGTGGGGGACGCGGTGGAGGCGGCGGGTTTGAGGAGTTTGAAGAGGGAGGCGTTGGCCAGGATGGTGATTAGGGAGGCGGCCAGGGTGGCGTTGTAGATTCCGGTGGTTATCAGGCCGGAGTGCCGGGAGACCTGGGCGAGGATGAAGGAGAACTCACCGATTTGCGTGAGGCCGATGCCGACGCGCAGGGCAGTGTGATTGGGATAACGGAAAAGTTTTACGACGCCGAACCAGATAACGAACTTCCCCACCAGGACTAGGGCCACGAGCAGGAGAATGCTTCGCCAGCTGAAAATCCAACTGTGCGGATCGATGAGCATGCCGATGGTGGCGAAAAATAAGGCGACGAAAGCATCGCGGAGCGATTGAGTTTGCGCAGCCAGTTTATGCGTGAATTCCGAGCTACCCAAAAACAATCCGGCGAGAAACGCGCCAAGCGCCAGGGAGAACCCCACGGCTTCCGTAAGCGCGGCGATGGCCAAGCAAATCATCAGGGCGAGCATGAGGGAGATTTCATCGTTGCAAGTTTTTTCGACGCGGGCGAGGAGCGGGGGGACCAATTTCCAGGCAGCCAGGGCAATGGGAATCAGCAAGAGGAGCGATTTGCCGATCTTCCAGGCCACGTGGCCGAAATCGTTGCCGCTGGTGGGAGAGATGCCGGGCAGCACAACGGTGAGAATGACGACGGCAAGATCTTCCACAAGGGTCAGGGCGATCATGACGCGGCCAGAGACGGAGGACATTTCGCCGCGATCCATGAGCAAGCGCATGAGCACCATGGTGCTGGCCACGGAAATGATGCAACCGACGGCGACGCCCTGGACCAAGGGCCAACCAAGTAATGCGCCGATACCCGCGCCCAAGGCAATCGAAAGCAAAATGCCGAGCGGAGCTCCGGCCAGGGCCACCCACTTCAGGCGAAGAAGATCGGGAATGGAGAATTCAATGCCAACGGAAAACATCAGCAGGATTACGCCGATCTCGGCCATCAATTCGAAGGTGTGGACGTCGCTGACGCGAGGTCCGGGGGTAAGCGGACTGAGCAGCAGTCCGGCGAGGACATAGCCGAGAAGGATGGGCTGCCGCAAACGCCAGGCGATCAAGCCGCAGAAGAAGGCAGCCCCGAAAACCATGGCGACATCGCGAAAGATCAAAGAGTGTTCGGCCAAAGCAGCGTCCCCACTGCAGAAAAGTGCAGCGGGAAGTTTAACATTGATGGGGCGAGGAACTCGACGGGGCAAATTCGAGGAAGAGAGTGAACGACGTTGTTCCATTTAAGTGCGAGGCGGAACGCTTGTCGAAATCTCTAAAAGGTCTTACTATCCGTCCACCAGGTCGTCAAAGTTCTGTTTGTCAACTCAGTTCCTTCCGCCTTTGGGTACTGGCAAGCGTTTCAAGGATGACCAGTCGATTGAAAAGCAACCGCGAAAAGGCGGCCTAGGGCTGATATGCCCAGCAGGCAGGCCCAGAGCCGCAAACTAAGGAGAATGATCTTGAGAAAGACAATAATTGGAATGCTGATTGTAGCGGGGATATGTTTTGTGCAAGCACCCGGAACGCTGGCGCAGGCCGCCTCGACACAAACTGCGCCGGCGGCGAGCAAGAATGACCAGGTGATGACGGAACAGGATATGCAGTTGTTGAGGCAGGATATCCGATCCAAGAAAAAGCAGTTGATAGCGGCCAATTTAACGTTGAGCGATGCGGAATCGACGAAGTTCTGGCCGGTTTATGATCAATATACGGCGGAACTGGTGAAGATCAATGACACCAAGTACGCGGCGATTAAGGAATATGCCGAAAAGTGGGGAACGATGACGGACGAGCAGGCCCTGAGCCTGGTCAAGCGCTCGCTGAGTGTCGATGAAGCGGTTGCGCAACTCCGCATCAAGTACGTTCCGATATTCCAAAAGGTTATTCCCGGGACGAAAGTGGCGACGTTTTTTCAACTCGACCGGCGCTTGCAGATGGTGATTGACTTGCAACTGGCATCGCAGTTGCCGCTAGTGCAAGACCAAAAGTAATTTCAGTCCAGAACATTGCGTGAAGAGCCCTGCGGGTCTTTTGGACTCGCGGGGCTTTTCATTTGTTATGGGGAAGCGGTGGCGGGAGATTGCGTTTTCGGCGGCGATGGCGGTTCAGGCTCCACGCCCCTCCAGCCGACGGGGCGTCCGCTGACGGCTTCTTTTACGGAGCGGAACAGGACGATATACATGAGCTGGCGGTAGTAGAAGCGCTGCAGTAGTACGGGGATGAGCAGCGTCCAGTCTTCCTTGGGTTCCAGGGCGAAGGCGATCATGCAGGTGAGCACATCAATGAGCAGGAAGCCGAGGAAGAAAAGCACGGAGCGCAGGACGTCGGCGGAAGTCCAAAGCTGCGGAATCTGGGTGATGTGGAGTTGCGCGAGGCCCCAAAGGAGCAGGGTGCCGAGAAACATCAGATCGATGACCGGAGAGATAAGCGGCAGCACAATCTGAAAAATAAAAATATTGGGAAGGGCCACCCAGCCGAGGGTGCCGTATTTGGGGCGGAACAGCGTACCGCTGTGTTTCCAGAAGGATTGCAGAGTGCCAAAGGTCCAGCGAAAGCGCTGGCGGATAAGAACGCCGGGAGTTTCGGGTGCTTCAGTCCAGGCGATGGCGAACTCGTCGTAGGTGACGCGCCAGCCGAGACGACGAATGGCGATGGTGAGATCAGCATCCTCAGCCACAGTGTCGGCGGTGATGCCGCCGGCGGCTTCGATGGCCGAGCGCCGCCAAGCGCCGAGCGCGCCGGGCACAACGGTGATGCAGTTCAGCAAGTCGAATGCCCGCTTTTCCATGTTCTGGCTGGTGATGTATTCGAGAGCCTGCCAACGGGTGAGCCAGCGGGAACGGTTGCCGACTTTGACGTTGCCTGCGACGGCGCCGACTTTTGGATCGGAGAAATGGCGCAGCAGATTGCGGATGGCGTCGGGTTCAACTTCCGTGTCGGCGTCGATGGTCACCACGATCTCGGTTTGCGCTTGAGAGAGAGCGTTATTAAGAGCAGCGGCTTTGCCTTTGTTGACCTGATGAATGATCTGCACGAAGGAGTTCTTGCCGAAATTGGAATGGAGCAGTTCGAGGGTGGAGTCCGTGGAGCCGTCGTCTACAACGATTACGTGCATGTTGGTGTAATCGGAAAGCAGGACGGATTGCACGGTCTGAACGATGACGCTTTCCTCGTTGTGCGCGGGGATGAGCACGGTGACGCTGGGTGGGGGCTCGGGGAGTTGGTCGTGGTCCGGACGAAGTTTTTCGATAATGGCGAGAATTCCGATAATCAGAGCGCGAAAGCTAACGAGGAAAATGCCCAGAATAAAGACGGTGGCGATGAGGAAACGGAACCACTGAAAAATGCCAAAGATCAAACCATCGGCGCGCGCGGCAAATTGTTCGCGGACCGAGAGGGGAACCATAACATCGTTGCGCTTTTTGCCGATGAGGTCAGCCACGGAGACAAACTCATAGCCCTTGGCGCGAAGCTGGTCGATGATCATGGGCAGGGCGGCAAGCGTTTGCGAGCGATCGCCGCCGCCATCGTGCAGCAAGATAATATTTCCCTTGCTTGCCTGTAGCTCAACTTCGTCGACGATTTCCTGTGCAGAGCGCTTGTTCTTGACGTCGGCTTCGCGCCAGTCATTGGGATCGATCTTCTGACCGACGATGAGGTAGCCCAATTCCTGCGGATAGGGAAGTTGCGCCACTTCTTCGGCATATTCGGGTTGGTGGTCGATGCCGTAAGGCGGGCGGAAGAGAATCGATTTGACGCCGAGAGTGCTTTCGATGAGGCGCTGCGTCAGGTTTAGTTCCCACTTCAATTGCGTTTTGGAAATTTCGTCGAACCTGGGATGCGTGAAGGTGTGATTGCCAATTTCGTGGCCTTCGGCATATTCACGTTTCAAAATATCCGGCGCGCGATTGGCCTCATCGCCAATGACAAAAAACGTTCCAGGCACTTTTTTTTCCTTCAATACATCGAGAACTTTCGGTGTCCACGTCTTGTCGGGACCATCGTCAAAAGACAAGACCAGCTTGTTCTTTGCGGCGCCAATCTGATCGATATCGTAGGAAAGCGGAATGGCCTCGTATTTTTCGGAGGTGATCAGGTCGGTGCTGGCGTCATAGGTAAAACTGCGCCTGCCGCTTTTGGGCACGTCGGCGATATGCCAGATATCGCCGTTGCCTTCGAGGATGAGATCGGGTCCGGGAGGAATGTCCTTCAGTTTTTCGCGAGTGGAGTCATCTGGGCGGGTGGCATCCCAAATGGGCCAGAGGGAAGAATCCGCGGAACCGTAGCGCCAGAGCGCGGTGCCCTGCACGCCAAGTCGTTCGCTGGCTCTCTCTTGGTTGTAGGCGGTAACCGCATCCAGCATCCAGACTTGGTGGGTTCGGTCTTGATCGTCGGAATAAGAATAATGGGGATTCAATGATGCTGGATCAAACTCCACATCGGTTTCGGATTCGTAGGCGTGCAAAAGGGCTTCCTGGATGCTGAACTCCTCAGCACTGGCCTTTTGCGTTTTAGTGGGTTCCGCCCAGTCGTAGGCGTAGTTCGCAATACCCATGACAATTTTCCGCGCGGGAACCACCTGCAA
>Ga0208714_1000255_pt1 | contig 15525 bp, 15 predicted proteins | sample NGESurshal072012_3_FD_184461 | JGI IMG/M metagenome (GOLD analysis project Ga0208714, IMG submission 184461) | Arctic peat soil microbial communities from Barrow, Alaska - NGEE Surface sample 415-1 shallow-072012 (SPAdes) | ecosystem: Environmental > Terrestrial > Soil > Wetlands > Peat ... | reverse complement strand
CCTGACCGCGGGACTGACCGTGCTGCTGCTCGCGCCCGAGCTGTACGCGCCGTTGCGTGGCGTCGGCCAGCAGTTTCACGCAAGCGCCGACGGCACCGCCGCGGCCGAGCGGATCTTCGCCGTGCTCGACCGTCCACTGGGGATCGCAGACGCTGCCGCCCAAGAGCCGGCGCCCGCCGGCGCACGGCTCGCGCAGCGCCGAGTCGCGCCGGCCCGGCGCCTGCCCGACCCTGCGCGCGAGCCGATCCGCCTGGACGGCGTCGGCTTCGCCTACCCGCACCGCAAAGAGCCGGCGCTCGACGGCGTGGACCTGCGGCTCGCGCCGGGCCAGACGACCGCCCTCGTCGGCACCAGCGGAGCGGGCAAGAGCACCGTGGCAAAGCTGCTCATGCGCCTGGCCGACCCCACCGCCGGGCGCGTCAGCTGCGGCGGCGTCGACCTGCGCGAGCTCGACGCCGAGCTGTGGCGGGGCCAGATCGCCTGGGTGCCGCAACACGCGCGACTGTTCGCGGGCAGCGTCGCCGAGAACATCCGCCTCGGTGCGCCCGACGCCAGCGACGAACGGCTGCAGCGCGCGGCCGCCGCGGCAGGTGCGCTGGAGTTCATCGAGGGTCTCCCGCACGGCATGGACACGCCGCTCGGCGAGGATGCCCGCCGGCTATCGGCCGGGCAGCGCCAGCGCATCGCGCTGGCGCGCGCGTTCCTGCGCGACGCCCGCCTGCTGGTGCTCGACGAGCCGACCGCCAACCTCGACGAGGAGAGCGCGCGCCGGATCGCCGGTGCCCTCACCGCCTTGACGCGCGGGCGCACGACGCTGCTGATCGTCCACCACGCGCTGCTCGCCGAGCGCGCCGAGCGCGTGCTGCGGCTGGAGGGCGGCCGGCTCGCGCGCCCGGCCGATGGCGATGAGCTCGTCGATCCTCGGCTGCTGGAGGAGGTCGCGTGAAGGCCAGGCAAGTACGAGCAGACGTGTCCGCAGGCGCGCGCTCGCTGAGCGCGCTCGGGCGCCTATCGCCCGGCGAGGGACACCGTCTGGCGCTGTCTGTCGTTCTGTCGGCCGGGGCGATGGCCGCAGCGATCGGACTGCTCGCGACCTCCGGCTATCTGATCTCGCGCGCCGCGCAGCGTCCGCAGATCCTCGCGCTGATGGTCGCGATCGTCGCCGTGCGCGCGTTCGGTCTGGCTCGCGCGGCGCTTCGCTACGGTGAGCGCCTTTCGTCCCACGACCTGGCGCTGCGCCAGCTCGCGCGGCTGCGGGTGCGCTTCTACGGCCGCCTGGCAGGGCTCCTGCCCGGGCAGCTGCGCCGCGGCAGCGCGGATCTGCTGGCGCGCTTCGTCAGCGACGTGGACACGCTCTCCGATCTCTATCTGCGAGCGCTGATTCCCACGCTCGCCGCGCTGGCCGTGATCGGCGCGGCGAGCATCGCCGCATGGGTGATCCTGCCGGGCGCAGGAGTTGCCGTGCTCGCGTCGCTGGCGCTGGCCGCGCTGGTGCTGCCGTGGGTGAGCGCCGCGGTCGCCGCGCGCTCGGGACGCCGTCAGGCCACCGTCAGGGCTCGCCTGCTCGGCGAGCTCGTGGAGAGCATCGACGGGGCCCAGGAGCTGGTCATGTGCGGACGCGCCGACGAGCGCATGGCGCGCCTGCGCGACACCGACGCTGAGCTTGCCCGGCTCGGGCGCAGCGACGCGCTCGCCGGCGCGCTGGCCACCGGCCTGGGCGGAGCGCTCGCGGGTGCGGGCCTGCTGGGCGTGCTCTTGGTGGGCATCGCGGCCGTGCGCTCGGGGGCGCTCAGCGGCGTGCTGCTGGCGGCGCTGGCGTTCCTCTTCCTCGCCGCTTACGAGAGCGTCGTGCCGTTGCCCGCGGCGGCGCGTAGCATTCGCTTGTGCAGTGCTGCGTCGCGACGGCTGCAGGAGGTCTGCGACACCCGCGCGGCGATCACCGACCCTTCTGCGCCAAAGACGCCATCCGGCGCAGGCGAGCTGTGCGCGCACGGCGTGCGGCTGCGCTACGGCGCCGGCGAGCCATGGGTGCTCGATGGGCTCGAGCTGCGCCTGGCGCGGGGCGATCGCGTGGCCGTCGTCGGCCCCAGCGGCGCCGGCAAGAGCACGCTCGCCGAGCTGCTCGTGCGCTTTCGCGATCCCGACGAGGGCCGCGTGACGCTGGACGGCGTCGATGCCCGTGAGATCACCCAGGAGCAGTTGCGCCGAGCGGTGCTGCTCTGCGGGCAGGACGCCCACCTCTTCAACACGACGATCCGCGAGAACCTGCTGCTGGCACGGCGCGATGCCGACGAGCGGGACCTGCTCGCAGCGCTGCGCGAGGTCGAGCTCGACGGCTGGGTGGCCGGTCTTCCGGACGGGCTGGACACGTTCGTCGGCGACGACGGCGAGTTGCTCTCCGGCGGACAGCGCGAGCGCATCGCGCTCGCGCGGGCGCTGCTCTCAGATGCCCGCTTCGTGATCCTCGACGAGCCGACCGCCCACCTCGACGGGCAGCTCGCCCGCCGCGTGATCGCCAACGTGCTGGGCCACTGCGAGGACCGCGGGATTCTGCTGATAACCCACGACCCGCAGCTGGCGGGAGATTGCCAACGGATCCTGCATGTGAGCGAACCGACGGCGTAGGCTGCGCTCACCGTGAGCTTCGGAACGCTGCTGGTGATCGTGCTCGCCGGTCTCGGCGGGCCGTTGCTCGCGCTGTCCGGTCGTCGCTTCGTGCCCGTGATGGTCGGCGAGATCGTCGCCGGAGTGCTCGTCGGTCACACCGGGCTGGGCTCGGTGGACCCGTCGCATCCGACGATCTTCTTCCTCGGCCAGGTTGGGTTCGCGATGCTGATGTTGACGGCGGGCATGCACCTGCCGCTGCGCGACCCCCGGCTGCCGCGCTCGCTGCGCGACGGCGCGCTGCTGGCGGTGATCGTGGGGGTGCTCGCCGTGCCCGCCGGCTTGGCCGCCGCCGACCTCGCTGGAACCTCGCACGCCGCCGTCTACGCCGTCGTGCTCGCATCGGGATCGGCCGCTGTGCTGCTGCCCGCGTTCGAGGAGGCCGCCGCCGGCGGCCGTGCGGTGCTGTCGGTGGTGGCGCAGGTCACGATCGCCGACGTCGTGACGATCGTCTCGGTTCCGATCGTGCTGCAGCCGCAACGCACGGTCCATGCGGTGCTCGGCGGCACGCTCGTGGCCGCGACTGTGCTCGTGCTGTTCGGTGCCACGCGGCTGCTGGCGGGGCACGAATGGGTGCACCGCGTACGCCAGCTCTCCAAGCACCGCCATTGGGCGCTGGACCTGCGCCTCTCGCTGCTCGTCCTCTTCCTGCTCGCCTGGATCGCGCAGAAGAGCGGCACCAGCGTCCTGATCGCGGGCTTCGCCGCGGGCGTGATGGTCGCGCTGGTGGGCGGCCCCAAACGGCTCTCGACGCAGATGCGCGGCGTGGCCGAGGGATTCTTCGTCCCGCTGTACTTCGTGATCCTCGGAGCGCAGCTGGACCTGCGCGGGCTGTTCGAACACCCTTCCATGCTCGTCCTCGCGGGGGCGCTGGCCGCCCTGAACTTGCTGATCCACGTGAGCGCGGCGGCGCTGCGTCGCCTGCCGCTGAGCGCCGGGGTGACGGCCAGCGCACAGCTCGGCGTACCCGCAGCCGTCGCCTCGCTCGGGCTCACCGAGCACGTCCTCTCGGGCCCGATCGCCACGGCGATCGTGGCCGCCGCGCTCGTCAGCCTCGGTGTCTGCACGCTCGGCGTCGAGTCGCTTCTGCGCCGCCAGAGCGCGTCGACGGCGGCTTCGCCGCCTCAGCCGCTCGGCGCGTGATATATCGCGGTCGGGTCACTCCGCGCGCGGTGACCATTGAAACGTGCGCGCCGCGAACAGCAGCGCGGCCACACCCCAGGCGCCCACGATCAGCAAGTCGGTCCCGGCGATGCCCAGGCCGTGTGTGTCGGTGATCGGGCGCAGCAGCGCGCGCGAGAGGTGGTGGATCGGAAAGACGGTCGCCACCCCGCGCAGGAACTTCGGGATCTGGCCTTCGGGGACGAACACGCCGGAGATGAAATAGAGCGGCAGAACGGTGAGGTTGGTGGCCGCCGGCGCGGTGTCGGCGGCGGCGATGCGCGTTGCCACGGCGAACGAGATGCAGGAGAACGCCGCCGCGCCGACGACGACCGCGATCACGAGCCCGACCATCGTTGTGTGCGGGAGGCGGACGTCGTAGGCCAGCCTGCCGATCAGCAGAAGCAGCGCCGACATCGCCACCGCGACGACCACGCCCACGAGCGCACGGCTGCCGATCACGATGCCGGCGGGCAGCGGCGTGCCGCGCAGGCGCTTGAACTCGCCGTTCTCTCGTTGGGTGACGATCGCCTGCGTGAGGTTGACGAAGGCGGCCGAGATGATCCCCAGCGTCATGATCCCGGGCACGTAGAAGGTCGTGATGTCGATTCGCCGGCCGTCGACGATCGTCGTGCCCTTGAAGATCGCCGCGAAGATCACCAGGAACACGATCGGCAGCAGGATCGTGAAGTAGCGCGACTGAGGGTTACGCCAGAAGCGCACGAGGTCCGAGCGGAACTGATGCGCGAACAGCTCCACGCCGCTCACTGCGGGTGCTCGTTTGCGTCGATCAGCTGCAGGTAGACATCCTCGAGCGTCGGCCGGCTGACGCTCAGGTCGCCCAGCTGCACTCGATGCTCCAGCGCCCATCCGGTGAGCGTGTGAAGCGCGCGGGCGGGCTCGAGCGCGGTGACGTGCACACGGCCGTCCTCGCGCAGCTGCGCCGCCGCCGCCAGCTCTCCCGGCAACTCTGCGACGGTAGTCGCGCTCGACAGCGTGAACGAGACGTCGGTGCGAGCGTGGTCGCGACCCCCGAGCGTCTCGGGCGTGCCTTCGGCGACGATCTCTCCTGCGGCGATCACCGCGACGCGGTCCGCGAGCGCCTCCGCCTCGTCCATGTAGTGCGTCGTCAGGAAGATCGTCTTGCCGAGCTCGCGCAGGTCGCTGATCACCTCCCAGGCGTGGTGGCGAGCCGACGGGTCAAAGCCGGTTGTCGGCTCGTCGAGGAACACCAGCTCGGGGTCGCCGATCAGCGCGAGGGCGACGTCCAGACGTCGCAGCTGCCCGCCCGAGAGCTGGGTCGTGCGCGCGTCGCGCTTCTCGGCAAGGCCGACCAACTCGATTGTCTCCGCGGACGAGCGTGGGTGGCGGTAGTAGCCGGCGTACAGCTCGACGAGCTCGCGGACGGTCAACTCGGCGGGCATCGTGCACGACTGCAGCACGAGCCCGATCCGCGACCGCCACGACCGACCCGCGGCGGCCGGGTCCGCTCCCAGCACGCTCACTTCGCCGGCGTTGCGTGAGCGGTATCCCTCGAGGATCTCGACGGTCGTAGTCTTGCCGGCGCCGTTGGGCCCGAGAAAGGCGAATATCTCCCCCTCTCCCACCTCGATGTCGATCCCGCGGACAACCTCGTGCGCGCCGTAGGACTTGCGCAGCCCGCGCACTTCGATGGCCGAGGCGCTCACCTGCGCCCGAGCAGTCGGGGCACGCATTGAAGGTTCGACATGGCGATACCGTATTGCCTGACGGTCGGCGCAGCATCGCTGCTCTGCCGCGGCGAGCCTAGGTGATTACCCGAAGGCCGTGAGCCTCGGTTCATCGCTGGCGATCGTCGGCGTGGAGGACCGCGCGCACTTGCCGCGCGATCTCGAGGTCCTCGCGCGCAGCGAGAACGAGCGTCGCCGCGGTCGCCGCGGTCGCGGAGATCTCGCCGTCGGCGCCGATCGCTCGATTGCGCTCGGCGTCGACCGCGATCCCCAGGTAGCCGAGCCCGTCGGTCGCGAGCTCGCGAACCTTCGCCGAGCGCTGCCCCACACCCCCGGTGAACACGAGCGCGTCGATGCCGCCGAGCGCGGCGGTCATCGCCGCGATCCCGGCGCGCAGACTGTGCAGGTAGACCCCGAGCGCCAGCTGCGCACGCTCCTGCCCGCCCTGCGCGCGCGCGAGCACCTCGCGCATGTCGGCCGTGCCGCACAGGCCGAGCAGGCCTGAGCGATGCTCGAGCGCCTCGGCCAGCTCGTCCGCCGGCAGGCCCGCGCGCTGTCCCAACCACAGCAGCATGCCGGGGTCCACGCTCCCCGAGCGGGTGGCCATCACCAGGCCCTCCAGCGGCGTGAATCCCATCGTCGTGTCAAGCGAGACCCCACCGCCGATCGCGCACAGCGAGCCACCGGCGCCGAGATGACAGCTGACGATCCGCAGCCCCTGCGCGGGCCGGCCGAGCAGCTCGGGCGCGCGTCGCGCGACCCATCCGTGGGAGAGCCCGTGAAAGCCGTAGCGGCGCAGGCCCCAGCGCTCGCGCCACTGGACGGGCAGGGCGTAAGTGGCGGCAGCCGCCGGCAAGGTCGCGTGAAATGCGGTGTCGAAACACGCCACCGCGGGCAGGTCTGAGAGCAGGGCGCCGACCGCGTCCAGCGCGGCCAGCGACTTGGGCTGATGCAGCGGAGCCAGGGCGGTCAGCTCGCGCATATCGACCTCCACCTCGGGGTCGATCCTCACGGCCGAGCGAAAGCGCTCGCCGCCGTGCACGATGCGATGGCCGACCGCCTGGGCATCGCCGAGCGGCGAGTCCAGCGCCTCACGCAGCGCGCGCTGGTCGATCTGCGCCTGCGGCGCGGGCAGCTCGCGCTCGCGGAGCACCGCATCACCGCCATCCAACAGCGTGAGCTTGAGGCTGCTAGAGCCCGCGTTGACGACGAGCACGCGCATCGCGCTCACGCGCGGTCGCTGGGCCCGTGCTCGTGCGAGTCGCCGGGCGAGGGTTCGCCCGAGCCCGGCCAGGTCCACTCGCGCAGCTGCGCCGAGTCGTCTCCGTGCTCGCGCGTGAAGGCACGGTGGCGCAGGCGCTCGTCGCTCATGTGCTGGCGCAGGTGCGCGGCTCGCTCGCGCAGGCCCGCGACACGGTCGATCACATCCATCACGAGGTGGAAGCGGTCGAGGTCGTTGAGCATCACCATGTCGAACGGCGTGGTCGTCGTGCCCTCCTCCTTGTATCCGCGCACGTGGATGTTGTCGTGGTTGGCGCGGCGGTAGGTCAGCCGGTGGACCAGCAGCGGGTAGCCGTGGTAGGCGAAGATCACTGGGCGACTCGTCGTGAACAGGGAGTCGAACTCCTCGTCGGAGAGGCCGTGCGGGTGCTCGCTGTCGGGCTGCAGGCGCATCAGGTCGACGACGTTGAGGACCCTCACCTTCAAGTCGGGCAGCTCTCGTCTGAGGATCGCGGTGGCCGCGATCGTCTCGAGCGTCGGCACGTCGCCCGCGCACGCCATCACCACGTCGGGCTCGGAGCCTTCGTCGCTGCTCGCCCAGTCCCACACGCCGATCCCGCGCGTGCAGTGGGCGATCGCCTCCTCGATCGGCAGGTAGTCGAGCGTCGGCTGCTTGCCGGCGACGATCACGTTGACGTAGTCGCGGCTGCGCAGGCAGTGATCGGCGACCGACAGCAGGCAGTTGGCGTCCGGCGGGAGATAGACGCGAACGATCTCCGCCTTCTTGTTGACGACGTGGTCGATGAAGCCCGGATCCTGATGGGAGAAGCCGTTGTGGTCCTGGCGCCAAACGTGCGATGAGAGCAGGTAGTTCAGCGAGGCGACTGGCCTGCGCCAAGGGATCTCGCGGGACACCTTCAGCCACTTCGCATGTTGATTGAACATCGAGTCCACGATGTGGATGAACGCCTCGTAGCAGTTGAAGAGGCCATGGCGGCCGGTCAGCAGGTAGCCCTCCAGCCAGCCCTGGCAGAGGTGCTCGGACAGCGCCTCCATCACGCGCCCGTCGACGGCCAGATGGTCGTCTCCGGGCTGACGCTCGGCCTCCCACGTGCGATTGGTCGCCTCGAACACGGCGGTCAGGCGATTGGAGGCGGTCTCGTCCGGTCCGACGATGCGGAAGTTGTCGCCGTTGAGCTCGATCACCTCACGCAGGAACGCACCGAGCACACGCGTCGCCTCGCTTGAGCCGACGCCCGGTCGCGCAACGTCCACGGCGTGAGCGCGAAAGTCCGGCAGCTCGAGGTCGCGCAGCAGCAGGCCGCCATTGGCGTGCGGGTTGGCGCCCATGCGCCGTTGTCCATTCGGTGCCAGCTCGGCGAGCTCGGCGCGCAGCGCGCCGCCCTCGTCGAACAGCTCCTCGGGAGCGTAGGAGCGCATCCACTGCTCCAGCTGCGCCAGGTGCTGGGGCTTGTGCTGAAGATCGGCGAGCGGGACCTGGTGAGAGCGGAAGGAGCCCTCGGCCGGCAGGCCGTCGACCTCCTTGGGGCCAGTCCAGCCCTTGGGCGTACGCAGCACGATCATCGGCCAGCGCGGGCGCTCGGCCCTGCTCTCGGTGCGTGCGCGACGCTGAATCTCGGCGATCTCCTCGCCGACCTGCTCGAGCGTTGCGGCCATCAGCTGGTGCATGCTCGGTGGATCGGCACCCTCCACGAATCGTGGCGCGTAGCCATAGCCCTCCAGCAGCGAGCGAAGCTCCTGTCGCGGGATGCGCGCAAGCACGGTCGGCGCGGCGATCTTGTAGCCGTTGAGGTGCAACACCGGCAGAACGGCTCCGTCGGTCACGGGGTTGAGGAACTTGTTCGAGTGCCAGCTCGCCGCCAGCGGTCCCGTTTCTGCCTCGCCGTCGCCGACGACGCAGCACACGAGCAGATCGGGGTTGTCGAAGGCAGCGCCGAACGCATGCACGAGCGCATAGCCGAGCTCGCCACCCTCGTGGATCGAGCCGGGGGTCTCGGGGGCGACGTGACTGGGAATCCCGCCCGGGAAGGAGAACTGGCGAAACAGGCGGCGCAGACCCTCCTCGTCGCGGCCGATGTGCGGGTAGATCTCGCTGTAGGTCCCCTCCAGATAGGTGTTTGCCACCAATCCGGGCCCTCCGTGGCCCGGGCCCGTCACGTACAGGACGTTCAGGTCGCGCTCTCTGATCAGGCGGTTGAGATGGGCGTAGATGAAGTTCAACCCGGGCGTCGTGCCCCAATGGCCGAGCAGGCGTGCCTTGACGTGCTCGAGCTTCAATGGCTCGCGCAACAGCGGGTTGGCCTGCAGGTAGATCTGCCCTACCGAGAGGTAGTTGGCCGCGCGCCAGTACGCGTCGAGCCCATGCATCTCCTCGTCTGTGAGGGGATTGGATCGCTCGGCCAAAGTGACCTCATCCTACGCCGGAGCTGGTGGCCGGCGAATCCGTGGTTCCGTAGAAACCCGCAAACCCCGGCGTGGACCCTGCGGATGGCGCGCCGCCGGCGCAACCGTAGTTTGAAGCTGACCCGATCAAGGAGACCCGACGATGTTCAAGAACGTGCTCGTGGGAGTGGACGGAAGGCCCAACGGCCGCGATGCGCTGACGCTCGCGCGTCATCTGATCACCTCCGGCGGCAAGCTGACGCTCGCGCACGTCCGCGCCGGAAGCCTGCACCCCTCTCACGCGATCACGCCGGGGATGCTCGAGGAAGAGCGCCAGGCGTCGCACGAGCTGCTCGAGCGCGAGCGCGCCGAGGCCGACGTGGACGCCGAGCTCGTGTCGATCGTGGCGCTGAGTCCCGGTCGAGGCCTGCACGAACAGGCCCAGGATCAGGGCGCCGAGCTACTTGTCGTCGGCTCGACCAGCCGCGGGCCGATCGGCCGCGCGACGCTCGGCGACGACACGCGCGCGTCGCTGAACGGTGCTCCCTGTGCGATTGCGATTGCCGCCGCAGGCTACGGCCAAGCGCCCGTCCCGATCACCAAGATCGGCGTCGCGTACAACGAATCGCCCGAGAGCAAGATGGCGCTGGCGCTCGCGCGTGAGCTGGCCGAGCCCACGGGAGCCGTCGTTCGCGTACTCGAAGTCGTGTCGATTCCGACCTACGCCTACACCGGCGCGATGGTTCCGCCGATCTCCGAGAACATCGACGAGATGCTCGCGACCGCCAACGAGCGCCTTGCGGCACTGAAGGATGTCCACGCTCGCGCGGTCTACGGCCTCACCGGCGAGGAGCTCGCCGAGTTCGGCGACGAAGTCGACCTCCTCGTCGCCGGCTCGCGCGGCTACGGACCCGTGCGGCGACTGGTGCTCGGCAGCACGTCCGGCTACCTGGAGCGCCACGCACGCTGCTCGTTGCTCGTGCTGCCTCGCGGGGCGGCCGTGGACGAGGACTCCGATGACGAGCAGGACGCCGACCGCGCCGACCTCTCGACCCGCCCCGCCTGAGTCGGCGTGGACAAAGTCGATACCTTCACGGTCATGTCAACCACCGAGGAACCAGTCGAGGCAGACGGCGATCAGGCGAGCTCCGCCCCGGGTGCGATCCGCATCGTGCTGGCCGACGATCACGCGGTCGTGCGCAGCGGCCTGCGGCTGCTGCTGGACAGCGAGCCGGACTTCGAGGTCGTCGCCGAGGCCAGCAACGTCGACGCCGCCAAGCGCTACGTGCGCGGTCACCACCCCACCGTGCTCGTGCTCGACCTGAACATGCCGGGCGGCTCCAGCCTGGAGGCGATCCCGGTGATCCGCAGGGAGTCGCCGGATACCCAGATCGTCGTGCTGACGATGCAGCAGGAGCCTGCGTTCGCCCGCCAGGCGCTCGGCGACGGGGCGCTTGGCTACGTGCTCAAGGAGGCCGCCGACGACGAGCTCGTGGAGGCGGTCCGCCGCGCGGCCGACGGAGAGAGCTTCTTGAACCCCAGGCTGGGAGCGCGCCTGGCCTCCGAGCCACCGCCGGGCCCGCCCGACGATCTCTCCGAGCGCGAGGTCGATGTGCTGCGCCTGATCGCGCTGGGCCACACCAACGCCGAGATCGCCCAGCAGCTCTACCTCTCGGTGCGAACGGTCGAGACGCACCGCTCGCACATCCAGCAGAAGCTGCGCCTGTCCTCGCGCGCCGAGCTCGTCGGCTACGCGCTCGAGCGTGGGCTGATCAAGACCTGAGGCGCGGCTGCCCGTCGAACGGGCCGCGGGGCCTCAGGGGTAGAGCTGCGCGCCGGTCTCGGAGTCAAAGACGCTGATCGCTTCGACCGGGCATTCCCTCGCAGCCGCGAGGATCAGATCGTCGGGCCCGGTTCCGACGACCTTGGCGAAGTCGTCGAGCTGGAACACGTCGGGCACGAGTTCCACACAATCGCCCTGGGCGATGCAACTCGACTCGTCGATTCGCGGTACGTAGCTCATGTCGTCTCCTTAGCGAGCTCGGGTGTGTTCAGACGTGCTGGTTCGCGGCTCTCGCGCACGGTGCGCGGCGGGCGCCTGGCGCGCCCCTCGATCGTCGCTGCCTGCTTCGGCGCTGCGGCACTCGCACGCGCTCGACTGCGCTGGAGGCGCAGGGCGAACAGGAACAGCACGGGCAGGACGCTCGCGAGCATCGCATAGCGGACCACGGGGATCGAGGCATCCGTGCCCGCGCCCAGCGCGTGCACGAGCCCGAGCACGTAGACGACGACCGTGAAGCGGTGCATTCGCCGCCACAGCCGCGCGCCGATCCGCCGGCGTGCGTAGAAGCTCAGGCCGAGGATCACCGCGAGGTAGCCGCCGAGGATGCCCAGCCCGGTCCACAGCGGCCGGTAGCCGATCGCAAACGGCACGAGGATTCCCTTCGCGCCGGCCTTCAGCCAAGGGTCGGCCGCCAGCATCGCGCCGTGCGCCGCGATCGCTCCCAGCGACAGCAGCGCGATGTGCTGATGCACGCGAACGGCCTCGCCGCGGCGCCGCGGCGGGATCACGCGCGCGGCCATCGCCAGCCCGAGGATCACAGAGCCGGCGACGAGCAGCAGCGCCACCATGCCGGCGGAGCGCCCGGCCAGCCACCAGACGTAGTTGGCGGGCGCGGCCTGAGTCATGCCGCGCTCCCGAGTGCCAGCCAGCCGCGCCCGCCGCTGGTGGCGATCGCGCCGATCGGCTCGACGTCGCCGTCGTTGTGCACGATCACCCCGCCGTGCTCGGCGAGCGCGCGCCGGGCGCCATCGGCGCCGGTCAGCAGTGCGAGCTTTGAGAGCGTCTCGGCCTCCAACGCCGTCGGCGCCAGCGCGGTGGCCCCGATCAGCCCACTCCACACCGGCTCGCCGCTGGACGGGTCGAGCAGGTGGTGGGCGAACGTCCCGTCCGGGCGCTTCCAGATGCGCACGTTCATGCCCGACGTCGCGACCCCGCCGCGCATCACGTGCAGCGTGTGGACGCACTCGCCCGTGAGCGGGTGCTCGACCTCGATCGCGAAGGGATCGATCTGTCCACCGACCCCGCCAACCGCGATGTCGCCGCCGCAGTCGACGACGAAGCGGGTGTACCCGCGCAGTCGGTGAGCGACCGCGTCGGCAGCCAAGCCCTTGCCGATTCCGCCCGTGTCGATCCGCACGCCCGGCGGGCGCCGGATCGTCCCGTGCTCGTCATCGATCTCGACCTGACGCCAGCGTGCTTCGGGGCGCGCTCGCGCCGGAGATGGCTCCGGCGCGGCCGCGAGCGCCGCTCGCAGCGACGCGGGCGTGCCGCCGTCCTGCGAGTGCTCGTAGCCGACCCTCTCGAGCTCGCCGACGAGTGTCGGGTCGACCAGACCGCCGCTGCGCTGCGCGGCCCACAGCCCGGCGGCGACCGCCGTGCGCAGCAGCGGCGAGGTCGGCACCTCACGCAGACGATCGGCATTGAACGCGCAAAGTTCGCTCTCGGGTCGAAAGCGCGACAGACGGCGCGCGAAATCCTCGATGTAGCGGCGTTCACGCGCCGCCGCGTCGGCCGGCGACGGCAGACCTCGCAGCAGCGCCGGCCCGACGATCAGGCGGATGTCGCTGCCCATCGAGTGGAATGTGGTGTCGTGGCCAGGGCTCATGAGGTGCGCGTCACCGCGACCGGGAATGTCGTTGCGCCGAGCGAGCTGAGCTGCTGTGAGGAGCTCGTCGCGGGCGTGGGCGCGCTCGGCGGCAGATGCACGATCACGCGCTTTTCGATCACGCGCCGGATGAGAATCCGCCGCGTGGGCGGCGGGGTCGCGGCGGCGCGAGCGCGCAGTGCCGGATCCTGACCGGCGCTGACGCGCGCGGCCATCACCGCCAGCAGGGCGAGGAAGAGTGCAGCCGACGCCCAGATCGTCGCCAGCGCGGCGCGACTGCGCGGCCGACGCCGACGCTCAGCGCCGGTGGAGGGCTCAGTCGTCACTTCCCACCCCCGCGCCCGCGCCCCCGCTGGAACGCGTCAGGACCGCCGGCACTGTGGCGGATGACCCCTGCGAAGCGGCGACCGAGGTGGTGCCAGCCGTGGCTGCGCCGCCGCTGGTGCGCGTGCTCAGCGGGCTGCCGGCGGAGACCGTTCGGACCACCGCAGCGCCGCTGCCCGCACGCAGCGCTGGGTCGGCGCCGGCGGTCAGCCGCGCCATCATCAGCGTGAACAGCACCAGGAACGTGGCAAGCGTCATCACCGTCAGTGGAAACACGCCCAGCAGCGGGTGGCGTCCGCGGGCGCGCACCGCGCGACTGGGGCCGTCGCTCGCCGCCAGCGGTGCTCGCGGCGGTGTCTGCCCCTGTGACTCGGTAGCCGTCCGCTCAGTCACCTTGTCCACCGCCCTCGTGCTCGCCGCCGCCGCCGCTGGAGCGGGTGCTCACCGCGTGCGAGGATTTCGCGCCGGAGCCGGAGGCGCCGCCCCCGCTGGTGCGCGTGCTGACCGTCCTGGCTTCAGACCTGGAGGGACTGGGCGCCCGGCTCGCGCCGCTGCTGCGCGTGGTGACCACGGGCGTCGACGGCGCGACGGGGCGCGCGCCGCTGGAGCGCGTGCGCGCAGCCGACGACGCGGGCGCGCTGGAACGAGCCGGGGCACCGCCGGAAGCGCCACCAGGGCCGCCTGCTCCGGCGCCGGCGCTGTGCGCGTGCTGGCGCCGGTAGACGTTGACCGTCCTGTGTATTACCTCGGTGCGCACCTCGACCGGCGGTACGCGCTGAGCGGCCAGCTTCTGCGAGCTGTTACCGGATCCAATCGCCAGGGCGACGAGCGCGCCAAGGCCGGCGAGCGATACTGCTCCGGCGGTCATCATCTCGATTCGTCGCATCGGCACTCCTCTGTCGGGTGCCTTCACTGTCGCGCGCGGTCGACCAGCGGCCACCCAGGCGAGGGTTAAGAGTCGGCAAAGAAATCCAGCCGGTCAGTCGTCACGACGCGAGGCCGAATCGCCGCCGCCGGCACTCGAGCGGCGTTTGGATCGCGTCCCGGCGTCTTCGCCGCCGCCTGTCGGCGACGGCTGCGCCGGCGCGCTGCGTGTCGTCGTGCTCGGCGTCGTGCTCGACGGTGCGGAAGTCGTGGTCGACGGCGCCGGCGTCGTGCTGGACTGCGTCGGCGTCGTGCTGGACTGCGTCGGGGAGGACTGCCCGCTGTGCGTATTGGGCGTGGTCGTGGTGGTCGCGCCTTGCGAGGTGAGCGTTGGAGCGCTGCTGCGCGCCCCCGGCGGCAACAGGCGGCGCCCAGCGTTCAGCGGTTGGGAGGCGAGGCCTATGCGCTGGCTTACGAGCTGACTCGTAGCCCACGTGATCACCGCGGCCAGCGCGATCCCGAAGACGGCGAGCAACGCCACGAGCACGGTCCGGCGCAACGGGCTCATGCGCCTGGCACCGGAAGTTCGAGCACCGCCACCGCTCCGCCACCGGGGCGATTGCCCAACCGCGCATCGCCGCGCCAGGCGCGCGCGAGTGTCCTGGCGATCGCCAGACCCAGACCGCTGCCCGCAGGGCCGGTGCGACCGGCGCTGCCGCGATGGAAGCGCTCGAACACGAGCTCCTCCTCGCCAGGCGCCAGTCCGGGGCCGCGATCGCGAACCTCGACCAGTCCGTCACGGCAGTCGAGCATCACCTCGCCTCCCGGCGGGGAGTAGCCCAGCGCGTTCTCGATCAGCACGTCGAGCGCGCGGTCCAGATCGGCGCGTGCGCACCATGCCGTGCCGCCCGCCCCGGCCGCCGAGCGCAGCGCGATCCCACGCGCGTCGGCCGCGACGTGCCAGCGCTGAACAGCGCGCTGCAGCGCAGCGTGCAGATCGACCGCTTCGCCCTGAAGCTCGCGATCCTCAGCGCGGCTGAGCACGAGCAGCTCGTCGACGATCATCGCGAGCCTGTCGACCTCCGCGGTGCCCGCGTCCAGCTCCGCTGCGAGACCCTCGCCGCCCCCGGCCGCGCGCGCCTCCTCCAGGCGCAGCCGCAGGGCAGTCAGCGGTGTGCGCAGCTGGTGCGATGCGTCGGCGACGAAATCGCGTTGCGCTCCGATCATCCGCTGGACGCGATCTGCCATCTCGTTGAATGATGCGCTGAGCGAGCGCTGCTCGGAGCTACCCTCGATGACCGAGCGCGCATCCAGGTCACCACCCGCGAGCTTCCTCGCGGCGCCCTCCAGGCGCCTCAACGGCAGCGCGACCTGACGGGCGATCACGCCGCCGGCGAGCAGTCCGAGCAGCAGCACGACGCCGGCGACGAGGCCGAGCTTGGCGACCGTGCTCGCGACCGCGCTTTTCACCGCGGTGACGCTCTGGGTGACACGCACGGCGCCGATCGTGC
>Ga0208714_1000254_pt1 | contig 15569 bp, 9 predicted proteins | sample NGESurshal072012_3_FD_184461 | JGI IMG/M metagenome (GOLD analysis project Ga0208714, IMG submission 184461) | Arctic peat soil microbial communities from Barrow, Alaska - NGEE Surface sample 415-1 shallow-072012 (SPAdes) | ecosystem: Environmental > Terrestrial > Soil > Wetlands > Peat ... | reverse complement strand
GCCCATCCACGTCTTGGACGTGGAGATGCTGGTAGAACGTGGATGCCCGGGACAAGCCCGGGCATGACGAACGAGAGAGTGGGCCCTCGCCCCCTACCCCTTGACGTCCTGCTTTTCCGAAACCTTCTCGGGCTTGCCCTTGGCGCTGGCGCCGGCCACGCGGACCTGATCGCCGTCGGCAAGGCCGTCGGGGGGTGCCACGATGATGCGGTCCTCCGCAGCCAGGCCCGATGCCAGTTCGATGTCCTTGCCGAGGTCGCGGGCGATGGTCACGGTCTTGAACTTGACCTTGTCGTCGGCGCCAACCGTCGCCACCCGCAGGCCGCTCTGGTTGAAGATCAGCGCGCTGGCCGGAATATGCAGCGGCACCGCGTCGCGCTGCAGGCTCATGCGGACATTGGCATAGCCGCCCGGCATCAGCTCGCCGCTGGGGTTGTCGAGCGCAAGCTGCATCCGCGTCGTGCCGGAAGAGACATCGACGGATTGCGAAGAGGCCTCGACGGTCGCGTCAAAAGTGCGGCTCGGATATTCCGGCATCGAGATGACGGCCTTGGCGCCGATCTTGATTGCCGGCACGTAGCTCTGGGGCACGTTGACATAGACCCGCAGCTTGCTGATATCGGAGACCACGAACATCGCAGGGCCCGAGCCGCCGCCGGCATTGATCAGGGCGCCGACGTCGGTATCGCGGGCGGTGACCACGCCGTCGAACGGCACCGTGATCTTCTTGTATCCCGCCAGGGCCTCCAGCCGTTCGACATTGGCCTGGCCGGAATTGACCGCGGCCTTCTTGTTGGAGAGGTCGGCGGAGCGCTCGTCGATTTCCTGCATCGACACGAAATTCGACGCGATCAGCGATTTGCGGCGCGTCAACGTGGCTTCGGACAGTTTCGCGCTGGCCTCCTGGCTGGCCAGATCGGCGCGCGCCTGCAACAGCTGCTGGTCGAGGTCCGGCGCCTCGATTTCGGCGATCACCTGCCCGGCCTTGACCTTGGCGCCGATATCGGCGCTCCAGCTCTTCAGGTAGCCGCTGACGCGGGCAAAGATCGGCGCGCGGTAGTAGGCCTCCAGCCGGCCCGGCAGGTCGATGGTGGCTCTGAGCACCTTGGCGTCGGGCAGCACCACAGCGACGGTCGGAATGGCCTGCTCGTCGGTCCACTCGCGCAAGCGAGCGCCGGAATCCTCGCGCGCCCGGATGCCCGTCACCACCACCAGCACCGCGGCGACGCCCGCCACGACGGCGAAAATGCCCAACTTCCGGCGAGAGACCGGCGAGTTCTGTTCAGTGGGCATGCGAAGTCTCCGGAACGGCGGCGGCAGCTTTGGCGCCTTGTTTCTTGTGTACCATACTAAAAACCACGGGAACAAACATCAGGGTAGCCACGGTCGCGAAGATCAGCCCTCCGACCACCGCACGCCCGAGCGGCGCATTCTGCTCGCCGCCCTCGCCCATCGCGAGCGCCATCGGCAGCATGCCGATGATCATCGCCAGCGCCGTCATCAGAACCGGGCGGAAGCGCACGAAACCGGCCTCGATCGCGGCGGCGATCGGATCGCCCAGCTCCTCGTAGCGCTCGCGCGCAAACGAGATCACCAGCACGCTGTTGGCGGTGGCGACGCCCATGCACATGATCGCGCCGGTCAACGCAGGAACCGATAGCGTGGTCTGGGTCGTGAACAGCATCCAGACGATCCCGGCCAGCGCCGAGGGCAGCGCCGTGATGATCACGAACGGATCGGACCAGGACTGGAAGTTCACCACGATCAGCAGGTAGATCAGCACGACCGCGGCGAGTAGCCCGAACAACAGCCCGGAAAACGCGCTGTTCATGGTCTGCACCTGGCCGAGCAGAACCACCGACGAGCCCTTCGGCACATCCTTCGCGGTATCGGCGATGACCTCTTTGACGTCGGCGGCGACCGCGCCGAGGTCGCGGCCCTGCGGCGTCGCATAGATCTGCACCATCGACTGGATGTCGTATTGGGAGACCACCGCGCTCGAGGTCGAGCGCTTGATGTCGGCGATGCCGCCGAGGATCGGCGGCGAAGCGGTAGAGCCCGCGGTGATCGGCAAGGTCTCCAGCGCGCTCAGCGAGTCGATCTTGTATTGCGGCGTCTGCATCACGATCGAATAGGACACGCCATTGTCCGGATTGAGGTAGTAGGTCGGCGCCACCTGCGCGCTGCCGGCCAGATTGACGACGAGGCTGTTGGTGACATCGCGTTCGGTCAGGCCGACATATTGCGCGCGGGTGCGGTCGACATCGATGTTGAAGGTCGGATTGTTCGGCGACTGCTGGATGCGCGCGTCCGCGATGCCGGGTATCCGGCGAATCCGGCTCAGCAACTTATTGGCGTAGGCGAAATTCGCGTTCACATTGGCGCCGCGGATCTGGAGGTCGATCGGCGCCGGCGCGCCGAAATTGAGGATCTGGCTGACAATATCGGCCGGCAGGAACGCAAACGTCATGCCGGGAAACGCGCGCGGCAATTGCTCGCGAAGTGCCTGCACATATTCGTCGGTTGGCCGGTGCCCCTCTTTCAGCTTGATCTGGATATCGCCATCCTGGGTACCGACCACGCCGGTGTTGTTGTAGGTCAGGTTGATGCCGCTGATCGGCATGCCGATGTTGTCGGCGAGCGTCTCGATTTCGGACGGCGGAATGATCTTGCGGATCGCCTTCTGCACGTCGGCGAACTGATTGGCGCTTTCCTCGACGCGGGTGCCGACCTGGGTGCGGACATGCATCAGGATCGAGCCGGCATCGACCGAGGGAAAGAAATTCCGCCCGAGGAACGGCACCAGCAGGAATGAGGCCGCGACCAGCGCCAGGAACCCGATCACGAAAACCGGCCGCCGCCGCATCGCCATCGTCAGCAGGTCGCGGTAGCCGCCGCGAATGCGCTCGAACCGCGCCTCGAAACCGCGCTGGAACTTGACCAGCGGGTTGCGCGTCGGCGGCGGCTCGCCTTCATGATGGATGTGCGGCTGCAGCAGGTATTTCGCCATGGTCGGCACCAGCGTGCGCGACAGGATGAACGACCACATCATCGCGAACATCACGGCTTCGGCCATCGGCACGAACAGAAAGCGCGCCACCCCGGTCAGAAAGAACATCGGCACGAACACGATGCAGATGCAGAGCAGCGACACGAAGGCCGGCGTCACGATCTGGTTGGCGCCGTCCATGATCGAGGTCTCGACGCCCTTGCCCTGCTCCAGATGCCAGTTGATGTTCTCGATGGTGACGGTGGCGTCGTCGACCAGGATGCCGACCGCGAGCGCGAGGCCGCCGAGCGTCATGATGTTGAGGGTCTCGCCGATCGCCGACAGCATGATGATCGCGCCGAGCACCGAGAGCGGAATCGAAACGGCAATGATGATCGTCGAGCGCCAGCTTCCCAGGAACAGCAGGATCATCACGCTGGTCAGAAGTGCCGCGATGACGCCTTCAAAGGCAACGCCGGTGATGGCGCCGCGGACGAACAGCGATTGGTCGCCGATGAAGCCGATCTTGAGCGCATCGGGCAGCGAATCCTTGACGTCGATGACCTTCTGCTTGATGCCGGCGATGATATCGAGCGTCGAGGTCGAGCCCGCCTTCAGCACCATCATCAGCACCGAACGGTTGCCGTCGACGTGAACGATATTGGTCTGCGGCGGATTGCCGTCGCGCACGCTGGCGACGTCGCGGACATAGACCATGGCGCCGTTCACGGTCTTGATCGGCAGGTCGCCGAGGTCTTCCATCTTCAAGGGCGAGTTGTTGAGCTGGATGTTGTATTCGAAGCCGCCGATCTTCTGGGTGCCGACCGGCGTGATCAGATTTTGGGCAGCGAGCGCGTTGGCGACATCCTGCCCCGACAGCCCGCGGGCCTGCAGCGCCGATGGATTGAGATCGATCTGCACCTGGCGCTGCTTGCCGCCGAACGGATAGGGAATCGCGGCGCCGGGCACCGTGACCAGCGGCGTGCGCAGCTGGTTGATGCCGATATCGGCGAGGTTCTGCTCGGTGAGGCCCTCGCCCGACAAGGCGACCTGGATGATCGGAACGGTGGAGGCGCTGTAGTTCAGGATCAAAGGCGGCGTGGCGCCGGGCGGCATCTGCTTGATCAGGGTCTGCGAGATCGCGGTGACCTGGGCGTTGGCGGTGCGGATATCGACATTGGGCTGGAAGAAGATCTTGACGATGCCGAAGCCGTTATAGGAATTGGCGACGATGTGCTCGATATCGTTGACGGTGGTCGTCAGCGCCCGCTGGAACGGCGTGGTGATGCGTCCGGCCATCTGGTCCGGCGGCAGGCCGGTATATTGCCAGACCACGCCGATGACGGGGATGCGAATATCCGGAAAAATGTCGGTCGGCGTGCGCAAGGCGGCGAGCGGCCCGATAATCAACAGAAGCAGCGCCAGCACGACGAAAGTATACGGCCGGCTTAGCGCGATGCGCACCAGTGCGATCATAAAGCGGGGAGCCCCAGGTCAGGTGGAAGGGCAGGAACCGCCCTTCGAAAGCTTATTCGTTGGCGCAGATTTACCCGAACTGCGGCAAATAGCCAACGTCGGGCGCCGTTTTCGCCTTCACATCCTCGACAGCCGGCCGTGGCGCTCCCGCCGCGGATGAAGCCGCCGGCCCGACCCGGACCGAAAGTCGCGTCAGGCGGCGGCGCGCCGGCCCGCCATCATATCCCGGACCAGCTTCTCGGCGGCTTCGGTCAATTTGAATTTGACGAGGGTGCCGTTCTCGTCGTTCCGGGCGATGACGCCGTTCAGGCTGGCTGCCAACCCATCGATCCTCAGTACCACCGGAGTGTCGATACGAGCGTCGGGCACGGCGCCCACGAGCATGGCGCCGCCGTCGGACAGGTTGCGGATGACGACCTTGTGCGCCCTTCCCCCGACTTCGACCGTTCCATGCCGTTCGATATCGGCGCGGGCGGATGTTCTGCGGTCGACGTCGGCCGTCGAGGTACGGACCACGCGAACCAGCGTTTCGCGAAGGCCGTCGACCTTGCTGGCAATCTCGGCGGAACCGTCGCGGATCTCCGCGGCCCGGCGTCCGGTCTCGATCGCCTCATTCGAGACGTTGACGATCTGGGTTGCGACCTCGCGGGCGGCCTGCGTGGATTCCTCCACCGTCCGCGAAATCTCCAGCGTGACCGTGTTCTGCTTTTCAATCGCGGATGCGATCTGCGAAGAAACCTCTTCGACGCTGCGGATGACATCGCCGATCGCGCTGATCGAGGTGACGGATTCCCGGGTCGCCTCCTGGATTTCGCTGATCTGCTGGGCGATCTCGCTGGTCGCCTTGGCCGTCTGCTCCGCCAGCGATTTCACTTCCGATGCCACCACGGCAAAGCCACGGCCGGCCTCGCCGGCGCGCGCCGCCTCGATGGTAGCGTTCAGCGCCAGCAGGTTGGTCTGGCTGGCAATCTCGCTGATCAGGCTGGTGACCGCGCCGACCTTGCCGGCTGCTTCGGAAAGCTTGCCGATGGTGGCTTGCGCCTTGGTCGAGGTCGATACCGCTTCGATCGTCAGCGTGCGGGACGAGTTAACCTGATCGGCGATCTCGGTAATCGACGCGCTGAGCTGGGACGCGGCGGCAGTCAGGGTCTGCGCATTCGCCAGCGCCTGCTCGGCCGCGGCGGCGACGCTGCCGCTGTTGGTTCCGACCGTCGCAGCACTGTCGTTCATCAGTGCGGCATTGCTTGCCATCCGCTCCATCTGCCCGGATACTTCGCCGACGGCAGCATTGGTTTCGCGCTCGACGGTTGCGGCCATATCGTTCAGGGCCTTGGACTTTTCTTCCTCCGCAATCCGCGCCCTGTCCCTGCGCTCCTCCATTTCAAACCCGAGCTTGGCCTGCATCGCCTGGATATTGCGCAGCGCGACGCCGATCTCGTCGTCGCGCTCGACGACGACGCGGCTGTTCAGCCTTCCCTGCGCGATTTCGTCCATCGCGCCGTTGAGCCGTCCCATCGGCCGGGTGATGGCGCGGATCGTCTGCAGCCCCAGCAGGCCCCCGAACAAAAGGCCTATGCACAGTAACGCGACCACAAGACCGATGACTATGGTGTATTCGCGCTGGGCCGAATCGAACTCGAATTTTGCTTCCTTGATCTGGATCGCCACCAGCCTGTCCAGATCAGCCTTCACCGGGCCGAACAGCGCCTTGGCCTTTCCGGCCTGGAGGGCGGCCAATTCCTCATACTTGCCGGCGGCAAGCAATGGCAGACCGGCATTGATTCCGTTCTCGCGGTAGTTCTTGCGCGAAGCCACATACGAGTCCGCCACGCCCTTCTCTTCCGGGGTGAGATAGGTCGCCATGTATTCCGCCCAGACCTTGCTGATCGCCTCGGAATTTTTCACGACCTTGTCAGCGACATCGCCAACCGGCTTGCCGGCCCGCCCGTTGACAGCGGCGTCGTACAGCATGATCGAAGCTTCCTTCGAGCGGTCGTTGATCTCGAACAATTGAGCCAACGGCACCGCGCGGTCTTCATAGATCGATTTCATCCTGACGTTGCTGTTGTGCGTGGCCAGCAATCCGACCACGCCCATGACGACGACGAACATCGCCTGAGCCGCTATCAGTGTCGTCAGGCGCGCCTTCAGCGTACGGGTGAAGATGGCAAAACGGTCGGACAGAGAGCGACGACGCACCACGCCGGCATCGACGCGGTACGCCTGGGCCTTGCCGGCGCGCAAGAGCCCGTAGACGTGTTCGGCTTCCTGGCGCTGGTCAGCGGGCAGCCTGGAGCGGATCGACATGTAACCGGTGACCTGGCCGTTCTCCCAGATCGGGGTGGCGCTTGCCAGCACCCAGTAGAAGTCGCCATTCTTGCGACGGTTCTTCACCGCTCCCGCCCACGGCTTACCCTCCTTCAAGGTGTTCCAGAGATCTTCGAACGCCTCCGCCGGCATGTCGGGATGCCGCACGATGTTGTGCGGCTGATTGATCAGTTCCTGTTCCGGGAAGCCTGAGGCCTTGACGAACTGATCGTTGAAATAGGTCAGTTTTCCCTTGATGTCCGTCTTGGAGACGATCAGGACCTCGTCACCAATCGGATACTCGACATTGGTGACCGGAAGATTCTTTCGCATGGCCCCGCTCCTCGATGAAGCTTCATCGCAATCCCGCCGCAACGACCGTCCGAGTCGCGCTTGCCGCCTCCGAGAGAGGTAACGGCCGGAACCGTGAAATCGCGTTAATTTCCAGGACCGGAAGATTACGGGATCCGGCGCGAGTTTACAGAGCCCGATACCTCAGGTTGTCAGGCTGCCCGCACGCCCTCGAGAAACTTGCCGACCTCGAGTTTGAGGCGGTTGCTGTCTTTGGACAAAGACTGCGCCGCCGAGAGCACCTGCGATGAAGCCGAGCCGGTCTCGGTGGCGCCGCGCTGCACGTCGGTGATGTTGGAGGACACCTGCTGGGTGCCGTGGGCGGCCTGCTGCACGTTGCGGGCAATCTCCTGGGTCGCCGCGCCCTGCTCTTCCACCGCAGCCGCGATGGTCGAGGAGATCTCCGACAGTCTTTCGATGGTGCCACTGATCTCCTTGATTGCGCCGACCGAATCCTGTGTCGCCGACTGGATCCCGGCGATCTGCTGACCGATCTCTCCGGTCGCCTTTGCGGTCTGTTCGGCGAGCGCCTTCACTTCGGACGCCACCACCGCAAAGCCCCGACCGGCCTCGCCGGCGCGCGCCGCCTCGATCGTGGCGTTGAGCGCCAGCAGGTTGGTCTGCCCGGCGATGGTATTGATCAGTTCGACCACATCGCCGATCCGGCTTGCGGCCTTCGACAATTCACCGACGCGGTCGTTGGTCTTGCGCGCCTGGTCGACCGCCTCGCCGGCCATCCGCGCCGATTCCTGCACCTGGCGGCTGATCTCGTTGACGGAGGACGCCATTTCCTCGGTGGCGGAGGCGACCGACTGGACATTGGTGGAGGCTTCTTCGGACGCCGCGGCAACCATCGTCGCAAGCTCCTCCGCGCGCTCCGCCGTCGAGGTAAGCGTGCTGGCGGAGGCTTCAAGTTCGGTCGAGGCCGACGACACGGTTTCGACGATCTCGCCGACGGCGGATTCGAAGGTGTCGGCGAGCTTGACCATATCCGCCTTGCGCTGCCGGGCGGCGAACTGATCCTGCTTAGTCTTGGCCTCCGCCTCGTCGCGGGCCTTCTGCTCGGCGTTCTCGCGGATGACGGTCACGGTCTTGGCAAGGTCGCCGATTTCGTCGCCACGATCCGCGCCGGGAATGACGATATCGAGATTGCCCGCCGCCATCTGGCCCAGCGCGCCGTTGAGGCGCGTCATCGGACGAGCGATTCCCAGGAAGGAAAACAGCACCGATCCGACGATGGCTATCACCACCATGATCGCCGTTGCCAGATTGATCCAGTCGGCCCTGGCGGTCTCGGACGCGACTTCATCCCTCGAAATCTTCGCGTTCTTTTGTGCGTTCGCAACAGCGGCTTCCATCAATTCGCCGGACTCGGCGACCACTTTCAGCGTGCGATTTACGAGAATGTCGGCCTTCAATTCTTCGGCTTTGATGGTCTCGTCGTTGGCAGCCACGAATCGTGTCACGATCGACGTCATCGAGTCGACGCCGTTCCTGAATGCCTTGTCCTCGGTGAGACCCCGTATCCGGCCCAGAGCTTCTTCCAGCGCCGTCTTGTAAGTCGCAATGGTCTTCTTTGCGCTCTCCTCCCCGGTGGCGCTGAAACGCCAGACCGCGGCGCGAAGTCCCTTGATCCTGGCATCGGCCTGATTCAGCAGCAGCTCTGCATCCTTGCGATTGGCCAGTTCCGCCAACGCAGGGGAAGCCAGTTGGCTTTCGAAGGCCTTTTCCCACTCGGTCGAGATCGCCGTCCGCTTGTCGATCAAGGTCAGCAGGCTGGTCTGCGCCTTTGCAAGGTCCTCGACGCCGCCGCTATAGCTCGCCAACAACGACTTGATTTTTTGCAGCCGTTCCCTGGTTTCAGGCCTGAGGGCACTGGCGAACGCTGCATCGATTTGCTTGGCTGCTTCAGCTTCATACTGATGCACCTCGACGACGCTCTTGTCGACGTCCGCTATGGTCCTTGCCAACCTGGTGGCACGGCCTGCGAGCTGCAGCATCCGCATGTCCAAATGCGCGGTGAGCGTGCTATCGGAGACGCGCTGGGATCGTTCGGCGCGATCATTCGCCCCGGCGACCGTTGATTCCGTCACCATCTGGTTGGCGACCATGCCGATCGACAGCAATACGCCGACCGCGCCCGCGAGACCCAGCTTGTAGCCGATGCGATTGAGCTTGAGCATTTCGCCACGCCTTCCGATTTTTTCGGATTCAAATGATGGCGAGCGAAGCGTCGAATCCGACGAACAACGAACGCCGCTGCATTCAAGCATTAGCGTTCGCACCGTTAGCTTGCGTTAATTTCGGCGACCGTGGAACTACGGATCATCCCGAACTTCGTGGCGGCTCAATCGGCCGCGGTTGACGAACCGCGGCCGTTGGATTGGCGGAGGCGGCGGCCTCCGCGTATCAGGCGGCGCGTACCGCGTTGAGGAACTTGCCGACCTCGAGCTTGAGGCGGTTGCTGTCGCCGGACAGCGACTTCGCCGCGGTGAGTACCTGCGACGAAGCCTGGCCGGTCTCGCTGGCGCCGCGCTGCACGTCGGCGATGTTGGAGGAAACCTGCACGGTGCCTTGGGCGGCTTGCTGCACGTTGCGGGAAATCTCCTGGGTCGCAGCCCCCTGCTCTTCCACCGCGGCCGCGATGGTCGAGGAAATCTCCGACAGCTTCTCGATGGTGCCGCTGATCTCCTTGATCGCGCCGACCGAGTCGTGCGTCGCCGCCTGGATGCCGCTGATCTGCTGGCCGATCTCGCCGGTCGCCTTCGCGGTCTGCTCGGCGAGCGCCTTTACTTCGGAGGCCACCACGGCAAAACCGCGGCCAGCCTCGCCGGCGCGCGCGGCCTCGATGGTGGCGTTCAAGGCGAGCAGATTGGTCTGTCCCGCGATGGTGTTGATCAGTTCGACGACGTCGCCGATGCGGGCAGCCGCCTTCGACAATTCGCTGACGCGGTCGGTGGTGGTGCGGGCCTGGTCGACGGCCGCGCCGGCCATCCTTGCCGATTCCTGGACCTGGCGGCTGATTTCGTTGACGGAGGAGGCCATTTCCTCGGTGGCGGAGGCCACCGACTGCACGTTGGTCGAGGCTTCCTCGGAGGCCGCGGCGACCGTCGTGGTCAATTCCCGCGAGCGCTCGGCGGTGGCCGTCAGCGTGCCGGCCGAAGCTTCGAGCTGCGTCGAAGCGGAGGATACGGTCTGGACGATCTCGCCGATCATCGATTCGAAGTCGCGGGTGATGCCGTCCACCCGGCGTCCGCGCTCGATCTTGGCTTCCGCGTCACGGGCTGCCGCCTCGTCCGCGGCCCTCTTTGCGATCAAGGCCTCCTTGAACACCTGCAGCACGTCGGCCATGGCGCCGATCTCGGTCTTCTCGCCCTGATGCGGGACCTGCGCGGTCAGATCGCCGTGACCCAGCTCCTGCATCGGCTTGACGATGGAGGCGATGCCGCTCGAGACATCGCGGATCACATAGATGCCGACGCCAATGCCGACGACGACGGCAACGCCGAGGATGACGGCGAGCAGCGCGAAGGCGAACGAATAGTCGTTGGCCGCGTCCGTAGCCGCCTTGTCGGCGCCGGCGTTGTTGAGGTCGATATCCTTCTTCAGGATCTCGTCCGCCTGGAGCCCGATCTTGTTGACCGTCTTGGTATTCAGTTCATGGGCCTCGTGGGGGGTCTTGCCGGCTTCCTTGCGGGACAGCGCGACGACTTCCAGCGTACCTTGCCTATAGGCATCCCAGACTTTCGACCATTCGGTGTAAAGCGCGCGTTCCTCGGGAGAGGTAATCATCGGCTCGTAGTCTTTTCGGATTTTCGCGTTGCTCTCGACCACCGTCGCCAGGGTCTTCTCCGCCGCTTCCTTTTCCTCGAGCGTCTCCGCCAGCATGTGCTCCCGGATCACGTTGCGATAGGTAATGACGCCGGCACGCAAGTCGCCCAGTATCCGCACGCTCGGCAGCCAGTTGGTGTTGATGTCCACGGTGCTGGCGTTGAGCGACTTCATGTTCTTGACCGCCAGCAGGCCCATGCCTGTCATCGCAACCAGCAGGAAGGCGACGACGACCGTAATTTTGGCGCGGATCGAGTATTGGGCGAACATGGGCGGGAATCTCTCGGGTTGGGGCGCGTTGGACCGGCAAAGCAGCGATAATGACAATTGGTATCAAATCTGTTGCGTGCTGCGTTTGCGTTAACATTTCTCCGTAGGACTACTGAAAAATGCGGCACAAACCGAGCAGCGCGGCACAAACCGAGCGATGCGGTCGCTCAGCGCATCAACTTGAGGGCGTCCGAGAAGAATTCCGGCCCCCCGAAATTGCCGGACTTCAGCGCCAGCAACATCGCGCCGTCCCTTGAGCCCACGGCGCGCAGAACCGGCACGCCTGCAGCGATTTCCGCACCCACCAGAAAGCCGGGAATGCCCAGTCGATCCACCACCGCGCCGGAGGTTTCGCCGCCGGCGACCACCAGCCGCCGCACGCCCGATTGCACCAGACCTTCGGCGATGTCGGCCATCGCCTGTTCGATGGCATGCCCTGCTGCATCCCGGCCATGACGAGATTGCAGAGCTGCCACCTGATCCGGCGTCGAGCTGGACGCGATCAGGACCGGGCCGTCGTTGAGTCGCTCTTTTGCCCATGCCAGCGCGCGCCGCGCTTCGTCCTTGCCGGCGATCACCTGGTCGGGGTCGAGATGCAGCACCGGCATCACGGCTTCCGCGTTTCCAATCTGCTGCAGCGTCGCCTGCGAACAACTGCCAGCCAGGCAAGCTGCCGGACCGCCGACGGGCGCCTCGGAAGCAGCATTCGCCGCATTCGATTTGACCCGGTGTGATGCAACCAGAGCGCGGGCGAGACCGAGCCCAAGGCCGGACGCGCCGACGGAAACGCCATGATCCAGCGCGACCTTGCCAATCGTCTCGAGGTCGCGTTCGAACACCGCGTCCGCGATCGCCGCCCCAAAACCTTTTTTCGCCAGATCCGCGAGCTGCGCGCAGACGGCGTCCGGGCCGTGTGCGATGTCGGCGAGAGCGACCAGCCCGACCTTGGTCCTGCTCTGGCGCGCCAGCACCCGCACCAGGTTGGAATCATGCATCGGGTTGAGCGGGTGGTCCTTCAAGGGGCTCTCGTTCAGCGGCACCGAGCCGACGAACAGATTGCCCATATAGACGGTGCGGCCGGTTTCGGGGAACGCCGGCGTCACCAATACGATCGGATCGCCGGAATCGGTGCGCAGCGCATCCATCACCGGACCGATATTGCCGGCGTCGGTGGAATCGAAGGTCGAGCAGATCTTGAACAGCACGTGGGAGGCGCCGCGGCCGCGCAGCCATTTTTCCGCCGATCGCGTGCGCGACACGGCGAGACCGGCCTCGATCGACCGGCTCTTCAGCGACACCACCACCGCATCGACCTCAGGCAGCGCCAGATCGCGCGCCGGCACGCCGATGGTCTGCACCGTGCGCAGGCCGCAGCGCGTCAGCGTATTGGCGAGATCGGAGGCGCCGGTGTAGTCGTCGGCGATGCAGCCCAGCGGCAATGTCACGGCTTTACTCCGGCATAGGGCTTGAACCAGCCAAGGCCATCGGTGGTCTTGCCCCGCGGATTGTATTCGCAGCCGACAAAGCCGCCATAGCCGAGCCGGTCGAGTTCTGCGAACAGAAACGGGTAGTTCAGTTCCTCGCCATCCGGTTCGTTGCGCGAGGGGATGCTGGCAATCTGGATGTGACCGATGATCGGCATCATCTCGCGCAGGCGCATCGTGACGTCGCCATGGATGATCTGGCAGTGATAGATGTCGAACTGAAGTTTCAGGTTGGGGATCTTCAGCTCACTGATCAGGTCGCGCGCGAAGGAAAAATCGTTGAGGAAGTAGCCGGGGACGTTGCGCGAATTGATCGGCTCGATCACCACGTCGAGGCCGTGGGGCGCGAAGAATTCCGCCGCCCATGCCACCGATTTGTAGAACGCTTCCACCGCCTTGGCATTCCCGCGATCGGCCATGCCGGCCATCAGATGGACGCGCTTGACGCCGGTCGCCTGCGCATAGGGCAACGCGGTGGAGAGGCTCTGCTGCAGATCGGCAAAGCGATCCGGCAGTGCTGCGAATCCCTTTTCGCCGGCGTCCCAATTGCCCGGCGGCAGGTTGAACAGCGCCTGCGTCAGGCCGTTGCGGCGCAGCCGTTCGCCGACGGCTTCCGGAGGATGATCATAGGGAAACAGGAATTCCACCGCGGTAAAGCCTGCCCTGGCGGCGGCGTCGAAGCGATCGAGAAAGGGTACCTCGTTGAACATCATCGTGAGGTTGGCGGCGAAACGGGGCATCGATGGTCCTCTTGCTAATTCGCTTCTATTTCGGCTCGCTTCTAATTGAATTCGCTTCTATTTAGGCTCGCCGGGCAAATGCGTGCCGGTAACGCGGGCATACATCCGCGCCACTGACGCATCGTCGTCGCGGCCCATGCCGGAGGCCGCCGTCATCAGGAACATCTGCAGCGCCGCCGCCGCGACCGGCACCGGGAATCTCGCCGTGCGCGCCATGTCCTGGATGATGCCGAGGTCCTTGACGAAGATCTCCACCGCGCTGCGCGGCGTGTAATCGCCGTCGAGCACGTGCGGCATGCGGTTCTCGAACATCCAGGAATTGCCGGCGGACGCGGTGATCACCTCGTAGACCTTGCGGATATCGAGGCCCTGTTTGGCGGCAAACGCGATCGCCTCGGAGGCTGCGGCGATATGCACGCCGGCCAGCAACTGATTGATCATCTTGAACGCCGCGCCCTGGCCTGCGGCATCGCCGAGTTCGTAGAGCTTTGCCGCCATCGCATCCAGCGCCGGCCGCGCCTTGGCGAAGGCCGCGGGACTGCCGGAGGCGAGAATGGTGAGTTCGCCCTGTGCCGCGCGCTGCGCGCCGCCGGAGATCGGCGCGTCCAGATAATGCCGGCCGGTCGCTTCCAGTTGCTTCGCCAGCCGCCGCGCCACGTCCGGGTCCATGGTCGCCGAAGAAACGAATACGGCATCCTTGGCCAGCGTTTCGGCGACGCCGTTGGCGCCGAACAGAATGGTTTCGGTTTGCGCCGCGTTGACGACGACGCTGACGACGATATCGGCGGCCTTGGCCGCTTCCGCGGGCGTCGCGGCGCCTTTTCCGCCATCGGCTGCGAACCGCGCCACGGCCTCGGCCGAGACATCGCAGCCGGTAACCTCAAACCCCGCCCGCCTGAGCGACGTCGCCATGCCGAACCCCATCGAGCCCAGCCCGATGACGGCGATACGCGGTTTTGCGATGACGGCTTCAGGCATGCGGCACTTCCTTTGGGTTCCTCAGCGCCGAAATTCGGACCCGGCTTTGCCCTCTGGGTATCACGGCTTGGCCGCGCTGCCAAAGCATGAGACAAGGCGGTAAAGAGGAAGCTGCCATGACGGAAATCAAGCTCCGCGAGGAAATCTGCCGCCTCGGCCGCTCGCTGTTCGAGCGCGGGCTGACGCCGGGCTCCTCGGGTAACATCAGCGTCAGACTGGACGACGGCGGCTGGCTGGTGACGCCGACCAATGCCTCGCTCGGTTTTCTCGACCCGGCGCGGCTGTCGCGGCTTGACGCCGACGGCAAGCTCGCCTCCGGCGACGCCCCGACCAAGGAAGTGCCGCTGCATACCGCGCTGTACCAGACCCGCCGCAGCGCGCGCGCGGTGGTGCATCTGCATTCGACGCATTCGGTGGCACTCTCGATGCTGCCGGAGATCGATCCGCGCGCCGCGTTGCCGCCGCTGACGGCGTATTACCTCATGAAGTGCGGCTCAACCGCGCTGGTGCCGTATTATCGGCCCGGCGATCCCGCGGTGGCCGATGCGATCAAGGGGCTGGCCGGCAAATATTCCTCCGTGTTGCTCGCCAATCACGGCCCGGTGGTATCGGGCGAGTCGCTGGAGGCGGCGGTATTCGCCATCGAGGAACTGGAAGAAACCGCAAAACTCTATCTGCTGCTGCGCGGGCTCAGCCCGCGTTACCTGACGCCGGCGCAGATCGCCGATTTGTCGAAGACGTTCGGGTTGACCTTGCCGGATCATGGGCACGATTGATGGATGAGTCATTCCGGGGCGATGCGAAACATCGAACCCGGAATCTCGAGATTCCGGGTCTGCGCTTCGCGCATCCCGGAATGACGGAAGCAATGGATTGCTTCGCCACGTGCGCTCCTCGCAATGACGACTCACAGCACCGCGAGCTGCTTGTTCCGCAAATCCGTCACCAGCATCAGTCCCGGCGCGTGCGTGATGGCGAACGGCAGTTTTGCTGCCGCTATCACCGCCTGCGGGGTCACGCCGCAGGCCCAGAACACCGGGATCTCGTCGGCTTCGACAGGCACCGGATCGCCGTAGTCGGGTTTTGCGATATCCTTGATCCCGATCGAGTGGGGATGGCCGAGATGGACCGGCGCGCCATGCA
>Ga0208714_1000252_pt1 | contig 15608 bp, 11 predicted proteins | sample NGESurshal072012_3_FD_184461 | JGI IMG/M metagenome (GOLD analysis project Ga0208714, IMG submission 184461) | Arctic peat soil microbial communities from Barrow, Alaska - NGEE Surface sample 415-1 shallow-072012 (SPAdes) | ecosystem: Environmental > Terrestrial > Soil > Wetlands > Peat ... | reverse complement strand
GCAGGAAGCCACGGTATTCAGCGGCGTTTCGCTGGCATCGGCAATCTCTTGCAGTGTCATGCCGCTCCAGATACGGAGAAAGACGGCTTCCTGCTGTTCGGGCGGCAATTCGCGGAGAGCCTGCTGCAAGGCCAGTGCTTCTTCGGGTTTGCCGCCGGGGCGGATCAGCCATGTCTCGTTCTCAGGTATTTGGATTTCGCGCTGGCGATCGCGGCGCAAGTTCATCGAAGTGTTGCGAACAGCGCGATAGGCATAGGCCAGCGGTAATAAAGGCGCAGGCTCGCCTGCCCGAAGCAACTTCACAAAGACTTGTTGGACCACATCCTCCGCCGAAGCAAAGTCCAACCCACAGCAACACGCGTAAGCGGCGAGCGCGGAAGCATGCCTTTCATAGAGCGCCTTCACTTCTTCTGGAGTGAATTTTTGTGTCCCCAACGGCTCCTTCTTGCGCGTGCTGACTTCATGGGTATGACACATGAAAAGGAGGTTTTTGTCTAACGCAGAAAGAAGGCCCACAAGTACTGTCAGGCGTGACTGTGGCACCGTCAGAAGAGTTTGGGCAGGAACATGCCGGTGCGGTGCCGGTGTTCGCCGAAGCTGTCACCAAATTCGTGCTGCAGGAAGGACTCTTCCCGCCTGGCTTTGAAATAGAAGCTGATGTAGAGGAGCAGGAAGCCGAGGAGGTCGCGAAGTTGACTGTGAATCATCCCGGTGCCGAATACGCCGAGGAGAATGCCGGTGTAGATGGGGTGGCGAACCCGGCTGTACAGGCCGTTGCGGATGAGTTCGTGGTTGTCTTTAAGAGTAACGGTGCCGCTCCAATTGGAGCCAAGCGATAGACGCGCCCAGATGGAGATGGAAATGCCCACGGCGGTGAGGAGCAGCCCGGCCCACCAGAACACCGGGAGATTGGGAATGAGGCGGAGCCGCAGCCATGGGAAAGAATCAGCTTGGCCGAACAGGAACCAGAATCCGATGGCGAGGGGAGCGAGATGCCAGATGCGTTGAAGTGGCGTCTCGGTGCGTTTGGTTCTTTTTGTGGCGAACGCCAGCACCACCCAAAAACCGGCCAGCAGCATCCACAGCCATTTGGCGTAGTGCATGGCGCTTTCAGGTGTCAGGTTTCCGGTGAAGAAATTCTCTTGCATGGTTAGACAACTATTCTAGATGTGTTTCGTTCTTCTGCAGCGCGGGATTTAAGATTGTGGCAACACAATAAAGAGGAATAAGAGCAGCAAGCGGCGACGAGTCCCGGCTAAGCGAATCCGCAAGTTCTGCCCGTGGTTAAGAGACCGGAGCGGGCGCTTCGTCGGGGACTTTCCACTCCGTTTGTTCCGGAAGCATGGATTTTACGATGTCTTCAAATTCGTGCGAGCTCTTTACGTGGTCGGGATAATTGTGAGAGGTCAGGTCGAAGGAAGTGCCGTAGCGCGCGCGAACATTCTGGAGCTCTTCCTGCAGTCGATACGCAATGCGCTTGGCATTCAGCGTGTCGGTCTCCGGAAGCACCACGCCAAACAGATCGTCCGCAAGGTGGTAGATCGAATCAGTTGGCCGAAGCCGGCCCGACAAGGATTTGGCGGCATCGCTTAGAGCTGCGTTCTGGTCGTTCAGCGTAGCTCTCGCGCCGGGTTTCACTTTTATCAGCACTAGAGAAAGAGTTTTTTCCATGGTCAGCGCGCGGCGGAATTCCATCGTCAGGCGATCCCAGAAATGGTTCTGATCAGGCATGGATTTCAGTTGATCGGTGCTGGCCTGAATTTGCAATTCCACGTTGCGCTCGAGTTCAGAGAGCAGCTGTTCCTTGATTTTCGTAAAGGCGCGCTGGCGATCAAATAGATAGACGACAAACAGCAGCGTGACCACGCAGAAGCCCACGAACGCGCAACGCAGCGTCCACTCATTGCCTTCGGGATGCACGAACACTAGCGGATACATAAACGCGGCCAGGCCGCCCGCCAGCACTAAAACGAACACGGCGGAGAAGATGGTGAGCTGCAGGCCACGGCGATCCAGGCGATTAAGCTCTTCACGATTGATCTTGGGCATGGGCACCTGTCATGGCAACTTGCCCGAATGTGGGATCCCTGGAGTTGCCGCTACATACAGTCAAGATTCGGATTTAGGGCTGTTTGGGGCAATAGGAGCGCGGTACTGGTGTGATGAAAGAGGTATTACGGGAGCGAGGGTCACGCTGAGGCAACACGAACTGTGATGGCTATTTAAGTAGCGACTACGAAGGATAAATCGGGAGCCACGTAGCCGTAAGCCATGCGCGGAGTGTTGAAGGCGAAGCCGGGGTTGCCGGATCTATCGAGCAGGATGATCCCGCCGGTGCCTTTGCCTCGTGCGGCCAGCAGTTCGACAGCTTTTTGCGCGGCCTGCATCGCGGAGATAGCCGGATCGCGAAGCGAATCCGTGGCAAATTTGGCCATCACGATACGCATGATCGCTTCACCGTAGCCCGTGGAGGACGCGCCGCCGGTTTCGCAATCAGCGTAACACCCGCACCCGATGAGGGGAGAATCACCCACGCGGCCTGGAAGTTTGCAGCAGATGCCTCCGGTGGAAGTGGCGGCGAACAGTCGGCTTTGCTGGTCGATAGCAACGGCGCCGACGGTGCCCTGGTCATGTCCGCGATGATTTTTTGCGGCGTGAGAATCCTTGCTGCAGCGTTGCCAGGCTTCGCGCTCGACGGGTGAAACCAAGTCCGCAGAATCGCAGAGCGGGAGACCCGCTTGCGCGGCGAAACGTTCCGCGCCTTCGGCGACCAGCATCATGTGGGGACAGTCCTCGAGCACCCGGCGCGCAAGTCGAATGGGATTCTTGATGCGGTGCAGGCCAGCGACGGAACCGGCTTTCAGGGTGGCGGCGTCCATGACGATGGCGTCGCACTCAACCTGGCCGTCGAGATTTAGATGCGAACCGTAACCCGCATCGAACGCAGAATCGTCCTCAAGGATGGTGATTGCCGCTTCGATGGCGTCCAGCGCGTGCCCGCCGTTTTTCAGTATGGACCATCCTGCTTGCAGCGCCCGGAGGCAACCCGCTTTGCAGGACTCCACGGCGGCGTCGGGAATATCCCACGCACCACCATGAATAATTAAGGATGGAATCATTGAGAAAAAGAATTGCAGAGCGAGTGGAGTTTGTCCAGTTGGAGCTTACCTGTCGTTGGGTTCGGCAACATTTCCGCTGTGCCAAAAGCGAGGCTGTGGCACTCTAATTTCATGTGAGGGCCGGGACAATGCAGATCGGGATTGATAGTTTTGCGGCGGCAATTTCGGATCCGGTTACCGGCCTCACCCTCAAGCCGGTGGAGCGGATGCAACATCTGCTGGCGGAAATCGAATTAGCCGACCAGGTTGGGCTCGACGTGTTTGGCATTGGCGAACATCACCGGGCGGAGTTTCTGGATTCCGCGCCGGTGGTGATTCTTGCGGGCGCGGCATCGCGCACAAAAAATATCCGTTTGACCAGCGCGGTGACCGTCTTAAGTGCCGCCGACCCGGTTCGTGTTTTCCAGGAATTCGCCACCCTCGACCTCATTTCTAACGGGCGAGCGGAGATCGTGGCGGGACGTGGATCGTTCGTCGAATCTTATCCCTTGTTCGGCTTACGGCTGGAAGATTACGATTCGCTTTTTGCCGAAAAGCTGGAACTGCTGCTCAGGATTCGTGAAAACACGAATGTGGAATGGTCGGGGAAACATCGCGCCGCACTGACCGGGCAGGCGATCTTTCCGCGGCCGCTGCAGAATCCTTTGCCCATTTGGGTCGGAGTTGGCGGAACGCCCACCTCGTTCGTGCGCGCGGGGATGCTCGGGTTGCCACTGATGGTGGCCATCATTGGCGGAGAGCCGGAGCGGTTTCGCACTTTGATCGACCTTTATCGCGAGGCTGGTCGTCGCGCGGGGCACCCTGCGGAAAAGCTAAGCGTGGGGCTCCACCTGATTGGATTTCTCGGCGATACCACCGGGCAGGCTGCGGATGATTTCTTTCCGGGCTATGCGCATACCTTCACGGAGATCGGGAAGGAACGTGGCTGGCCACCGACCACGCGTGGGCAGTTCGACGCGCTGCGTGGACCGACAGGTGCTCTCATGATCGGCGACGCGGAAACGGTAGCGGCCAAGATTCTTTATCAACATGAGCAGCTTGGTGGCATTTCGCGCGTGACATTCCAGATGGGTGTGTCGACCCTCCCGCATCCGAAAATGTTGCGCGCCATTGAGATTCTAGGAACGCGTGTTGCGCCTTTGATCCGCAAGGAGCTCAAGACTGCGGCTACTGTATAAAGTCCGGTTGAAAAGAAAGGGAATTTAGCCCACGAATCGCGGAGCTCGGCTCGAACGGAAAGCGTCAGAGGCAGTTATTTAGCAAATGGCAGGTGTGGACCTTCGTCAATGTGAGATTTGCGCGACACATCCCTTCCGGATAAACCAACTAGGCACACCCTCTTCCTCCCCGCGCACTTTGCGCTATGCTTTTCATGCCCAGTTAGAGTGAACAATATGCAAAAGTGTTCGCCGCCAATCGCCGCGGCAATAATTAACGTGGTAACCAGATCAAGCGAATCGCAATACTGAGGGAATCAAAATGAGCAGCAAGCAACTACGGTTTTCATTTCAAATCATTCTCGTGACCCTCGCGCTGGCTCTCGCCTCGACGGCCGTCGCTCAGAAAGACAAGAAAAAGAAAGCCGACGATGCGAACTCCAAAGCCGCCTCCACCAATCTGATGCAAAATCAGCCGGACCAGGACAAGGTCGAATTCGCCATCTCTGAAATGCTCGGGGCTTGGCAAATTGGCGACATCGACCGGTTGCACAAAAATATTGCCGATGACGTGGTGGTGGTGAACGGCATGTGGGCGCCACCCGTAGTGGGTTGGACGAACTACCTGGCCAGTTACCAGTCGCAACGCGCGCGCACCCAGCAAATCCGCATGGATCGCACCAACACATTGATTCGCATCACTGGCACTATCGCTTCGGTATGCTATCAGTGGGAATTTTCCGGGGTCGTTGATGGTCAGCAAAGCGCCGCGCGCGGCCAGACCACTCTGCTACTCGAAAAGCGTGCCGGCAACTGGATGATCATCCACAATCACACCTCAATCGTGGATTCCGGCAATCCCGCACACACAGCCACCGTGCCGCAACCCCAAACGCAACCCGCGGTCGCAACCGCTCCCAAACCCTGACAGGTGATGAATCGCTGCAAGCGCCACTGCGCCGGAGAGTTAGAAATTGCTCTTCAGCCCGTGGTATACCACCATCCCCATCATCACCAGCAGCAACACTCCTGAAGCGATCCCGGAGGTCATCAGCGGGCGCGAAAGCGAATTGATTTTGCCGACCAATTCTTTCTGTTCGAGCGCCAATCGCTCTTGTCCCGGATCGATGAATATCTGATCGTCTTCGTGGCTGGAGAGTAGGCTTCGCCAGATGATCAACACAATGAAAATGCAGGTGGCGACGCCCCAGGCAATCAGAAGGTACAGCAGTGGGCCCAGTAAGACGGATTCCATGGCTTCCATAAATACCCCTTGGGAACCGGTCGATGCCCGTCTCTAGCAACGGGCAAGGCTTATTCGGGCGGAGTATATCACTACGCACTACGAATACCAGTGCTTTAGCGCCCTTCAAAACCGGCCGCAGGGCTTGGAGTCGAAGTACTTCGAATGATAAACCGGTTAGTTTAAAGCATAGGTAAACAAGGTCAGCTAAGTCTTGTTTATTCAGTATATTGAAAGCTCGGCCACGGAGATGGCTACCCGTCTAGCGGAAGACTTGAAGAGCTTACTCTTTGGGCCGTAAGGCAATTCACCTATTCCCCAAACTGACAGCACTCCCCCCTCCTTTCGTACTTTGGCTTGCTTGACGAACTGCAAAAACTCTTCTGGGTTGCATTCGTTTTATAGCGCCGCGCTCTAATGCTTCCCTTACGCCCGTTTTCCTATTGTCGGCCTCACCGCCGACAATCCCCTTACCATCGCAGGCACCGGAGATTTCTATCAGAACACCCTGACCAATTTCCGCGATCCGCAGTCCGCGCAATGGAACCTCACTCTCGAACGCGAACTCACTCGCAACATCACCCTCCGCGAAAGTTATCTCGGCATGAACTCCTACCGCATGAGCCAGACCGTCGATCTCAATCAGGTCGCTCCCAGCAGCATTTTCCCTAACCCCAATCCCAAACCGTATCCCAATTGGGGCCGAATCCTTTCCACCACCAATCAGGGCAACGTCAATTACCAGGCCATGCAGTCCGAATTAAACATCCGCGCGCGCGTCGGCCTTACCACCCAGGCCAGCTACATCTGGGCCAAAAATTTAGGCAACGTCGGCGGCGATGCGCCCACTTCTCTCAACCCGGAAATCATTTACGGCACTCCAGTCGCAAATCGTTTCGACCTCACCGCCAATCGCGGCAACATCGCGCAGACCCGGCGCAACCGTCTTGTTGCTACCGCCATCTACGAATTCCCCGTCGGCAAAGATCGCAAATTCTTTTCCGATCTCAACCACTTCTCGGAAACTCTGATCGGTGGATGGTCGTTCAGCACCGTCGCCCTCTGGGAAACCGGTCCCTACCTCACCCCGGTCACCAGCCCCAGCTACGATCCCGGCAATCTGGATCTCGCCTATCGCGGGGCTTATCAACGCCCCGATTGTCTCTCCGGCCGTCCTGCGGCAGGCGGCGCAACCGGCAGCATGTTCAACATCAACGAATTCAATCCCGTTCCTTCCCCCCCACTGGAACCTGTGGCGTTGGCATCCTCGTCGGTCCCGGCACCACTACGATTGCCGCCGGGCTGGCCAAGAAATTTGTCCTGAGCGAGCGTTTCCAGTTGCGCCTGGAAGGCACCTTCACCAACATCCTTAATCATCCAAACTTTGCCCCGCCTTCGACCGACGTCACTTCTCGGTCCACTTTTGGCGTGCTCACCAGCGTTCAGACCGCCGAAAACAACGGCAATCGCACCGGCCAGGTTTCCCTGCGACTGCAGTTCTGACGGGCACTACGTTCGTTGCGGAATCCCTTGCGAACAAGGTAGAATTCAATCTGTGCCCGAATGGCGGAATTGGCAGACGCGCTAGCTTCAGGAGCTAGTGGCCTCACGGTCGTGGAGGTTCGAGTCCTCTTTCGGGCACCATCTCTTGTTTCTTTCCTTCTGGCACGGTCAGAACAAAATCCAATGTGAATGTTATTCCCCTCCGAATTGTCGTATACTCGCGCAACTCTCCCTTAACTTCCGGGCGTTCAGTCGATAGATCGGTCAATTGATTTTGCTGTGGAGGCGCGATGGTTACCGCTGTGGCACATCCCGGCAGTCTTACGACCGCCCCGCCAGGCCGTCGCTATGATCACTATTTTTTTTCAGCCATGGCTCTTCTCCTGCTCGCCGCGGTGTTCCTGGGCTTCGCGCACTCCTACTACCTTGCAGGCATCCTCCGCGCGCCGCTTCCTAGCTTCATCATTCACTTGCATGGCGCGGCTTTTACTTGTTGGATCATTTTATTAGTAACGCAAACCTCTTTGGTCTCCGCAGGCCGCGTTGACATCCACCGCCGTCTCGGCATCGCCGGCTTCCTGCTCGCTTGTCTCATGATCGTCCTCGGCGTTCTGGCGGCAACCGATTCGCTCGTGCGTGCCGCCGGACCCCCGGGCCGCGACGTCAAATTTTTCTACATCATTCCGCTGACGGACATGCTGATCTTCACCGTCCTCATCTTTTTTGCCTTTCGCGCTCGCTCCAATTCTTCCGCTCACAAGCGCCTGATCCTTATTGCCACCTGCGGCTTGGCCATCGCCGCCATCGCCCGCTGGCCTTTCGCCTTTCTGTTTCGCAATCCCATCCGCGCAGCGCTCATCTCCTACTTGTTTCTGCTCATCATCGCAGCCTATGACTATTGGTCTACACGCAAGGTTCATCGCGCCACTCTCTACGGCGGAGCCTTCCTCATTTTTGTCCAACAAATCCGCATTCCCATCGGCCACACCGCCGCCTGGCACAACTTCGCCGCTTGGGTCCAGATTCACGCTCGTTAAAAAACAGACTTCGGCTCCGCTCCCGGCTGTTACCGCGGGCCCGTAGTATTTCCGGAGTCGCTTACGGCCGTGCTGACTGCTTGCCTCGTAGCGATCCTTACGACTTCGCCAGATAATCAGGCAACTTTTCGTTGATCAGCGAGCTCCATCCGCTGGCAAAATTCGCTCTCGACAGTTCCGTCGCTCCCCGCGGATAGCTTTCCAATCCCGCGTGCGTCAGCCGCAGCTTCGTTCCACCGGCCTCCGCAAACAACTCCATCGTCGCCAGCGAACTCCCGCTGTACCCTTTAAACCTCCACTCCACCGAATATTTTCTTCCCGGCTCCACCTCGATCACCTTCCACAAATGTGGATACTCCTTGCCCTCATGCCGCACCATGAATTCCGTTTCGAAACCCACCTCCGCCTTGAACGAATGCAGCTCTCCCATAAACCATTTCTTCATTTGCTCGATTTCCGTGATCGCTTTCCATACCGTCTCCATCGGCGCATCAAACGTCCGCTCGATATTCACCGGATATGCCGCCAGGTGCTCTCCCAACCTGCCAATCGTCTGCGACAATCCCTCCACGGCCTTATGTTGTTTGTCCACCTTGTCACGCAACTCCGCGGACTCAAACACTATCCGCATCGACACCGCCGTTTTCGTTCCTTCCTCCTCCAGCAGCACCGTCGAGCGAAACAATGGATGAGACACGTGGTCGTACACGATGCTCTCCGGTTTCACCACCTCCACATACACGATCTTGTTTGGAGAGTCCCTTCCATCGGGCCCGTGCATCACGTGCTGCCACACTCCCCCCGGCTTCACGTTCATCTCTGATGTCGTGGTCGTAAACCCAATCGGTCCCCACCACTTCGAAATATGCGCTGGCTCCGTAAACATCTTCCAGACCAATTCACGCGGCGCATCGAAAACCCGCTCCGCATAAATCTCCCGCTCCGCCGTACTCGCTGTGACGTTCGCTCCTGGTTTACTTGACGCCATGTTTCTTCCCCTTTTTGTTCGTCGCGGAATTCTTCGCCTGCACATTTTTCAACTCAACAAGATAGTCTTCCAGCCGGTCGAAGCTCGCTTCCCAGAATCGCCGGTAATGCTGCACCCAATCCGCCACATCCTTCAGCGGAGCCGCCTGCAACCGGCACGGTCTCCACTGCGCATCCTGTCCCCGCGCAATCAGTCCCGCCCGTTCCAGCACTTTCAGGTGCTTCGACACCGCGGGTAGACTCATCTCAAAGGGTTTCGCCAACTCCGTCACGGAGTTATCGCCGGTAATCAGCCGCGCCAGAATCGCCCGCCGCGTAGGATCTGCCAGCGCCGCAAACGTGGTACTCAGCCTGTCCGAAGTCATATCGTATTTAACCATATGGTTAAATACGCCGCGCACTCTTTCCCTGTCAACTTATTTCTTTCTTTTGGTACAGCTCCACCTCATCCCTTTCGACTGGACTCTCGTACAGCTTTCGCAACACTCTCGATTCCTGCTATTCCTTATCGGGCGAAAGTGTCGCACTCTCGCTTTAGGCAACTCAATCGCTAGCCGGCGCTTCCTAAGCCGGATAACGGAGGCCGTGTGCGCCAGAGCGCGCCGGGCAGCAACGGTACCATCGCGTTTCGCAAAAGTTTCGAGCGGGCATTCCTATCCTCGTTCCTGCTCCTGGGCATCACTCTGTTCCTCCCCTCCGTGGTCCGCGCGCAAATCTCTCCCGGACCGCTCTCCAAAGCCCACTCTTCCCTCAGCGGCACCACGCAATGCGCTTCCTGCCACTCTTTCGGGACCAGCACTCCCACCTTCAAGTGCATCGATTGTCACAAAGAAGTCGCGCAAGATCTTTCCGCGAAGCACGGTTACCACTTCGAAATGCAGATGCGCAATCCCAATGGCAAAGATTGTGTGCGCTGCCACTTGGAACACAACGGCGAGACCTTTCACCTGGTCCGCTGGGAACCTTCCCTGCAAAAATTTGATCACAAACAGACCGGCTACAAGCTCGAAGGCAAACACGCCAGCCTCGTGTGCGAAAAATGCCACACCCCGGCGCACATGCTTCCCGCCAATCGCGAACTCATCAAGATGAAGGACCTCAGCAAGTCTTTCTTCGGCCAGTCCACCAATTGCATTCCCTGTCACACCGATCCGCACAAAGGCCAGCTTGGAAACGAATGTACCAAGTGCCATAACGTCGAAAGCTGGAAAGCGGCCAAGGATTTCGACCACTCCAAAACGAAATATCCCCTTACCGGCCTGCACATAAAGGTCGCTTGTGAAAAGTGCCACAAGGCAGAGACTCCCGGCGGTCCGGCGCGCTACCAGAACATGAAGTTCGATACCTGCAGCGCCTGCCACACCGATCCCCACAAGGGTGAATTCAAGAAGTCTTGCGAGTCTTGCCACACCACCAGCAGTTGGAAAACTCTTTTGCCCGGCTTCGACTTCGATCATTCCAAAACAAAATATCCCTTGGTCGGAAAACACGTGCAGGTTGCCTGCGTAGCCTGCCACTTGAATGGCGATTTTAAAAAGCAAATACCCTTCACCAATTGCAGCGATTGTCACAAACCCGATCCGCATAAAGGTCAGTTTGAAAAGCGCGAAAAGAAGGGTGAATGTTCGGAATGTCACAACGTCGAAGGTTGGAAGCCTTCACTCTTTGGCGTGAAGGAACACGACTCTTCCGGCTATCCTTTAAAGGGCAAGCACGTCACCGTGGAATGCGCTAAGTGCCACATCCCCGCGGGCAAAGACACCATTTACAAAGTGAAATTCGCCGCCTGCCTCGATTGCCACAAGGACGCCCACGACAATCAATTTGCCGCCGCTCCATTCAACAATCGTTGCGAGACCTGCCACACCGTTGTCGATTTCCACCGCTCCACCTATACCATCGCCAAGCATAAGACCACTCGCTTCCCGTTGGCAGGCGCGCACGTTGCTGTTCCCTGCGCCGATTGTCACAAAGCGGGCACCGCAGGCCGCACCGATAAAATTCTTCCATTCCATTACGAAGACCGCACCTGCACGGCCTGTCACAAGGATCCACACAAGGGCGAATTCAACGATCGCATGACTCGCAAGCGCGCCAACGGCACAGCCTTCGGTTGTGAGGCCTGCCACAATGTAAAATCCTGGGCCGACATCAACGGTTTCGATCACGCCAAGACCAAATTCCCTCTTGTGGGTGCTCATCGCACCGTCGTCTGCGGCGATTGCCACAAGGCCACTAGCAGTTACGAATCGCGCTTCAAAGGCACTCCGCAACAATGTGAGGCTTGTCACAACGACGCCCACGATTCTCAGTTCATTGCCAAGGACGGCAAGACCCATTGCGGCGATTGCCACAATTCCCAGCGCTGGGTGCCCTCTACCTTTGACCACGATACCAAGACGCACTTTGCCTTGACCGGTGGACATGCCAATGTTCCCTGCGCTAAATGCCATACGCAGACCAAATTAGTCGGGGATAAGTCGATTGTTATTTATAAGAATACTCCAACAAAGTGCGTCGACTGCCACGGCGACAATCCCAAGATCATGAATTCTCAAATGCCCCTCTCTTGAGTACTTCTTTCTCTTCGCTGTAAAAAATACTTACAGTTCGTTGTAATGCGCCGTTAACAGTTTCATCAAGTCTTTCATTCATTTAAAATAACCGCCTATTTCCTAGGAAAACGAGTGTTTTTTTACTGGAACCCCGGGCAACCACTGGCATCGCATGTGCAACATATGTTTCATGCCCCTCAGGTGCCAATCGTTCGTACTACAAAAACGCGAGTGACAACTGGCCTTTAACTGGCCGCCTGTACAGTTGTTACAGCACTAGCCCCAGCTAGAAAATAGTAAAGATTTTCAGCAGAGTCCCCGCGACGCCCGGCCAGTCGCGGCAACGGAGAGCCTTACGCACATTTCGCTCCAAATCGCTCTTTGGGTACTACTTGCTTTCTCTTCAGCCGGATCACGCCCCACGCCTGCGGCCAGCGCCTCGCTGAAAACTCTCCCTGCTGCTCAGAATCAAACCACTCGGAATCCGCACGGCCCCTTGAATATTCCCTGCGAAAATTGCCACACTTCCGCGGGCTGGCGCCCCATCCGCGCCGTTCCCGAATTCGATCACAACAAAACGAATTATCCCCTGCGCGGCCTCCACGAAAAAGTGAACTGCGTGCAGTGTCATATTCAGCCGGCGTTCACCAATGTTGGCAAGAACTGCGCTGATTGCCACGCTGATATTCACCGTCGCCAAATGGGCGCGGATTGCGCGCAGTGCCACACCGTCAAGGGTTGGAATTTGGCCACCCAACAGGTCAAAGATCACCAGAATCGCTTTCCGCTACTCGGTGCTCACGCCGCTGTTCCCTGCGAATCCTGCCACAAGAGCGCGGCCGTCGGTCAGTTCCTCGGCCTCTCCACGCAATGCGATTCCTGCCACCTTAAAGACTGGCAGAACACCACCAATCCTCCGCACCAGAGCGCGGGCACTGCTTTCGCCTCCAGCAATTGCCAGTCTTGCCACAAGTTCGATAGCTGGCTCGGCGCCACCTTCGATCACTCTGGCACTGGTTTCCCCTTAACCAATGGCCACGCCAACGTGGCTTGCATCGCTTGCCACATCAACAACAACTACAATCTGAAAATTGCTCCCACGGATTGCGGCAACTCCGGCTGCCATCTCTCCACCTGGCAGAAGACCAACAATCCTCCCCATGCGACCGCTGGCGCTGCCTTCGCTACCTCACTTTGCAGTACTTGCCATACTACCGTGAGTTGGACCACCGCCATCTTCGACCACAACTCGACTGGTTTCCCGCTGACCAACGGCCACGCCAACGTCGCCTGCGCTACTTGCCACATCAACAACAACTACACCCTGACTTCCGGCGCATGCCAGAATTGCCACCTCCCCCAATGGCAGCAGACCACTAACCCAACGCACTCCACCGCAGGTCCGGCTTTCGCTGCTTCCAATTGCACCACGTGCCACAACACCGTGAATTGGACCACCGCCATTTTTGACCACACGACGACTGGTTTCTTGCTCACCAATGGCCACGCCAACGTTCCCTGCGCCTCCTGCCACGTCAATAACAATTACAGTTTGCAGATCGCTCCCACGGACTGCGGAAACTCCGGTTGCCACCTCACCAAATGGCAACAAACCACCACCCCCGTTCATTCCAGTTCCGGAACCGCCTTCGCGGCAACAAACTGCGCCAACTGCCACACCACACAGGGTTGGGACGCTGCTTCGTTTAACCATAGCGTTACCGGTTTCGCTCTCACCGGCACGCACATGTCTCCCACGCCGACGTCCTGTGCTTCCTGCCACATCAACAACAATTATTCTTTGAATTCCGCCGATTGCCTCACCTGCCATCAGCCCGACTGGAACAAGACGCAGACCCTCGGCGGCAATGTTCCCAATCACGTCGCCTCGAATTTCCCGACCACCGCCGCAGCTTGCTCTGCCTGCCACACCATCACCACTTGGGCCGACGGCAAATTCGATCACAGCACCACCGGTTTCCCCCTTACCAACTCGCACCAACTCGTCGCCAACGGCGGCAAAGTTCCCAGTTGCACTTCTTGCCACATCAACGGCAATTTTGCCCTCACCATTCAGCCCACCGATTGCGGCAATTCCGGCTGCCACTTGTCGACTTGGCAGGGTACCAACAATCCCACGCACTCCACTTCCGGCCCCACTTTCGCGGTTGGCAACTGCTCCACGTGCCACAACACCATCGACTGGACCAGTGCCACTTTCGATCACAGCACCACCGGTTTCCCGCTCACCAATTCGCACCAACTGGTCCCCGCGGGTAAGGTTCCAACTTGCGCGGCCTGCCACATCAATAACAATTACGCCCTCACCATTCAGCCCACGGATTGCGGCAATTCCGGATGCCACCTTTCCACCTGGCAGCAAACGAATAATCCTACGCACTCCACTGCCGGCGCTCCCTTTGCCGCCGCCAACTGCTCGACTTGCCACAATACGATTACCTGGACCACCGCGATCTTCGATCACAGCTCGACTGGCTGGGCGCTCACCAATTCACACCAACTGGCTCCTGCCGGAAAAGTCGGTGCCTGCACCGATTGCCACATCAACAACAACTACACCTTCACCATCGCGAACACGGATTGCTACGGTTGTCACCAGGCTGCCTGGACCAGCACCCAGACGCTCGGCGGCAACGTTCCAAATCACGTCACCGCCGGCTTCCCCACTTCGCAGTGCTCCACTTGCCACAACACCTTAACTTGGGCCACTGCGACGTTTGATCACAGCACCACCGGTTTCCCGCTTACCAACTCGCATCAGCTTGTTCCCGCTGGCAAAGCTGCAAACTGCGCTGCGTGCCACATTAATAACAATTACGCCCTCACCATTCAGCCCAACGATTGCGGCAATTCCGGTTGCCACCTCTCCACTTGGCAGGGCACCAACAATCCCACGCACTCCACTTCCGGTGCTCCGTTTGCCACCGCGAACTGCTCCACTTGCCACAACACCATCACGTGGACCACCGCCACGTTCGATCACAGCGTCACCGGCTGGCCCTTGACCGGCTATCACCTCACTACCGCCACCTGTGTGCAGTGCCACGTCAATAACAATTACACCCTGACCACCGCCAACACCGATTGCTATGGCTGTCACCAGGCGGCTTGGACCAGTACGGCCACCCTCGGCGGCATCGTACCCAATCACGTTGCGGCTGGCTTTCCTACGGCGCAGTGTTCCGCGTGCCACACCACCACGAATTGGACTTCTACCTGGAGCCACAACACTACCGGCTTCCCGCTGCAGAATCTGCATCAGTTCGCGCCTGCGGGCAAAGTCAACGCCTGCATCGATTGCCATATTTCGAATAACTACTCTTTGCAAATCGCGCCAACCGCCTGCGGCACTTCTGGCTGCCACCTCACCACTTGGCAGACCACCACGCAACCTGTGCACTCCACGGCCGGTGCAGCCTTTGCGCTTGCCAACTGCTCCACCTGCCACACCACCGCCGGCTGGGGTACCGCCAACTTCGATCACAGCGCCACCGGCTTCGCTCTTATCGGCACACACGCCACCACCGCCTGCGCCCTGTGCCACATCAGCAACAATTACAATTTGACTGCCGCGAATACCGATTGCCTGGGCTGCCATCTGGCCGCTTGGAATACCACCAATCCGCCGCCCAACAGCAGCGTTCCCAATCACGTCACTGCCAATTTCCCGCAGACCGCCGCGGCCTGCTCTGGTTGCCACACCATCACCGTCTGGGCTGACGGCAAATTCGATCACAGCACCACCGGCTGGCCGCTTACCGGCGGTCACATTGTTCCCACCGCCAACGGCGGCGTTCAGGCCTGCACGGATTGTCATGTCGGCGGCAACTACACCCTGACCGCCGCCAACACCGCCTGCTATGGCTGCCATGTCGCGCAGTGGACCAGCACGCAAACTCTCGGCGGCACCGTTCCGAACCACGTCTCCGCAGGATTCCCCACCACCTGCGATACTGCCGGCTGCCACAACACCACCAGCTGGCTCG
>Ga0208714_1000250_pt1 | contig 15651 bp, 16 predicted proteins | sample NGESurshal072012_3_FD_184461 | JGI IMG/M metagenome (GOLD analysis project Ga0208714, IMG submission 184461) | Arctic peat soil microbial communities from Barrow, Alaska - NGEE Surface sample 415-1 shallow-072012 (SPAdes) | ecosystem: Environmental > Terrestrial > Soil > Wetlands > Peat ... | reverse complement strand
CGATCTGCTTGATCGCCAGGACGATCTCGCGCAGCAACGTCACATCCATCGCGTTCATCGGCGGCCGGTCGACGGTGAGCACGAAAAGGCCCTCGTCGTGCTCGCTCACGCTCACGTGCTCCATCGCCGGGAGCCTATTGAACGCGCATCGACGCTCGCCACAGCTCGTGCGCCGCGCTCGGAGCGGGCGACGGCAGGGGCCGACTACGATCGAGCGATGACCGCCGTGCGCGTGCTGCGCGTGTTCACCGGCGAAGCCGGCGAGTCGGGCAACCCGCTCGGCGTCGTGTGCGACGCCGCCGAGATCTCCCAAGCGCGCCGCCAGGCGATCGCCGCCGAGCTCGGCTACTCAGAGACCGTGTTCGTCGAGCGCGACACGCACGTGCAGATCTTCACCCCGGCGGCCGAGCTGCCCTTCGCCGGGCATCCGATGGTCGGCAGCGCGTGGCTGTTGCGCCGGCCGGTGCTGCATGTGCCGGCCGGCGACGTGAGAGCTCGTGTGCAGGGCGATCGTGCCTGGGTGCTCGCGCGCGCGCAGTGGTGCCCGCGCTTTGAGCGTCGCCAGCTCGCCACAGCTGCCGAGGTCGATGCCTTCTCCGCGCCAGCCGGCGGCAGCCTGCAGGCGTGGGCCTTCAGCGACGAAGCTCGCGGTCGCATCCGCGCGCGCGTCTTCGCGCCGGACCTCGGCGTGCCCGAGGACCCGGCCACCGGCTCGGCCACCGTGGCGCTCTGCGCGGCGCTCGACCGGGCGATCACGATCGAGCAGGGGCCGGGTTGTCTGATCGAAGCGCGACCGCTGGGCGACGGTGTGATCGAGCTCGGCGGGCGCGTCGCCGACGACGGGATTCGCGAGCTCTAACCGTTTGCCAAGCCGGTCGCGCGCGGGGTTCACGCCGCCGGGAAACGCGCCGCCCACGGCTCGCATTGCACGCCGGCGGCGTTGATCACGTAAGAGATCAGCCGATACCAGCCGGCCGTGACGAGCAGCTCGAGCAGCTGATCCTCGGCGAAGCTCGCAGCCAGCTTGGCCCACAGCTCGTCGGACACGGTCGCCGTGTCATACAGCTCGTCGGAGAGCTCGATCAGCAGCGCATCGGAAGCGCTCCAAGCGGCGTCGTCGGCACCGCCATTGACCGTCGCCGCGATCTGCGCGTCGGTCAGGCCGAGCGGCTTGCCGTAGGCCAGCACGTGCACGCCCCACTCGTACTCGGCTCCCGCACGCGCGCACGTGCGATGGATGACGATCTCGCGCTCGCGCGGCGCCACCCGCCCGTGTCCGAGGATGCCCGCGCCGAGCGGACGCATGCGCGAGGCCAGCTCCTCGTGGACGTTCAGCGTGCGAAACAGCTTCAGCGGCTCGAGCTCGGAGCCCGGCGGCATCCACTTGCGCAGCGCCCCGTCGATGTCAGGTGCGTACGGCGGCTCCAGCGGGGCGATCCGCGGGCTCTGTGCGATCTCCGGCATGGCTGTCCTTTCGCTTCGGGAATCGAAACAGACACTCTAGCTTCTAAATCCAAAGCAAGCCTGGGAGTCTCGCGACGCTCGTGGCGCGAAGCGATGAGCTTTCGCCGCCGGCCCCGTCATAAGGGCATCGCTACGCTAGCCCACCGATGAGCAGTTCATCCCCCGCAATCGAGGTCGAGCAGCTCGTGCGCGAGTTCCGCAAGGGACCGCGCGCCGTCGACGGCATCGACCTCGCCGTCTCCCCCGGAGAGATCTACGGCTTCCTCGGCCCCAACGGCGCCGGCAAGTCGACGACCGTGTTGATGCTCACCACCTTGCTGCCGCCCACGAGCGGGCGCGCGCGCGTGGGCGGCTATGACATCTTGCGCCAGGGCTCGCAGGTCCGCGCGTCGATTGGCGCCGCCCTGCAGGAGGCCGCGCTCGACGCGATCCTCACCGGTCGCGAGCACCTGATGCTGCAGGCGACGCTCCAGGGAATGCCGAAGGCCGACCGCACCCGCCGCGCGCAGGAGCTGCTCGAGCGTGTCGGCCTGACCGAAGCCGCCGACCGGCGCGTCGGCGGCTACTCCGGCGGAATGAAGCGCCGGCTGGACCTCGCGCTGGCGCTCGTCCACGGGCCGCGCATCCTGTTCCTCGACGAGCCCACCACGGGCCTGGACCTGCAGAGCCGCAGCGCGCTGTGGGAGGAGGTCGCGCGGCTGGCGAAGGAGGAGGGCATGACGGTCTTCCTGACCACGCAGTACCTCGAGGAGGCCGACGCGCTGGCCGACCGCGTGGGGATCATCGACCACGGCAAGATCGTCGCCGAGGGAACGCCCACGCAGCTGAAGGAGGAGATCGGCAGCCCCACGGTCGAAGTCGTGCCCGCCGACGCGGGCGCCGGTGACGCGCTGGCGCAGCGGCTCGCGAGCTTCGGCCAGCTGGCGCGCAACGGCCGCGGCGCCGTCACGGTGCAGCTTCCCGGAGGCGAGTCGCAGCTCGCCGAGATCGTCCGCGTCCTCGACCAGGCCCACCTGAAGGTCGCCTCGCTGCAACTGCATCAGCCATCGCTCGACGACGTCTTCCTGGCGAAGACCGGGCGCAAGCTCGAGGGCGCCGGCGAGGATCAGGATGAGCGTCAGCCCTAGCGCCGTCGCGCTGGCGCCGCCGCATCTGTTCGAGCAGGTCGGCGCGGTCGCGCGCCGGTCGGTCATGCGCACGGTGCGCCAGCGCGGGCTGCTCGTGTTTCCCCTGCTGTTCCCGCTGATCCTGTTCGCGATCAACGGCAGCGCGCTGGGCGCGGCGACGAAGATCCGCGGCTTCCCGCCGGTCAGCTATCGCGACTTCGCGCTGGCCGTGCCGTTCATCCAGGGGGCGCTGTTCGTAGCCGTCAGCACCGGCACCGATCTGGCACGCGACATCGAGTCGGGCTTCTTCGACCGGCTCGCGCTGACGCCGCTGCGCGGCAGCGCGCTGCTGGCCGGCCAGCTCGGCGGATCGGTGGTCGTCGCCTGCGTCCAGTCGGTCGTGTACCTCGCGGTCGGCGTGGCCAGCGGCGTGGGGATCGCCAGCGGCTTCGGCGGCGCGCTCGTGCTGCTCGTGCTGTCGATCCTGATCGCCTTCGGCTTCGCCGGGCTCGGCGCACTGCTCGCCCTGCGGTTCGGCACGGGCGAAGCCGTGCAGGGCTTCTTCCCGCTGCTGTTCGTGACCGTCTTCCTCAGCTCTTCGAGCCTGCCGCGCAACCTCATCCAGATCTCCTGGTTTCACGAAGTGGCGACCTACAACCCCGTCTCCTACCTGATCGAGGGCATTCGCAGCCTGATCATCACCGGCTGGGACGCCCAGGCGCTCGCGCTCGGCTTCGGCTTCGCGCTGCTGCTGTGCGTGTTGACGCTCGGCTTCGCGGGGACGGCGATGAAGAACCGGCTGGTGCGCACGTGAGACGCTTTGTCTACGTCGCCAAAGGCGTCGCCTGGCGCTCGGTGCACAACACGCTCGTAAGCCCGGCGATCCTGCTTCCCTCGCTGATCTTCCCGCTGTTCTTTCTGGCGGCGTTCGCCGGCGGCCTGTCGCGCATCTCCGACATTCCCAACTTCGACTACAAGCCCGGCTACACGGCGTTCCAGTTCGCCTTCGTGTTTCTGCAATCGGCGGCCTTCGGCGGGGTCTTCACCGGCTTTGCCGTTGCGCGCGACTTCGATTCGGGCTTTGCCAGGCGCCTGCTGCTGACCGCGCCGCGGCGCAGCGGGATCATCGCCGGTTACGCGCTCGGGGCGCTGGGGCGCTGGCTGATCACCGCGGTAGTCATCACGACCGCCGCGCTGGCGGCGGGGATGAGCGTCTCTGGCGGCGGCATCGAAATTGTCGGGCTGATCGGGCTGGGGATCATGATGAACCTCGGCTCGGCGTTGTGGGCGTGCGGCGTGGCGATGTTCCTGCGCACCGAACAGGCCGGGGCGCTGATCCAGATGCCCGTGTTCATCGTCCTCTTCCTCGCGCCCGTCTACGTCCCCCTGCGGCTGTTGACCGGCTGGATCCACGCCGTCGCTCGCCTGAACCCGGCGACCGCCACGCTGGAAGCGGCTCGCGGGCTGATCGCCGGCTCGCCGACGAAGGTCGCGCTGTCCTTCGCGCTGCTCGCCGGCGGCGCGGTGCTCACCGCGCTGTGGGCGCGCCGCGGGCTCGTCTCGGCCGAGCGCGCCGGCTGAGGGGTCTCGCTCAGGCCCCGGCGGGGACCTCGTGCAGCAGCGTGCGGATCACCCCATCGCGGATCTGCTCGGCGCTCAGCGCCGTCTCTGAGGTCAGCGCGCGAATCGCCAAGCCGTTGAGCAGAGCGTCCAGGCGCCAGCTCCACGGGATCTCCCCCTCTGTCTCCGCCGGCACCAGACCCTCCAGTGCGTGGTCGATCAACGCATACCAGCCGTTCAGCCGCGACTCGATCGTGCGGCGCAGCTCGGGCAGGCGCACCGCCTCGCCATAGGCGTTGATCCACACACGCCACGTCTCGCCGGCGTCCTGGTCATCGCCGTCGGCGAGCATGCTGTCCAGCAGCGCCTCCAGCCGCGGGCGCCCCGGTGGGATTTCGTCGATCGCCGCGACCATCCGACCGTGCGCGCGCTCGGAGACGAACGTCAGCGCGTGCATCAGCAGGTCCTGGCGATTGGCGAAGTAGTGGTTGAGCATCCCCGTGCTCACACCCGCCTCTTCGGCGACAACCCGCATCGTCGTCCCGGAGAAGCCCTCCCGAGCGATGACCGTCGTCGCAGCTCGGCAGATCTGCTCGCGTCGTATCGGCCCCATTCCAAGCTTTGGCACAGCCGCGGCATCGTCGCACATCTCGAGATCGATCCGCCAACGAGCGAACACGACGCCACACGGTCGCCGGCCGCGAACGGATAGCATCCCATCTAATCGGCTGATTTGACTATGACCGAGAGCCATACAACCAGCGCGGCGCCCGGTGCTACTGAGCCAATCGCGCGAAACCTGCGCCGCTGGAGGATGACCAGGGAGATGACGCTCTCCTCTCTCGCCGCGCGGGCCGGCGTCGCCAAGTCCACTGTGTCGCTGATCGAGCGCGGCCAGGGCAACCCCTCGATCGACACCGTCTGGGCGCTCGCCTCAGCGCTCGGCGTGCCCTTTGCGAGCCTCTTCCACGCCGAGTCGCCGGCCGACGAGATGTCGCTGGTCCGCGAGCACGACAGCCCCGTGATCGCCGTCGAGCAGGCCGGACTGGAGGGGGATGGCCTGATCATCCGCCACCTGCTCACGCGCACCGGCGGCGCGCTGATCGAGATCTACTCGCTCGTCCTCGAGCGCGGCGCGGTGCGTCACGCCGACGCCCACGTGACCGGTCTGTTCGAGCACATCACCGTCGCCGCCGGCAGCGTGGAGATCAGCACGGACTCCTTCAGCGAGGTCCTCAACAGGGGAGACCTGATCAGCTTCCGTGCCGATCGCTCGCACAGCTATCGCGTGATCGAGGGGCCAGTCAGACTCGTTTCCGTGCACGAATACCCACGCCGCGCCCCGCTGAACTGAAAGGCCAATCCGCTGCGCTCGCTCGCGCCTATCCTGCGACCGTGTCCGAGTCGGCGAAACGATCGACCAGCCCGTCCCCAAGGAGCCTGCAGCAGGCTGCCCCGGGCGCGATCACGCGCCTGCTGATCTCCTGCGCCGACCGACCGGGCATCGTCGCCGCAACCTCGCGTCTGCTGACCGACTTCGGGGCGAACATCGTGCGCTCGGACCAGCACACGACCGACCCGCGCGGAGGCACGTTCTTCATGCGCATGGAGTTCGACCTGCAGCTGAGCGGCGAGCAGCGCGCCGAGCTTCAGCGGCGCTTCGCCGGCGACGTCGCCGAGCCGCTGCAGATGCAGTGGCGGATGTGGGACGCCGCGACACCCAAGCGCGTCGCGATTCTCGTCTCACGCCAGGATCACTGCCTGCTCGACCTGCTGTGGCGCTGGCGCAGGGGCCAGCTGCAGATGGACGTCGGCCTGGTCGCATCCAATCACCCCGACCTGCGCAAGGACGTCGAGTCCTTCGGGCTGCCCTACGCGCACGTCCCCGTCGCTTCCCAGCGCAAGTCCGAGGCCGAGCGGCGCCTGCTGGAGCTGCTGTGCGACGAGGTCGACCTGGTCGTGCTGGCCCGCTACATGCAGATCCTCAGCGGCGACTTCCTCGACGCGCTCGGCGTTCCCGTGATCAACATCCATCACTCCTTTCTGCCGGCCTTCGCCGGTGCGAGCCCGTACGAGCAGGCCAAGCGGCGCGGGGTGAAGCTGATCGGCGCGACCGCCCACTACGTCACCGAGGGCCTCGACGAGGGCCCGATCATCGAGCAGGACACGGTACGCGTGACCCACCGCGAGGACCGCACCGCGCTGATGCGCCTCGGCGCCGACATCGAGCGCACGGTCCTCGCGCGCGCCGTGCAGTGGCACTGCGAAGACCGCGTGCTGCGAGCCGGCGCGACGACCGTCGTCTTCTAGGACGCGCTCGCCGCGCCGCCTGACTGAGCTAGAGCTTGGCCTCGACTTCGGTCGTGTAGCCCTGCTGCCCGGAGACGTTCGGGTGGTAGCTTTCGCTCACCGGACCGACCGACCGCCCGCGCGACGTGCGTAGGATGGACGCAGTGCCCGACGAGCAAGCGCCAGAGTCACAGCCACCGGGCGCCGCCCGCGCCGACGCCCACCCGCCGATGCCGCGCGACAAGCGCGGCTGGCAGGTTGCGCCCGCGCCCGACGGGCGGGGGATGCCCGAGCAGGCCCCGACCGGCCCGCCCGCGCACCGGCGCCCTGGCTTTCTGTGGTTCGTGCTGATCCTGATCGCGGTCAACTGGCTGTCGCTGCTGCTGTATCAGCCGACCTCCAGCCAGCCGCGAATCACGGTGCCGTTCAAACCGTTCTTCCTGCAGCAGGTGCAGAGCGGCAAGGTCAAGTCGATCTCGACCAAAGGCGACACGATCCAGGGCACGCTGAAGGCCAAGGTGCGCTACCCCGCACACGACAAGAAGGCGACGCCGACGACGCTGTTCGCTACCGAGGTCCCGACGTTCTGGAACGACAACCAGCTCGCAGCGGTGCTGAAAGAACAGAACGTGAACATCAACGCGAAGTCCACGAGCGAAAGCAAATCGGTGCTCGCCGAGCTGCTGCTCGGCTTCGGGCCGACGCTGCTGATCGTCGGGCTGTTCGTGCTGATCGCCCGCCGCGCCGCCAAAGCCGGCGGCGGGATGGGGGCGCTCGGCAACTTCGGGCGCTCCCAGGCGCGACAGGTCGACCCGGAGAAGATCCGCGTGACCTTCGCCGACGTCGCCGGAATCGACGAGTCCAAGGCCGAGCTGTCGGAGATCGTCGACTTCCTGCGCGACCCCGCGCGCTACGGGCGCCTCGGCGGGCGCATGCCCCACGGCGTGCTGCTGTCGGGAGCGCCGGGGACCGGCAAGACGCTTCTGGCACGGGCGGTCGCCGGTGAGGCGCATGCCGCCTTCTTCTCGATCTCCGCCTCGGAGTTCATCGAGGCGATCGTCGGCGTCGGCGCCTCGCGCGTGCGCGACCTGTTCGCCAAGGCCAAGGAGGCGGCGCCGGCGATCGTCTTCATCGACGAGCTCGACGCGATCGGGCGCTCGCGCCAGGGTTCGGTATCGGTCACCGGCGCCAACGACGAGCGCGAGCAGACGCTCGACCAGATCCTCACCGAAATGGACGGCTTCGAAAGCTCTGAGGCCGTCGTCGTGCTCGCCGCGACCAACCGCCCCGACGTGCTCGACTCGGCGCTGCTGCGACCCGGGCGCTTCGATCGGCGGGTGGCGGTGCAGGCGCCCGACCGCAAAGGACGCAAGGAAATCCTCGAAGTTCACACGCGCTCGATACCGCTCGCCGACAGCGTCGATCTCGATGCTGTGGCGGCCAGCACTCCGGGCATGGTCGGCGCCGATCTGGCCAACCTGGCCAACGAGTCAGCGCTGCTCGCTGCGCGCCGCGGTCACGAGAAGGTCGAGATGGGTGACGTGACCGACTCGCTGGAGAAGATCATGCTCGGCTCGCCGCGCGGCATCCTGCTGTCCCCGGCAGACCGCGAGCGCACCGCCTTCCACGAGTCCGGGCACGCGCTCGTCGGCATGCTCACGCGCGGCGCCGACCCGGTGCGCAAGGTCTCGATCATCCCCCGCGGGATGGCGCTCGGCGTGACGCTCTCCACGCCCGACAGCGATCGCGTGTCCTACTCGCGCGAGGATCTCGAAACGAAGATCCGCGTGGCGCTCGGCGGTCGCGTGGCCGAGGAGGTCGTCTTCGGCTCGATCACATCCGGCGCCGAGTCCGACATCCAGCAGCTCACGCAGATCGCGCGCCAGATGGTCGGGCGCTGGGGGATGAGCGACGCGGTCGGGCCGATCGCCGTACTCCCAGCCGACGGGCAGGGACCGCTGCTGCCGGGACTCAGCGAAACATCGCAGGAGACCCAGCGGCTGGTCGACGACGAGGTGCGCAGGCTCGTCGACGGCGCCCACAGCGAGGTCACGCGCCTGCTCACCGAGCACCGCCCGCAGCTGGACAACCTCGCGCATGCGCTGTTGCAGGCCGAGACGCTCGACGCGCTCGACGCCTACGCGGCGGCCGGCGTGCCGGCGCACGTTGAAGAGTCGACCGCCGTTCCCGAGCCGGCGCTCAGCGACCGCTCGAGCACGTAGCGACGCAGCCGCCGTCGCCTACAGGCCAGACGTGCGGCGCGCCAGCCCGCGCGCCTGCGCGCGCTGGTGGACGCGCGCTGCGTCGACGATCTCCCGGACCTCGTCGGGGTCGCCGGCGATCCGCAGGAGGTCCAAGTCGCCGCCGGCGATGCGCCCGTCGGCGAGCGCGCGCTCGCGCAGCCACGCCAGCAGCCCGTCCCACTCGCCGCCGATCAGGATCACCGGGAAGTGGCGGATCGTCGCCGTCTGGATCAGTGTGAGCGACTCGAACAGCTCGTCCAGCGTGCCAAAGCCGCCCGGGGCGATCACGAAGGCGCTGGCGTAGCGCACGAACATCACCTTGCGCGCGAAGAAGTGGCCGAAGCGCAGACCGATGTCCAGGTACTCGTTGAGCGCCTGCTCGCGCGGGAGCTCGATGTTGCAGCCGACCGACGTCGCGCCGGCGTCGCGCGCCCCGCGGTTGGCGGCCTCCATCAAGCCGGGCCCGCCGCCGGTGATGATTGCGTAGCCGCCGCGCCCCAGGCACGCGGTGACCTCGCGCACGAGCGCGTAGTCGGGGTGCTCGCGCGGCGTGCGCGCCGAGCCGAACACGCTGACCGCCGGGCCGATCTGCGCGAGCGCGTCGAAGCCGCGCGCGAACTCGGCGGCGATCTCGCGCACGCGCTCGGCGTCGGCGGCGCGCACGCCGGGCGGCTCGTCGCCGAGCCACAGCAGCAGCTCCTCGTCGAGCGTCGGCTCGCTCGCCGCCTGTGCCATCTGGTCTGTCGGGCCTTCGTCGCTCACCGCGCAAGCGTACGCGCCGCCGACCGGCACGAGCGTCAGCTGGGAAGATTCGCTGATGCCCTCCACGCAACCGCTTACCGCCAAGGAGTACGAGAAGGAGCTGCTGCGCCTGCAGACCGAGCTTGTCTTCATGCAGGAGTGGATCGTCGCCAACGCCAGACGGCTGGTCGTCCTGTTCGAGGGCCGCGACACGGCGGGCAAGGGTGGGCTGATCAAGCGCATCACCTCCTACCTGAATCCGCGCACCTGTCGCATCGTGGCCGTGCCCACGCCGAGCGAGCGCGAGCGCTCGCAGTGGTACTTCCAGCGCTACGTCGCACACCTGCCGGCCGCGGGGGAGATCGTGCTGTTCGACCGCAGCTGGTACAACCGCGCCGGCGTCGAGCACGTGATGGGCTACTGCACGCAGGCCGAGTACGAGGAGTTCCTGCGCTTCTGCCCGCAGTTCGAGCAGACGCTGCAGAACGAAGGGATCATGCTCGTCAAGTACTGGCTGTCGGTCTCAGACGATGAGCAGGAGCGGCGCTTTGAGAAACGGCTGTCCGATCCGCTCAAGCGCTGGAAGTTCACGCGCACCGATCTGCAGGCCCGCGCGCGCTGGGTCGACTATGCCGAAGCCAAGGATCGGATGCTCGCGCGCACCGACAACGATGTGAATCCCTGGTACGTCGTGGAGGCCGACGACAAGCGAGCCGCACGTCTGAACCTGATCAGCCACCTGCTGTCGCTCGTGCCCTACGAGCGGCTCGACAGGGCCAGGCAGGTCAAGCTGCCCGCGCGACAACGGCGCAAGTACCGACGCCCGCCCAGGCAGACCGAGCGCGCCGTGCCCGAGCGCTACGTCGTGCAATGAGCGACGCCCGTGTCGCGGGCGGGCGCTGCGGCGCTCGGTAGGGTTGGGCAATGCCCCCCGCACCGGCCTTCGCGCAGAAGCTCAACCAGCAGATCGCCAACGAGTTCGCCGCCCACCAGCAGTACGTCGCGTGCGCGGTCTACTTCGACTCCGAGGCGCTGCCTCAGCTGGCAACCTTCTTCTACCGCCAGGCGCTGGAGGAGCGCGGCCACGCGATGATGATGGTGCAGTTCCTGCTCGACACCGGCGCCGACGTGACCACGCCGGGCGTCGCCGAGCCGCGCGCGTTCTTCGCCGACCTCGTCGAGCCGATCGCGCTCGCGCTCGAACAGGAGCAGCGCGTCTCCGAGCAGATCAACGCGCTCGCGGCAGCCGCGCGCGAGGCCGGCGACTACACCTCCGAGCAGTTCGTTCAGTGGTTCATCAAGGAGCAGATCGAGGAGGTCGCGACGATGAGCGCGCTGCTGCGCGTCGCCGAGCGCTCGGGCGCCGACGCAGCGGACATCGAGGACTTCCTCGCCCGCGAGCACCCAGCCGGCGAAGCCGGCGACCCGACGGCCCCGCGGGTCGCCGGCGCGCCGTGACAGGGCTCGCACCGCGCACCCGGCCTTAGCGGCGCCGGCTACAGGTGGAGCACCACGCCCTCGACCGCAACGCTGACCGCCGGGACGTCGCGGCCCAGTCGCGCCGCGAGCGCGTCCAGCGCGTCATCGCTGCGGTCCAGGCGATGATGAAACAGCACGACCGAGCGCGCGCCGGCGCGTTCGGCGAGCGCCACCGGGTAGTCGGCCACGGCGTGCCCGAAGTCGCCTTCGGCGGCCAGCTCGTCGGGCAGCAGCTGCGCGTCGTGCACGAGCACGTCGACGTCGCGTGCGAGCTCGAGCGCCGCCGCGTGGTACTCGCCGAAGCCGTCCTCGCCCGGACCGAGCGCCGTGGGGTTGTGATCGGGCATGTAGGCGAGCGTCGAGTGGCCGTCGCTCACCCGGTATCCGAACGTGCGCCCGCCCTTGTGCGGGATCTCGCGCGCGAGCACCGCAAAGCCCTCGACTTCGTGCTCGCCCAGCGCGATCGTCTGGCACGACCACCGTCCGCGAAGGTCGGTCGGGCCGATCGGAAAGTAGGGCGGCTGCATCAACCCGCCCAGCACCGCCGCCGCGTCGGCGCCGCTCTCCTGCTCGGGCAGGATCACGGTGACGCGTGCGTCGGCGCGGTCGCCGGCGGCGAAGAACGGCAACCCGATCGTGTGGTCCCAGTGCAGATGGCTGAGCAGGATCGTCCCGTCGAACGGCGCGCCTGCGAGCAGCCTGCTGGCCAGCAGCACCCCCGTGCCGGCATCGAGGATCAGCGATGGCTCGCTCGCCCCGTCGGGCATCAGCGCCAGGCACGACGTGTGCCCGCCGTAGCGGATGTAATCGCGGCCGGCCGCGGGGAGCGACCCGCGCACGCCGCAGAAGTTGATCTGCAAGCGGCTCAGCCCCGGTCGGGCCGCCACCCGCGGGGTTCGTGCCGGCGTGGCCTGATCGAGCTGCCCGAACGCATCGCTTCCATTATCTGCCAAGTGCCGTCTGTGTCAAGCGCGCCACTCGCGCGAGCTTCAGCGCACCGGCGGTGTTGGCGCCCGGTTCACGCCGCGACGAGCTTGTTCAGGTCGTAGTCGAAGCCCGCCTTGCGCAGCTGCAGCAGGAGCTTCGGCTGCCACGTGCCGGCGGGATCGAGGCGAACGTAGGCGATGCCCTGCAGATCGCACGGCAGCTGCACACCCTCCTCGTAGAGCACGCACACCCCGCCCGGCGCGAGCGCCGCGACCAGAAAGCCCATCTCGAACACGACCGCCTGGTGCGCGCGGGGCGAGAAGTACGGCTCGTCCTCGGACTCCACGCGCGGTGCTGCGATGTCGTCCGCCGTGAGCAGCACGATCGCATAGCGCGCGCCGGGCGTGTGCTCGCCGAACTGCTCGGCCAGCGCGCCGTGCACGCTCGGGCGCTCGTTGAGAATCGTCACCTCGTGCGTTCCCGCCTGCTCGAGCAGGCGCGCGACCGCCTGCATCCACCGCTCGTTGCGCCCGTGCGCGAGCAGGACCTGCTTGATGTGCGCGGGAGCCGGGTCCGGCGAGCCCGCGCGCTCGGCCGACAGCGACCCGTTGGCGTGCTGTGCGAGCTCGGCGCCGACGAACGGGGCCGGCGCGAGCTCGCCTCCCAGCGATGGCCGATCGTCGAGGCGCTCGTCTTCATCGGGCAGCTGGTCCGCGTCTCGCTGCGCCGGCGCCTGCCCCTCGCGCAGCTCCCGCGGTTGCAGGTCCGGCGTGCGATGCTCAGCCTGTTGTTCGACGAGAGCGGGCTCGGGCGCCGCCTCGTAGGAGTGCGGGAGCTCGCGTGCTGTCTCGGACGTGTACGTAGGCTCGCCGTCGCCTGGCACGCGGTCGGGCTCTGCTCCGCCATCGCCGTCGGGGCCACCGTCGCCGTCGTCGCCGCCACCGTCGTCCGGGCCCCCGGCCATCAGCTCGGGCGCCGGCTGTGACGCCACCGCGTCCTCCCTGGTGAACGCCAGCTCGCTCTGCAGAACCGTCAGCAGGTCGATCGCGGCCTTGACGGCGTCGAGATCGGCGGCGTATTGCTGCTGCCAGCGCTGTCGGTCGCTCGGCGCGGTGACGACCTGAGTGAACTCGCCCGCGTGGGAAGTCCCGCCGTACATGTGCTCGAGCACTTGTGCGGTCGGTTCGATCCACTGGTTGCGCGCCGCCTTCCAGCTCTCGTAGTCGCTGAAGTCGCCGACCAGGCTCGCTCGCTGCACGAGCGCCTGGCCCTGCCTGACACATTGGGTGAGCAGCTCGTGGGCTATCGGCACGGAGACTTCGAGCATGGGCGACCTAGACCGGCCCCGCGAGACGGGGTGCGCGGCGGCGATCGAGCGAGGCGCGCAGCACGTATGGCCGGAACGACCGGGCCTGCGTGCTCGGCCTGAACGAGCGCACCGCGCGCGGCGCGCGGACGTCGTTGCGGAAGCTCGCGTCGGCGAGCACGCGTCGCGTCGCCGCACGCGCGAGAATCGCGGCCGCCACTAGGTGCTCGTCGATCACATATTGCGAGTCGAGCACGAGCTGTCGGAGTAGGTGTGCTCGCCGCATGATTGCTCTGCGTCGCCTATCGGCAGCAAGCGGGCGCACCATTCATCGCCGACGCCGCCTTAGACGAGCGTACGAACGGCGTGTACGGTGGCGGCAACCACCTGGGAGGCAACGATGAGCGACCGGCTACTGCTGCGTGGCGGCTACGTGCTGTCGATGGACGACGAGATCGGCGAGCTGCCGGTCGGTGACGTGCTGATCGAGGACGGGGCGATCGCCGTTGTGGCCGAGCGCGTGGACGGCGAGGACGCGGAGGTCCTCGACGTCGCCGGGCACGTGGTGATGCCGGGCTTCGTCGACACGCACCGCCACACCTGGCAGGCGCCGTTTCGCGGCGTGTGCGCCGATTGGACGCTGGAGGACTACTTCCGCGGAATCCGCATGTCGATCTCGCCGAACTGCTCGGCGCAGGACGTCTACGCGGGGAACCTGCTGGGCGCGCTGGAGGCGCTGGAAGCGGGCGTCACGACGATCCTCGACTTCTCGCACTGCAACAACACGCCCGAGCATGCCGACGCCGCCTTGCAGGGCCTGCGCGATGCCGGCATCCGCGCGATGTTCGCCTACGGCTACTACCCGGCGCCGAGCGACCCGCCGTCGTTTGGCGATCACGACGAGCGCCTCGCCGACGCGCGGCGGATCCGCGAGCGCGAGCTGTCGTCCGACGATGCGCTGGTGACAATGGGCGTGGCGCTGACCGAGGTCGGCCTGCTGCCGTTCGAGCAGACGATCGCCGAGGCGCGCTCGGCGCGCGAGCTTGCGATCCCCAGCGTGCTGCACACCGGATGCTCGTGGGGCTCGGCGCTGACCGAGGGGATTCCCGAGCTGGCGCACCACGGCCTGCTGGCGGGCAACCAGGTGCACGTGCACTGCAACACGCTGGACGAGCGCAACCTGCTGCGCCTGGCCGAGCACGACTGCAAACTCTCCAGCAGCCCGGAGACCGAGCTGCAGATGGGCATGGGGCATCCGGTGATCGGCCGCGCGCTGGCGCTGGGGATGCGCCCGAGCCTCTCCTGCGACGTCGCCTCGTCGAACTCCGGCGACATGTTCAGCCAGATGAGGATCGGCCTGCAGTTCGAGCGCTGCATGCGAAACGACGCCTTCAACGCGCGCAACCGCCTGCCCGACTCGCTGCACCTAGGCGTCCGCGACGCGCTGCGCTGGGGTACCGCCAACGGCGCGCACGCGATGGGATTGGAGGACCGCGTCGGCTCGCTGAAGCCGGGCAAGCAGGCCGACGTGATCGTGATCGGCGGTCGCCGTCTCAACATCGTGCCGATGGCCGACCCGGTCGGCTGCCTGGTCGCCCAGGCCAACCCCGCCAACGTCGTGCACGTGCTGGTCGCCGGGCGCGTGGTCAAGCGCGACGGCGAGCTCGTCGGACAGAACGTCGCGCGCGCGATCGAGCTGGCGCGTGCGGCCTGCGAGCGGGTGCTCGGGGCGATCACCGCGGCCGGCGCGCCGCTGCTGGCGCCCGCGCCCGACGGCTTCGCGGATCTGATCAGCACCATGGCCGCGCAGAACCTCGCGCGCGCGTGGACGATCGAGGTCGGCGGATGATCGACTGCGAGGCCGGCGAACGATGGACCGGGGCGCGAGAAGCTACGAGCAGATCGCGGTGCAGCTGCGCGGAGCGTCGGGCATGATGCAGCGATGAGAGCGGCTGTCCTGCACGAGCACGGCGTCCCGCGGCCGGACGACTTCGCCGAGCCGCAGGCCGACAGCGGCCAGGCCGTCGTCGAGGTGCTGGCGGCGGGTCTGAACCCGGTCGATGTGGCGATCTGCGCGGGTCGCTTCTACGCCGGGGCACCGCCGCTGCCGTCGGTCGCCGGACGCGAGGGAGTGGGCCTGCTCGACGGCAGGCGCGTGTACTTCGACACGCCGATCCTGCCGTACGGCTCGATGGCCGAGCGTGCGCTGATCGACCCGCTGGCGACCTACGACGTGCCCGATGGCGTCGATGACGCAGTCGCCGTGGCGCTCGGGATATCCGGGCTGGCGGCGTGGCTGGCGCTCACGTGGCGCGCGGCGCTGAAGCCCGGCGAGCACGTGCTCGTGCTGGCGGCCAGCGGCGTGCTCGGGCAGATCGCCGTGCAGGCGGCCAAGTCGCTGGGTGCGGCCCGGGTGGTCGCCGCGGCGCGCTCGCGAGAGGGCCTGCAGCGCTGCCTGGCGCTCGGCGCCGACGCCGCGGTCGAGCTCGGCGGCGCCGAGGATCTGCCGGCGGCGCTCGCCGAGGCGGCCGACGGC
>Ga0208714_1000249_pt1 | contig 15678 bp, 10 predicted proteins | sample NGESurshal072012_3_FD_184461 | JGI IMG/M metagenome (GOLD analysis project Ga0208714, IMG submission 184461) | Arctic peat soil microbial communities from Barrow, Alaska - NGEE Surface sample 415-1 shallow-072012 (SPAdes) | ecosystem: Environmental > Terrestrial > Soil > Wetlands > Peat ... | reverse complement strand
AATGCCGAGGACGATCGGCAGCCTCGTGCCGCGAAGCTTCTTCTTCAGCCCCGAGACGCGGTCGAGCCCGTTCGCGATCCAGCGGCCCTCGGAGAGGATGAATGCGGTGTCGTGGCCGCCGACGGTGGCCACGGGAACGATCGGCACCCCTGAGCGGATCGCCTGGCCGACGAAGCCCATGCGGCCGGCGAGGACGGCCTCATCGCGCCTGCGCCAGCTACGCATCGCGTCGAGGTCACCCCCCGGCCAGATGACCACGTCGCGCCCGGCGCTGAGCGCCGCGGTGACGCCTTGGCGGGAGGCGGGAATCACGCCGGCGCGGCGGAAGTAGTCGCCGAGGCCGGGCGCGGCCATCAGCACGTCGTGCGCGGTCCCATGAAGCACGCGATCGGTCCCGAAGTGCCGCCACCAGTCGAACACGAACGTCCAGGCGTCCATCGTCAGCGACCCCCCGGAGTGATTCCCGATCAACAGCGAGGTCTCGTCGGGCAGTCGCTCCCAGCCGGACGTCTCGAGCCGGAAGTAGTACTTGCAGAGACGATCCCAGACCGGCTTCTGAACCTGCAGGAAGCGCTGGTCGGGTCCCTCCAGGGCGTGGACGGTCGCGGCCGCGACCCGCTTGCCGATCAGGCCCTCGATCCCGCCCTTGGATTGGCGGTGGGCGCTCCCGCTCTTAGCCACGGCAGCCGGATCGAGGGCCGCCCGGCCGTTGCCCTTGTCCAGAGTCGTTGCTCGCGGTAGCTCGCCGTTGAGCTCAGGAGTTGCACGCGGTGGAGCACCATCGAGCTGAGGCCCCTGCCGGGGCGCTGGTCCAGAGATGGATGCCATAGCAAATCCCTCCTCCTAGTCCGTCGAGAGCCTCAGCACGCCGGTCTCGTGACCACCTGGGCGGAACTGACACCCACACGCCGCCCTGACCAGCAAACAAGTGAATGCGCCGTTTGACAATGGTCGGCGCACATTTGAATCGCCGATTATCTCGTGAGATGCCAGGATCCCCCCTGCGGGGCGCCGAGGCATCGGTATGAGACTCGGTCTCTCATGCGGAAAACCCGCAACCCGTCTCTCACCCCTCTGGTCTCGGCCAGCCTCGCTTCCCCTTTCGGGAGCTCATCCAAGCCAAGGGGAAGCGCCGGAGAAGTGCCATCCATGCGGGCGCGCAGCCGGCCCGACGGGCCGGCTGAGCATCTCCCGTCAGGCCGGTCGAGCGGGATGTTGGCGCGAACCAGCTCGTTCGCGGTTGTGACCGAGTCGCTCTTCCCCGACCCGCCCGGCCGAGACCACCGCTTGACACGCACGCAGGTCGACAGCGCATCAACCCGAAGAGGGCGCGACGGACTCATCCTGCATCTGGCCCAGGGTTCGCGGTGGCCGACGCAAGCTGGTGAACCAGAAGAGCGACATCGAGCACTGATCAGGGGCACCGATCACCAAGGAGCGTGTTCGAGGCCGATGCGCTTCATGTCCCGATCATCCCGCGACCGTGTCTTCGCGCACGTTTGACCAACTGGAGGAGTTCGTCCAAGGTGGTCCGCAGGTCTCCGCCCAGTCCTCGATGGTCGACGGCTGCAAGAAGCTCCATCGCGAGATCATTCCGGCGGCCGAGCGCGGAGCGGGCGAACCTCCCGGACGAAGTCATCGAAGATCGTCTTGCCGCCCTCATAGCCCAGCTCGACCGCCAGCTCCCGCAACCGCTGCAACGGGACCCGCGGATCACTCTGCAACTGCGCCTCAATCCACGCCCTGAACGGATCGAGCTTCGACCCAGCCGGCGACCGGACCGAGGTCAAGACCCGACCGGACGCTCCCAGCCCCCACCGGGGTGGGTCACTTTTCAACCGGCACGGGCGGGGGCCAGTACTCGGGCGGCGCCCACACGCCCAGCGGGAGTCATCAACAGAGTGATCCGGCCGCGCTTGCGATGCCACGGTTCGGGGCGCTGGCACAGCGATGCCCTCGCTCGCTGGGAGCGAGTAGGAGGCACCCAACGCGACCGGCACCGGACGCCTCCTTTTGTGCTCGGCGAGGTCGCGGTGCCGACGCATGCCTTCAACGGCAAGCACGCGTCCGTCATCTGGGTCGGCATACGCGGCAGCCGCCGGGCGTGGCGCACGTCTGCTTTCTGCGAAAGCGCTCGTCAGGATGCCGATGCCGGGTGGACGCTGGCGGCTCTCGCCCTCGCCCAAGAGCAGGCGCCGCGCGCCGCCGGCGCTGACGCCTCCGATGCGACGGCAGCAGCTGTCGCTGTCTGGGCCAGAAGCTCGGCGGTCGAGTGCGGGATGGAGCAGTAGGTGCGCGCTCGCTCCGCGATCTACGGCGGCAGCGGCAAGATTCATCGCGAGCGCGTGCGGGCTCTGACGGCTCCAGGATCCCGCGCTGTGGTGGTGTGATCTCTGTCACAGCTTCGGCACAGAGGCGGGTGGGACACTCACGCAATGGCGACGAGCCTGTACCCCTCACCCCAGGACTGGCGCGATATCTGGATGTACATGATCCTGGTCGATCGCTTCAACAACCCCGCGGCGCCGCCGGCGGGGGGCGTGCCGTGGGACCAGCCATATCCCGGCGACTACCGTGGCGGCACGCTGGGCGGCGTGCAGGCGCGGCTTGATTACCTCCAGCAGTTGGGGGCGAAGGCGATCTGGCTCTCGCCGGTGCTGAAGAACTGCTCGTACCTCAAGACCTACCATGGCTACGGGATCCAGGACTTCACGGTGGTCGAGCCGCGCTTCACCGCCGACGCGGCCGCCACGCGCGCCAATCCGGACCTGGGCCGCCAAGAGCTCCGCAGCCTGATCGACGCCGCCCACGCGCGCGGGATGTACGTGATCCTGGACATCGTGCTCAATCACACCGGTGACGTGTTCGCGTATCCGGGCGGTGCCGCCACGGCCGCCTTCTCCTCGACGCCATACACGATCGAGTGGCGGGACGCGCAGGGAAATCCCCATCCCGAGTGGCCCCAGCCGCCACCGAGTCCAGTTCCGGACGCGGTGGTCTGGCCGGCGGGGCTACAGCACAGCGAGTACTTCACGCGCCAGGGCATGGCCCGGGACACGGTCGGGGACTTCTTCGACCTCAAGCAGCTGAACACCGTCTACCAGGACGGCGACCACTTCCCCGTGCGTGACGCGTTGATCACCGCCTACGCCGACATCATCCGGACCTACGACATCGACGGGTTCCGGGTCGACACGCTCAAGTACCTGGCCGGGAACACCCCGCTCGTGTTCGGCAACGCGATGCGCGAGGTCGCGCTGACGCTCGGCAAACGAAACTTCTTTACGTTCGGCGAGGTGTACGACAGCGAGGACACGGTTTCCCGGTTCATCGGCCGGCTGACCAGCATGCCGGGTGACGACCCCTCGGTGATCGGCATCGATGCCGCCCTCGACTATCCACTGTTCTATGTACTGCCGGGCGTGGCCAAGGGACTTGCCCCGCCCAGCAGCCTGTCCGACATGTACAACCACCGCATCGCCGTGCAGGACGGCCTTTTGAGCTCACATGGTGAAGCGAGCCGCTACTACGTCAGCTTCTCGATAACCACGACCAAAGCGCGAGGTTCTACGACAAGGATCACGGGACTCTTGACGCACAAGTGCCGCTCGCGCTCGCGCTACTGTTCTTCTCGCCCGGGATCCCGTGCGTCTACTACGGCACCGAGGCGGGGCTCCACGGCTCCGGTGGCAACGAGTCGGTCCGCGAGGCGCTGTGGGGAGATCCCAACGCCTTCAACTCTAACCTGCCGTTCGCGCAGGCGATCCAGCAACTCGCCGCGGTCCGCGACGCCAACCCGACGCTCCGCTACGGCCGCCACTACATCCGCCCGATCTCCGGGGACGGACACAGCTTCGGGACCGGCGTGTGGCAGGACGGCGTCGCCGCGTTGTCGAGAATCCTCTACGACACCGAAGCGCTCGTCGTGGCGAACACGAATCCGACCGCTTCCTGGAACGGTTACGTGATCGTCGACCGCGACATCAACCCGTCCGGGTCGACCCTCACTGCCCTGTGGCCGGCCGGAGCGCCCAACCTCCCCGTGAGCGAACTGGCGAACGCGATCGTTGCCGAACCAAACGGCAGCACCGGATCCGGGCCGCTGAGCGTCGTAAACGTCGAGCTGGCGCCGATGCAGACGCTGGTGGTGAACTCGGCGCCGGCCGCCGGGTTCTGAGTGCCCGGCGCCCGTCGGCTGTACCGAAGCCAACGCTCGTAGCGAAGCACGAGTATCTCGACCCGATAACTCCGCCACGAGCGCACGAAGCCCTGCAGAGCGAGTCGAGCCGACCTTCGGCACAGGGAGCAGCTGAACAATAGGTTCACGCGGACTGGCAGAGGTCCGAAACGCGCTTCGACACAACCGGTCCCTAAACCGACGTCGCAATCAAAGACGGAACTGCCAGATCCGTGGTTCAGCCGGGTTCCTGGTGCCCCAAAGCGAGCAGTCCATTCGCTGGCGCCTCTTCTGACGCGTACGAGCGCCACGGCTCGCTTGCGCCTTCACGCGAAAGCAGCGGCGACGTTCGCGATCCGTTCGACAATCCGTTCGACATCAAAGCGCAAGCCGGGGGAGGCCCGGCGCGCACCCCGAGACCCGGGCCTCGGCGACGCCGACGCGCGCGCTCGGATCTGGGTAAAGGCATCGCTCCGGGTCCCCACAAAGTCATCCTCGAGCGGTGGATCGGACGGGGAGCCGAGGCTGGTGATCTCGTTGCGCCTACTCTTCGACACATGCGCGCACTCGTCTCCTCCACAACCTCGCCACACGCCGAACTGGCGGACGTGCCCGATCCGCACCCTGACCGCAACCAGGCGCTCGTCGAGGTCAAGGCGTTCAGCCTCAACCGGGGTGAGACGAAGCGGCTCGCGTCGATGGAGCCAGGCTCTGTGACCGGCTGGGACGTGGCGGGCATTGTCCGCGAGGCGGCCGCTGACGGCAGCGGGTCGCCGCAGGGCGCTCGTGTCGTGGGGCTCGCGACGCTTCTTCACAATCGCGCAGGGCCCGCACAGTCCCCGCGCAGCGACGCTCCAACGGGTCGCTTGTGAGCGAGGTATGCGGCGAGGGAGGAATAGGCTTTGTTGCCTGGCGTTGGGTTCTGTCCTCGCCGCGGTCTTACTGGCCGCTGCCGCCGCCACAGGGAGCGCGCTCGTCCCCGGATCAGCGCATGTCGCTGGCGTCGTGTCGGCGACCGCGGTGAGCACGGCTGAGGATCATGCGTGTGCGCGTTTCGCAGATGGAACCGTCCGGTGCTGGGGCAAGAATGATCAGGGTCAGCTGGGAGATGGCACGAGAACCAGCCGTCTGACACCGGTCGCGGTGCGCGGTCTGAGCGGCGTGATCGAGGTCAGCGCCGGCTTCGGTTTCACATGTGCGGTGGTCGATGCTGGCGGTGGCAGCGGCCCGGTGAAGTGCTGGGGGGCTCCGAGTAACTGGCGAGGAGTTGGGCCGAGCCATGGCACCCTCGTCCCGGTCGCGATCGGCGGGATTACGGATGCCATCGCCGTCAGCTCGGGTATCGGCATTGCGTGCGCTCTGCTTTCGGACCGGACAGTTGAGTGCTGGGGCGACAACTCCCGAGGCGAACTCGGCGACGGGACGAGGGCAAGCAGCTCGACCCCCGTCCTCGTGCCGGGGCTGAGCGGCGTTCAAGCGATCAGCGCGGGCGACACCACCGTGTGCGTTGTCATGCAGTCCACAGGCGCCGTCAGGTGCTGGGGCTCAGCCGGCTACGTGGCGCCGGACGTCCCCCTGGACACGCTGACCCCAACCGCGGTGCCCGGTGTGAGCGGTGCGGTCTCGGTCACCGCCAGCCCGTACAACGCGTGCGCTCTCCTCCAGGCTGGCACGGTCGACTGCTGGGCGATGAGCAGCCATCCGTTCACGCCGGCAGCGGTCCCGGGCCTGAGTGGGGTGAAGGTGTTCGCGTTCAGTTTCGACGGCCAGCAGACGGAGCACACCTGTGTCCTTTTCGCCGGCGGCAGCGTCGCGTGCCGCAGCCCGGATCCCTATGCGGGCCAGGATGGCAACGGCAGCACGAGCACGAATGGCGACAAGCTGGTCGCCGTGCGCGGCCTACATGACGCTACGACGATCAGCGCCGCGGACTTCTACACCTGCGCGGTGCGCTCCGCCGGCAGCGTCGAGTGCTGGGGGTCGAACGAATATGGTCAGCTCGGGAACGGGACGACCACCAACAGCTCGACGCCAGTCGCCGTGGGCAGCAGAGGCGTGACGTGTGCGATGACGAAGGCTGTGGTCTCATGCCGGAGCGCGGCGTCATCCCGATCCGTGTCAGCGACCCTGACGCCTAACGGGAAGGTTGCGACGTGCAGCCAGCCGCTGTGGTCCTCACCGGGATGCGTCCCGCGGCCGGGGGCCGTGTACGGATCCCTCTTCGCGACCAACCCGGAGCCCCGCGTGGGCCCGTTTGCGTGCATCCCGATCGGACGATCGCTATTCGCACCCAACCCGCTCGGCGCGGTGTGCACCGTGCTCTCGAGCGGAAAGGGCTTCCGGATCACGCCGGGAAGCGTCTCGCGGGTCAGCCAGATCTCACCCGGCCCCCATCCGCCGTGCACTCGAGCCGCGCTGACCGCCGCGCTCGAGCGCGCCTACCGCCGGCCGTCGCTGACCCCCAGCTATCTCGCGAGAGGCTGGCAATGTGTCGGGAGCTTCGCTCGCGCAGACCTCATCGACGTGCACGGCCGCATCAGCGACGACATCACCGTCGTGTTCCGCGCGGACGGGCGAGCGTGGCGGCCCATCGGCCGCGGGAACGTGTGCGAAGACGGCGAGATCCCAGCGCGCATCTGGTACTTCGCCTGCGCGGTCAACTAACACTGCATCGACCTGATACAGCACCCTCGCTCGTACCGTGTCGCTGAGCTGACGATCGCGTTGGCGAGAGGCTGGTAGAGATTCACGACGCTCCGGAGCCGCTGTTGACTTTGGGCCTGCCGGGTATACGATCGGTGAATCGCTCGGCGAATGGCAGGCCAATCGCCGGGGCGCGGCGAGGCGCCTTGGGGGGGTGAGATTTTGAGGATTTCTTACGTAGCAGAGTTGGGCGCCCGCGCTTGCATGCGAGCGCCGCGGGTCGTGCTGGGGGTCGTTGTTTGTGGCTTGGTGCTCGCTCTGCTGGCGCCGATCGCGAGCGGCACGCGAGCGCCGAGTGACAGGGTGGCGCAGATGGCGGCTTCCTGCTCAAACGAGACGGTTAACCCGGGATTTGGGAAGCCGATCACCCTGCGGTTCGTCCTACACGGGGTTTCGTGCAACACAGGGCACCGCCTGATCGAAACGTATTTCAACGACATAGCCACGAAGACCTGCCGAGGACGCGGAACCACCTGCATCTTCGAATATCCAGGCGGCTGGGACTGCTCCTCGCCACCCCCATCTTTCCCGATTTCGGGGTCGCTCCGCTTCGCTGTGTGCCAAACCTTCGGAGGCCGACCGACGGCCAGCGTCACGGTATACAGGGCCGCGAGCGGTGCCACCGTCACGCAGTTAGCGGGGGTCTCGTGTACATCGGCCACCGCCTGCGTGGCCGTGGGATACACCGCTAGGGGCATCCTAGGTCGCACCGTGGCCTTTGTGCCGCTCGCGGAGATATGGAACGGCAGCAAGTGGAGGATTGCGTCCACGCCGGATCCTGCGCACTACACAGGTTCACAGCTGCGGGGCGTGTCCTGCACCTCTGCGACCGCGTGCGTCGCTGTCGGATTTTCGGTGCTTGGAAATGAGCGCCTCTCGCGAAAGATGACGGCGTTCGCCGAGCGCTGGAACGGAGTCAAGTGGACGCTCCAGCCGGTTGCCAACGTGAAGAACGCCATATTTACCCAGCTAGTCGGAGTGTCTTGCACTTCTCCAATAGCCTGCACGGCCGTCGGTGATTCGAGCGGCAAGACCTGGGCGTCGTTGGTAGAGCGCTGGAACGGGACGGTGTGGAAGGTACAGCCCACCCCACACCCACGAACGTTCATCTACGCGCAGACGTTCCTCAACGGCGTGTCGTGCTCGTCACCAACGGCGTGCGTTGCCGTGGGAGAGTCCGACACCCTCCGGGGGTTCTCGCACGCATACGATACGTATCGTTCGCTGGCCGAGCGCTGGAACGGACGGAGCTGGTCGATCGAGTCCACGCCGAGACCCCAGCGCGCGACCGAGGCGGTCCTTGACGGTGTTTCCTGCGTTTCGACGAGCGCGTGTACAGCGACGGGGTCGGACCTTCTCAACCCGAGTGGTGTGACAATTGGATTGCTCGCAGAGTCATGGAGCGGCATGAAGTGGAGCATCCAGCCGGCGCCTGAACCAGCGAGTCCGGACCCCGTTGCTGAATTTGGCGGCATCTCCTGCACAGCGGTCGCGCACTGCATGGCGGTCGGCAGCCCACCAGCCGCAGGCGGCTACACCTATCCCGGCGGTGACTCCGCGGGGGTGGTGGCCGAGCAGGAGTCGGGCGCCGGTTGGGTGATGCTGTCGACGCCCACCCCGCCAGGCGTGTACTACTTGGGACTATCCGGACTAGGCGCAGCCGACGGGCTTGAGGCTGTGTCGTGCACCTCGCCTACTTCATGCATGGCCGTAGGTTCGGCTGATATCTCATCCAGCTCGGCCGAGCAATTGATCGAGCGCTGGAACGGCGTGAGCTGGGCAATCCAGGCCACCCCGACACCGTAACTCATGCCGATCCTTCGCCGCAGTCGAGCCATAAATCAGCGGTGGATTGCACGCAGCGGCGACTGACTGGCTCCGCGTTCGGCATCCAGATCGGCCGCCATTCAGCAACAGACTCCCAGGGCATCGGGCAGTCACGGCGGAGCCGGGCCTGGATCAGCCTCCTGGGATCATCCCTACCTTGGCATCTTTACCTTGGTGGCCTATTTCTTCGCGGTCTCGATCAGGCTTCCTGAGAAGGAGCGGGTTCCGGGACCCGTGCAGCCACCACGGGCGCCGCAAATCCCGCGGGGCAAGCCTGTCAAATTCAAACACTGCCTCGGCAACGGGTGGGAGAACCGCCAGTGCGTCAGCCCGCGGTACCCGATGCGCCAGTACGTCGCTCCCGGGCTGCCCCTACTGCCGCGGCGGCACCTGCGGGGCCCGAGATGGCGTACTTCCCAGGCGCAGCTACCGGACCCTGCGATTCAAAGACGCTGCCGTCGTACGCATGGTTCCCATGATCATGGTTCCGTGCTTCGCGTCGATCACGTTGCCGCTCGATCAGCGAAGCGGTCGCAAGACCGTTGTCGCTGGTGTAGGCGTATTGGAGCAGTCCGCGGCCGCCGACGCGCCCCCTCCTGCACGGCCGAAGTCGGAAGGCAGCGCTACGCCGACGATCGTGTCGTCGCCATAGGACTCGTCCGCTCGGGCGCGGGCCGAACCACCAATGCGATCGTGCGCACCGGCCAGGCTGGGCGCTTCAGATTGGGCGAACTCGCAACTCCGAGGAGAGGGCGGCAGACCGGTACGGCGCTGTTGCTTTCGGAGTCGGGGCCGCTAGCCGAACGCGGCGGCTTCCAGCTAGCAGTCACGCACTGAGGATGGTCGTCGCCGCTCGGGTCCTCGCTGCCGGTCCTCAGCTGGGAGTCGGAAGAGTGAAGATTCTGGGCCGCCTCACGGGCAGCCACACGCTTGTGGCGTACGGCGAGCGGCTTCCCTTCCCTTCCCTTCCCTTCCCTTCTACCCGGGCTGCAGTTGGCCCGCGAACTCGCGGAACAGCCCGGTCACAACGAATACCGTCTGCTCGGCGATATCGACCGTGTTGCTCGCGACCCGCTCTAGGCAGCGCGCAACCAGGATCATGTACATCGCCCACTCGCGGACATCGAGGTGGTCGCCGATGTCGACCGCGCGAGTGATTATCTTGCGGTTCAGGCGGTCGATCTCCCCGTCCAGGCCGACGAGTTCCTGCGCGAGGTCGACGTTGCGCGTGGCGAACGCCTGTTTGGCTTCCGACACCTGTGCGCGTGCGAGCTGACCCATGCGCTCGATCGTGTCGAGGATGTCGTTGTCCTTGGGCGCCTCGTGACCCGACAGCCGCACGAGCTTGGCGATGTTCGCGCACTGGTCGCCCATCCGCTCGACGCAGCGGATGATGTGCAGCAGTGCCGCGACGATCCGCAGATCACCTGCGACCGGCGCCTGGCACGCCAGCAGCCGTACCGCACCCTGGTGTACCTGCAGGTAGCGCTCGTCGATCCGGTCGTCGTCGGTGATGACCGTTGCGGCCAGCTCGACATCCTGGGAGCTGACCGACTCGAGCGCGCGGTCCAGCTGCTGCGCGACCATGTCCACACCGCCAAGCGTGTCCTGCTCGAGCTCCTTGAGCGATTCTCGGAACTGGTGGCGTGCTTCCTGCATCTCGCTCCCCAGACACGGCGAAAGGCCGTCTCCTTGACTCTCTGCTCTTAGGAGAGAACCGTCTTGACGACCTTCCGTCTTCTGTCATAGTCCCAGTCGCCGACGCCGTCCGCATCCGTAATTCCCACCCACGTCTATGCGGGAGTCACGCCAGCTCCCGGGCGAAGTTGACTTTCACTCGACAAAGATGCGTCGCCGAGGCCTTAGAAGCGCGTTGGCCGGAGGCGGACAATCGAGCTTGGGCGTCCCGTCGGTGCGTCCAAGGAGGACCGGCGCCGGCCCGGGTCGGGTCGGGGCCCAGGCTGCCGGTTCACTATTGGTCGCACCGGGACCCTTCCTCGCTCGGTCCAGGCCCCTCCCGCGCCTCCGCCGGGTTCCCCGATCCTCAGTGGCCGCTACGGATGATCGCGTCGCGATTCGGGTCTAGGGTCGTAGGCAGGCGACAACGAACCTAGGAGGCCCCGCCATGGGCGTGAAAACCGACAAGATCTTCGGCCGCGCGAAGCAGGCCCTCGGCGCGATTACCGGAAACGAGACGATGAAGCGCGAAGGGCAACGTCAAGAGGACAAAGGCAAGGCCAAGCGCAAAGTCGACTCAACCATCGGCAAGACACAAGACGCCCTCAAGGACCTGAAGGGAAAGGTCGACCGTAGATGAACGACTCACCAGGCTCGCGGAGATGACGCCACCCGGCAGAGTGCCCCCTGCAGGCTAATAGGAGAAAGCCTCCTCCGGTCAGAGCGGGGCCTCGGACAGTGCCGCTCCGGAACGAAATCCGGGTGTGTCCCCGGCGACGGACGCCGCCGCTCCGAGACGCCTGGATTCGTTCCATGCAGAACTCGGCAGAGTCGTCGGTCACACCGCTCGAGGGTTCTCCTTCTGGCGCGGGAGCAGAAGTCCGGCGACGTCGGCGCTGGTCCTCGCGTTCACGCGATAGGGGCGGCGTGACGCGTGTCGCGCGATGCCGCTGCTTTGTCGCCGTAGGGATCGCCGGCTCGGGGCCGGTCGTGGCGATCTCAGTTCCGAGCAACGCGCCCAGCGCGAGGTTTATCGACGCTGAGAGTTTGGCTTACTCGGCCTTGTGTCGGACGCCCGCGGACGCGATTATGGGTCAATGAGGGCCACAATGACGATCTCCTCCTGTGAGCGGGCGTGTTCGTGCCACCGCTGGGACGTGCCCGACGGCCACGACATCGCCGCCCACGTTTTCGCTTCCTGCTGCATCACCGGTCGGGGTGAGGTGCTCAACGGCAGCCGGGGGATGTGATGGTCGCTTCGGCGCCCGAGCCCGGGCCGGTGGTCAGGGATGTTCTGCTGCGTGATGGGTCGACGCTGCGGTTGCGGGCCCCGACGCGCGTGGACTTCGACGACATCAAGGCGTTCTACGACGGCCTATCGCCGGACAGCCGTTACCTCCGCTTCCACGGTTTCGGGCGGACGGACGCTGTCGCGCGCGCGGATGCGGAGGCCAGTGGCGTTGATCGTCTGGCGCTGATCGGGCGGCGTGACGGCCGGGTGGTGGCTGCCGCCGGTTATGACGCGTTGCGCGAGCCCGGTATCGCGGAGGTCGCGTTTGCGGTGGCTGATGATGATCAGCAGCGTGGGATCGGGATGCGGATGCTCGAGCAGCTCGCGGCGGTCGCGGCGGACCGCGGGATCCACCGCTTCGTCGCGGAGGTGATGGCCAATAACGGGGCGATGCTCGGGGTGTTTGAGCACGCCGGCTACGCCGTCCGGCGTCGGGGTTCGGCTGGCGAGGCGACGGTGTCGCTGGATATCACCCCGACGGAGGCCATGCTGCAGCGGATCGACGAGCGCGACCATTTCGCCTCGATCGCATCGATGCGACCGATTCTCGCGCCCTCGTCGGTAGCCGTTGTGGGCGCCGCGGCCACGCCGGGCAATGTCGGCGGCGCGGTGATGGCGAACATTTTCGCCGGCGGATTTGAGGGTGTCATGACACCGGTCAACCGTGCCGGGGGTGTGGTGTGCTCGATGCGCGCGGCTCGCAGCCTGGACGAGCTGGAGGTCGCTCCGGAGCTCGTGATCATCGCCGCCGCGGGCGATGAGGTACTCGAGTTCGCCGCCGAGGCGGCCGCGAACGGAGCACGGGCACTGCTCGTCCTCCCACCCGGCTCTGCGCACGAAGGCGAGGCGTCCCCCGAGCGAGTGGAGCGGCTGCTGGAGATCGTTCGGGGTGCGGGTATGCGGCTGGTCGGGCCGGGCTCTCTGGGGGTGGTGAACACCGCCGCCGAGGTCAGCCTGAACGCCACGTTTACCGGCGCCAGCGCCCGCGCGGGAGCGCTGGCGATCGGCTCGCCATCGGGCGCAATCGGGATCGGGCTCCTCGGTCATGCCGCGGCTCGACGGCTAGGGGTCTCGATGTTCGTCTCACTCGGCCACCGCGCCGACGTCTCGACCAACGACCTGCTCGAGTACTGGGAGCACGACGAGCGGACCGCCGCGGTAGTCCTGTACGTCGAGTCGTTCGGCAGTCCTGAGCGCTTCACGCGGATCGCTCGGCGCGTGTCGCGGATCAAGCCGATCCTGGTGGTCAAGGGCCGCCGACGGGCCGAACGGGTGCTCAGCGAGGCGCGCTCGCACACGGCGGCGGCGCTGCGCGGCGACGCGGTTATCGACGCGCTGCTGTATCAAGCCGGGGTGCTGCGGTTCCGCAGCGGCGAGGAGCTGTTCGACGCCGCCGAGTTCTTCGAGCGCCAGCCGCTGCCGCGCGGACGGCGGATCGGGATCGTGAGCAACTCCGCGGGCGTGGCGACGCTCGCCGCCGACGCGTGCGCGATGCGCGGGCTGGAGGTGAGCGAGGCAAGCGAAGCACAGAACCCGCTGCTCGTGGGAATCGGTGCCGGAGCGAACGAATACGCTGCCAGCATCCGCGAGCTGCTCGGCGATCCAGGCATCGATGCGCTGATGGTCTTCTACATCGAGTTCTACGACGGCAACCCGGAGGCCGTGCTGGACGCGATCTCCTCGGTCTCCGCGGGGCAGCCCAAGCCGGTCGTGGCATCGGTGCTGCGCTCCGACGGCCGGTTGCCCGCGCGGACTGGCTTGGGTGTGCCGAACTTCCGGTTCCCCGAGTCGTGTCCCGCCGTGCTCGCGCGCGCGGCTGAACGTCGCGAATGGCTGTCGCGGCCGCTCGGCGAGCCCCCGCACTATCGCGACCTGGACGGGCGGGCGGCGCGCGCGGTGATCTCGTCATTTCTTGATCGCGAGCCCGCCGGCGGCTGGCTTTCGCTCCCCGAGGCGGAAACCTTGCTCACCACGCACGGGATCCCGGTCGCTGCCTCGCATCACTGCCGAGACGTCGAGAGCGCGGTTGCGATGGCGGCGGAAATCGGCGCTCCGGTCGCGCTGAAGGCCGACTTTGCCGCGCCCGCGCATGCAAGCGACATCGACGCTGTGCTGCTCGGGCTGAAGGGCGAATCGGCGGTGCGGTCCTGCTGGCGCGAGCTCCAACGACGGGTGCACGCGGCCGGACGGGAATGGACCGGAGCGATCGTCCAGCGCCTCGTCACGCCCGGCGGAGCGGACATGCTGGTCGGGGCCGTCGCCGATCCTGATCTGGGCCCGGTGCTCGGGGTCGGCCTCGGCGGTCGCCAGGCCGGCCTGGGCCGCGGGGCTGCGTTCCGGCTGCCGCCCGAAACGGACGCAGAAGCCGACGAGCTGATCAACTCCGCCAAGGGCGCGACCACCCAACTCGACGGATTCCGCGGCAGCGCTCTGCTCGACCGTGACGCGCTGCGCGAGCTGATCCTGCGCTTTGCCCTTCTGCTCCGGGAGGTCCCGGAGGTAGTCGAGGCTGACCTCAACTCCGTTCGATGCATGACAAGTGGCTGTGTCGTGCTCGACATGCAATTGCGAATCGAGCACCGGCGCCCCACCGAGCGCGTCAAAACATGGTGACCCGGCGTGGCCGGCACCAAGGTCGATGCCATGGGAGCGACCGCGCGGGACGCGCGTCATCGCAAAGCAAGGGGCTCGCCTGCTCCACGGCCGCCGACGCCGGTCCTCGCCACAAGCGCGCATCAGGTGCTTGAGATTCCTGGCTAACTCTCTGGTCGAAGCAGTAGTCAGCGCCAGGAGCCGATCTCGCTCCCAACGCCGCGCCGATCATCGACAGCGCGACCCGACCTGCGCTGCTATCGCCCAAACTCAGCGGTGCGGCTCCGCCCAACCGCGCCAGCCGGGCGACGATCGCATTCCTGGTGGCTGGCGGAAACACCACTCAGAGTTTTGGTGCGTCAATTGGTCGTGGGACGCCATCATCAGAATGACCGGCTGGAATGCTGACTGCTGGGACGGCGCCTCCTAATCGCACCCGAATCCACTGGCGTGTCCCACCCTTGAGCTGTCAACGTATTTCCGCGGGTTTACCCGACAGCCACCTGCAGAGCGATCGTCCCGACGCGACCCGAGCCGGCGATGCCTATGGCGACCGAGCGCTCGTCCGGATCGAGCCCGATCGGCGGCGCGGCGCACGATCGGTTCGCCCCGATCCGGGCGTCCGCTCAACGTCCCGGGGCGTGCTGTAGACAGCCGTTCCTAGTCGACGGTCAGCACGGCCTTGCCGTTCACGCGACGGTCGAGCAGCGCCTCGATCGCACCCCCGGCGTCCGTCCAGGACGCGACGAGATCGATCTGGGGATCTAGCTTGCCGGCCGCGACCAGCTCGGCCAGCCGCCGCAGATCGCTGCTGCCGCTGGCGTGCTTGGCGAGCTCGGGGAACACGAGCAGGCCGTAGAGGCGCGCGCCTGGAGCGCGACCGAACAGCGTCCTGGTGGGGTAGGAGACGGGCTCATCGCTGGTCGCGGCGAAGTTGATGATCGTGCCCGATGGCGCGACCCGCCCGATCGCCGCACCGAGCGTGGCGCCGCCGACGGCGTCGATGATCACGTCGTAGGTCGGGCCGTCCGGCTCGAGCACCTGGATGACCTCGTCGGCCCCGAGTTCGGAGAGACCGGCGGTTCGCCGCGCGAGGCCGGTCACGTGGGCGCCGGCGAGCGTGGCCAGTTGGATCGCGAAGCGCCCGACGCCGCCGCTGGCACCGGTCACGAGCACGCGCTTGCCGAGCACGAACCCGCCGACCTCAAGCGCCCGGAGCGCCGTCAGGCCCGCGACCGGGAGCGTCGCGGCCTGCTCGAGGCTGACCTCGTCCGGTAGCTCGGCCAGCACGTCGGTGCTGACCGCCACCAACTCCGCCCAGGCCCCCAGCCGCACGAGCCCCACGACACGAGCGCCCTGCGGCGACCCGCTGCCGTCAGCGGCCGCCTCGCGGACAATGCCCGCCACGTCC
>Ga0208714_1000247_pt1 | contig 15726 bp, 10 predicted proteins | sample NGESurshal072012_3_FD_184461 | JGI IMG/M metagenome (GOLD analysis project Ga0208714, IMG submission 184461) | Arctic peat soil microbial communities from Barrow, Alaska - NGEE Surface sample 415-1 shallow-072012 (SPAdes) | ecosystem: Environmental > Terrestrial > Soil > Wetlands > Peat ... | reverse complement strand
CGCTGGCCGAAGGCGTCGAGGGCGGCGAACAGTTCCAGACGCTGCTCGGGGCGACGGGCACGGGAAAGACGATGGCGATGGCCGGGGTGATCGAGGCGGTTCAGCGCCCGACGCTGGTGATCGCCCACAACAAGACGCTGGCGGCGCAGCTGTGCAACGAGTTCCGCACGTTCTTCCCCGACAACGCCGTCGAGTACTTCGTGTCGTACTACGACTACTACCAGCCCGAGGCCTACGTCCCTAGCCGCGACCTGTACATCGAGAAGGACTCGGCGATCAACCAGGAGGTCGACCGGCTGCGCCACGCGGCGACGGCCGCCGTGTTCGCGCGCCGCGACGTGATCGTCGTCGCGTCGGTGTCGTGCATCTTCGGCCTGGGCTCGCCGGAGACGTATGAGATGAACATGCAGATCCTCAACCGCGGCCAGGAAATCGACCGCGACAAGCTGCTGCGCAAACTCGTTGCGATCCAGTACACGCGCAACGACACCGTGCTGTCGCGCGGCGGCTTCCGCGTGCGTGGCGAGACGCTGGAGGTGTTCCCCGCCTACGCCGCGACGGCCTTCCGGGCGACGCTGTTCGGCGACGAGGTCGAGCGCCTGCAGCACTTCGACCCGCTGACAGGCGAGCTGCTCCAGGACGACCTCGAGCACGTGGCGATCTGGCCGGCGACGCACTACAACGTCAAGGAGGGCACGATCGAGGACGGCGTCGCGGAGATCGGCCGAGAGCTCAACGAGCGCTGCGAGCAGCTGGAGTCCGAGGGCAAGCTGCTGGAGTCCCACCGCCTGCGCCAGCGCACGCAGTACGACATGGAGATGCTGCGCGAGATGGGCTTCTGCTCGGGGATCGAGAACTACTCGCGGATCCTCGACAAACGCCAGCCCGGAGAGCGTCCGTACTGCCTGATCGACTACTTCCCCAAGGACTTCATCTGCTTCATCGACGAGTCCCATCAGACCGTGCCGCAGATCGGCGGCATGTACGAAGGCGACCGCTCGCGCAAGCAGACGCTCGTCGACTACGGCTTTCGCCTGCCGAGCGCGCTGGACAACCGCCCGCAGCGCTTCGAGGAGTTCCTCTCGATCACGCCGCAGCTGCTGTTCGTCTCGGCCACGCCCGGGGAATACGAGCGGAGCAACTCGACGCGGATCGTCGAGCAGATCGTCCGCCCGACGGGGATCGTCGATCCGCGCGTGGAGGTGCGCGAGACCAAGAACCAGATCGACGACCTGATGAACGAGGTGCGCAAGCGCACCGAGCGCGACGAGCGCGTGCTGGTGACGACACTGACCAAGAAGATGTCCGAGGACCTCTCGCAGTATCTGCTGGAGATGGGGTTCAAGACGCGCTACCTGCACTCGGAGATCGACACGCTGGAGCGCATCCAGATCATCCGCGACCTGCGCCTGGGTGAGTACGACGTGCTGGTCGGCGTGAACCTGCTGCGCGAGGGCCTCGACCTGCCCGAGGTCTCGCTGGTGGCGATCCTCGACGCCGACAAGGAGGGCTTCCTGCGCGGGGAGACTTCGCTGATCCAGACGATCGGCCGCGCGGCGCGCAACGTCGACGGGACCGTGTTGATGTACGCCGACAAGGAGACCAAGGCGATGAAGGCGGCGATCTCCGAGACCGACCGCCGGCGCGAAATCCAGGTTGCCTACAACGAGGAGCACGGAATCACCGCGGCGACGATCGTCAAGGGCATCTCCGACATCGCCGAGTTCCTGCAAGCCGAGTCCAAGGTGCCCAAGCGCAAACGCGGCAGGCGCAAGTCCGCCACGGCCGGCGAGATGCCCCAGCACGAGCTCGAGCGCATGATCGTCGAGCTGGAGGAGGAGATGATCGCCGCCGCCGACGAGTTGCGCTTCGAGTACGCCGCGCAACTGCGCGACGAGTTGCGCGAGCTGCGCCGTGACCTGCGCGAGATCCAGGCCAGCGAGGCGCCGCCGGAGGCAGAGGCCGCGACGGCGGACGTTCCTGCCGACGACGCCGCTGCGCATGAGGCCCCGACGGGCGACATCGCCTAGGATGCCCGCCGTGGACATCGACCGTCAGGCGATCGAGCGACGTGACTTTCCCATCGCCCGGCGTGGCTATGAGCCGGCCGCCGTGGACGCCCATCTGCGCGCGCTCGCGGCCGAGATCGAGCAGCTGCAGCGCGAGCTGTCCGAGGGCGGTGGGCGGACCTCTCTGGCCTCCGCGGCCGGTAACCAGGTGCAGAGCATCCTCGCCGCGGCCGAGGCGACCGCCGCCGAGTTCGAGCGCGACGCGGCCGAGGCCGCGCGCACGACGCGCGAGGAGGCCGATCGCGACGCCGCGCGCACGCGCGAGCAGGCGATCGCCCAAGCACGCGCGCATGTCGCCGCTGTGGCTCAGGCGACGGCCGTGCTGCTCGAGCGTGTGGGTTCGATGGACGCGCAGGTGAGCGCGCTGGTCGACAGCGTGCGCGCGGGCGCCGACCGCCTTGCCACGGACCTCGGCGCAGTCGAGGCGAACATGGATGAGCTCTACGACGCTGCCGCCGGTCAGGCGGTCACGCGCGCGGTTGCCGGCGAGCCGCCCGCTCAGCCGTCCGTTCCCGCGCCCCCCGCGCCCCCCGCGCCGCAACGTCCAGCGCCGCAGCTCGCCGGTCAGGCGCCGGCTCCGCCGATTCCGCCGCCGCCGTCGGGTGCAGCCGCGCCGCAGGTGCGCGCCGCGCAGACCACACCGCCGCCGCTCTCGCCGCCCGAGACCGCCCAACCTGAGGCCCATGTCGATCCTGAGGCGCCGGCGGCGCACGGGCACCGAGCCGCTTCGCATCCGCTGTCGCCCCCCGAGACGGCAGCGCAGGGTGTGCACGTCGACCCGGAGGCGCCTCCGCCACGCGCACGTATTGCGACGGGCGCTGGGCCCGGCGGGCAGCCGGGCGCGCAGGTCCCTGACAACGGCGACGTCGACGGCGCGCGGCTGATCGCGCTGAACATGGCGCTCAACGGCAAGTCGCGCGAGGACGCCGATCGCTATCTCGCCGAGAACTTCCAGCTGTCCGACCGGCAGAAGCTGATAGACGAGGTGTACGCAGCGGTCGAGGGTTGATCTGCCCCGATCGGACGACCGCAACGAGCGGATTGCGAGCTGGTGAGCGAGGCGAACGTCTGTTCGCCGTCATAGAATGACTGGCTGATGCCAGCCGGCAACCAGATAGTCGTTTCGGGGGCGCGCGAGCACAACCTGAAGGACATCTCGCTCTCGCTGCCGCGCGACGCGCTGGTGGTGATCACGGGACTGTCCGGCTCGGGCAAGAGCTCGCTGGCCTTCGACACGATCTACGCCGAGGGACAGCGCCGCTACGTCGAGTCGCTGTCGGCGTACGCCCGCCAGTTCCTCGGCCAGATGGACAAGCCGGACGTCGACTCGATCGAGGGGCTCTCGCCGGCGATCTCGATCGACCAGAAGACGACCTCGCGCAACCCGCGCTCGACCGTCGGCACGGTGACCGAGATCTACGACTACCTGCGCCTGCTGTGGTCGCGTGTGGGCAAGCCGCACTGCCCGATCTGCGGGCGGCCGATCGTCGGCCAGTCGGCCGAGCAGATCATCGACCAGGCGATGGAGCTCGCCGAGGGGACGCGCTTCATCGTGCTCGCGCCGGTCGTGCGCGGGCGCAAGGGCGAGTACGGCAAGCTCTTGGAGGAGTTGCGCAACGACGGCTTTGCGCGGGTGAAGATCGATGACCGCGTCCGCATGCTGGAGGAGTCGATCGTGCTCGACAAGCGCTACAAGCACGACATCTCGGTCGTCGTCGATCGCCTCGCGATGCGCCACGACGTGCGCAAGCGCCTGGCAGACTCGATCGAGACGGCCGTCGCCCTCGCCGACGGTCTCGTCGAGATCGAGATCGTCGGTGCCGCCAAGGACCAGCCGGAGTCCGAGGCGGCTCACGCGACGGGCGCGAAGGGCGCGCGTGCGGCCGCCACCCAGATCGTCCCCGGCGAGACGCCGCGGCCCGGCACGATCTTCACGTTCTCCGAGCGCTTTGCCTGTCCCGAGCACGGACCGTCGCTGGTCGAGCTGGAGCCGCGCATCTTCTCCTTCAACTCGCCGCACGGGGCGTGCGACCGCTGCACCGGGCTCGGCTCGCAGATGGAGATCGACCCGGAGCTCGTCGTGCCCGACCCGACGCTGTCGATCGCCGAAGGCGCACTCGCGCCCTGGGCCAACAGCACGTCCAACTACTACGAGCAGGTGACCGAGGCGATCGCCGACCGCTACGGCGTCGATCTGGAGGCGCCGTGGGAGGACCTGCCCGAGGAACAGCGCGACCTGTTTCTGCAAGGAACCAACGGCGAGCCGGTGCACGTCAGCTATCGCAACCGCTACGGGCGCCGGCGCTCGTATGCGACGCGCTTTGAGGGAATCGTCAAGAACCTGCAGCGGCGCTATCGCGAGACCGACTCGGAGTGGACGCGCGAGAAGATCGAGGAGTTCATGTCGCTGCGCGCCTGCCCGGTGTGCGGCGGAGCGCGCTTGCGCGCGGAGTCGCGCGCGGTGACCGTCGGCGGCACGCGCATCGAGGACTTCTGCGCGCTGTCGGCGCGGCGCGCGCTCGAGTGGCTGGAGGAGGTCGAGCTGTCAGAGACAGACCGTCACGTGGCGCGGCTGATCCTGCGCGAGATATCCGAGCGCCTGCAGTTCCTGGAGAACGTCGGCATCGGCTACCTGTCGATGGACAGGGCCGCCGCGACGCTGTCGGGCGGGGAGGCGCAGCGGATTCGCCTGGCGACGCAGATCGGCTCGTCGCTGGTCGGCGTGCTGTACATCCTCGACGAGCCCTCGATCGGGCTGCACCAGCGCGACAACTCCAAGCTGATCACCACGCTGGAGCGCTTGCGCGACCTGGGCAACACGGTGATCGTCGTCGAGCACGACGAGCAGACGATGCGCAGCGCCGACCACCTCGTCGACCTCGGCCCGGGCGCCGGAGAGCACGGCGGTCAGATCGTCGCGCAGGGCACGGCCGCGCAGGTGCAGCGCGTGAAGGCCTCGCTGACGGGGCAGTTCCTGGCGGGAACGCGCACGATCGAGGCGCCGCAGCGGCGGCGCAAGCCGAGCGGCTACGTGGAGATCGTCGGCGCCTCAGAACACAACCTGCGCGAGATCGACGTGCACATCCCGCTCGGCGTGCTCACCTGCGTGACCGGCGTGTCGGGCTCGGGCAAGTCGACGCTCGTCAACGAAGTGCTCTACAAGGCTGTCGCCAACCGCCTGCACCGCGCCCGCCAGCGACCGGGCGCGCACCGCGCGATCCACGGTCTGGACCAGCTCGACAAGATCATCGCCGTCGACCAATCGCCGATCGGGCGCACGCCGCGGTCGAACCCTGCCACCTACACGGGCCTGTTCGACGTGATCCGCGATCTCTTCTCAAAGACCCAGGAGGCCCGCATCCGCGGCTACAAGCCGGGCCGGTTCAGCTTCAACGTCAAGGGCGGGCGCTGCGAGGTCTGCCGCGGCGATGGACAGATCAAGATCGAGATGCACTTCCTGCCCGACGTCTATGTCCCGTGCGAGCAGTGCCACGGCAAGCGCTACAACCGCGAGACGCTGGAAGTGCGCTTCAAGGGCAAGAGCATCGCCGACGTGCTCGACATGCCCGTCGAGGAGGCGCTGAAGTTCTTCGAGCACATCCCGAAGGTCCGCCGCCGCCTGGAGACGCTGCACGCGGTCGGCCTGGGCTACGTGCGCCTCGGTCAGCCGGCGACGACGCTGTCGGGCGGCGAGGCCCAGCGCGTGAAGCTGGCGACCGAGCTTTCGAAGGTGGCGACAGGGCGCACGCTGTACATCCTCGACGAGCCGACGACCGGGTTGCACTTCGCCGACGTGCAGCGGCTGCTGGAGGTGCTGCAGCGGCTCGTCGACGCCGGCAACAGCGTGGTCGTGATCGAGCACAACCTCGACGTGATCAAGTCGGCCGACCGGCTGATCGACATGGGCCCGGAGGGCGGCGAGGAGGGTGGTATGGCGATCGCCGTCGGCACTCCCGAGGAGGTCGCCGCCGAGCCGTCGTCGCACACCGGGCAGTTCCTAGCCGAGGTCCTCACGCCGGTCGTGAAGCGCTCGAAGACCCGGTCGGGCAAGGGTCCCCGGGGTGGGCGCCCGGCCAAGGTCGCCGCTTGAGCTGAGTCCTACGGTTCGCTGGCCGGCGTGCAGCGCCGCGTTCAGGCGTGAACTGCGGCTCTGTCACGACCGATGGCGACGAACTTCGGAGTGAGATCCTCGCGCTTGGAGCGATCGCCGAGGACCCGTAGGAGGGCGTCGACGACGTCCTCGTCGAACTGCGTGCCGGCGTTGCGGCGCAGCTCCTCGATCGCGAACCGCTCGCCGGGCGCTTTGCGATAGGGCCGGTCGGAGGTCATCGCCTCGTAGGCGTCGGCGACGTGGATGATGCGCGACTCCAGGGGAATCTCACGATCGGCGATGCCATCGGGGTAACCGGCTCCGTCGATGCGCTCGTGGTGATGGCGCACCCATCCGGCGCGCTCGGGCATCTCGGCCGCGAGCACGATGTTCTCGCCGAGCACCGAATGAGTCTTCATCCGCTCGTACTCGCCAGCGTCGAGCTTGGTTGGCTTTCTGAGGATGGCATCGGGGATGCCGATCTTGCCGACGTCGTGAAGCAGGCCGGCGATGCGAAGGCGCGCCAGTCGCTCGCCGTCGAAGCCCAGCTCGACACCGATCGCGGCGCACAGATTGGAGACGGTCTGGGAGTGGCTGCGCGTGTAGGGATCCTTCGCATCGACGGCAAGTGCGAGGGCGTTCGCGAGGGTCCGGACGTGGTTCGCGTCCTCTTCGCTGGGCGCACGCGTGAAATCGCCCATGTCCGGCGTGTACAGGGCCGCGGCCTGGCCCGAGACCTTGGCGCTGATCAACGCGCGGTCCGCGTCGCGGACAACATCGTCCTTGGACCGCAGCTCGGTCGCCTGTGAGATCCCCGCCGTCGCTCGCACGGATGTCCGGCCAAGCTGTTCCAGCGCCTCGTGGAGGCGCTGGGCGAATTGAAATCCTGCCCACTCGCCGACAGCCGGGAGGATCACCGCGAACTCGTCGCCGCCGATGCGGTAGGCCCTGTCGCTCGCGCGCATGGTCGACCTGATCGCCTTCGCGAAAGCTTGCAGATGCTCGTCGCCTGCCTGATGTCCGCGGGTGTCATTTACCTCCTTCAGGTCGTTGACGTCGAGCAGCACGAGGGTCAGCGGCGTGTTCAGGCGTGCAGTGCGCTGAAGCTCGTTCGCGATGTCCTCATGAAAGGCACGGTGGTTGCGCAGCTCGGTCAGAGGATCGGTGAGCACCAGCTCTGATAGCCGCTGCAGCTCGGCCGCGCGTGCCTTGCGCCCGGCACGGCGATAGCGACCGATCACCAGCAGCAGTGCGATCACCAGCCCGATGGCGAGTCCCACGGCGATCAGCCCGGCCCTGAAGGCCCCGGCCTCGTCCTTGCGCAGCGCATCGCTCTGCTCCAGGGCCTTGGACGAGGCGACCTGGGCCGCTGAGTAGACGTCCGCCTGGATGACGCTGAAGATCGGGTCGGTGACCGTATGGTCCAGGCGTCTGACCAGGGATGTGCTCCCTGACCGGGTCGCCGCGAACATCCTCGCGGTCGCCCGTTCGTAACGCTGATGGAGCGCCAGCAAGTGCACGACCCTCTGCCTGACGGCGAGAGAGCGGTCGAGCGTGGCGATTCTCCTCAGATCGGCGATCAGGTTGTCACCGGACTGCTCGTGAAGGTCCAACGCCTGCCGGCTCGGTTCGAGCCGGTACTTTCGCTCCAGCGACTCGTCCTGTCCCACCCAGAACCGCGCGTCCTGATAGGCGGTCGCGAGTCGGTTGGCCGTCTCGGCGCTCTTGGCCTCGATCGAAGCGCCGTGCTGGGCGCTCAGCGCGAACGTCGCGAGTGCGGCAAGCGCCAAGACCAGACAGGTCGTGCTCATGCGCACGACTCGGCGCCCTGCTGGCTTTGCCCTGCGTTGCTCGATGGCCCTGTCTCTTCCTTGGTTGCGCGTGACCCGGCTCCGGCGAGGACGCGAGCGATCTCGTCGCGCGTGCGCGCGACGGCGCCCATTTCTCCTGCCGTGGGTCATGTATCGACGCTTGCGGCCAGATAGATGAGGCCGGTGTGTGAGGCCGGTGTGCGCAGTGACCGTTCGGACAGCCCATGCCGGCCTCGGCTTGACCGCACGACGCGCTTGTCGGCCCAGCCACGCTGAGATCCTCGCCGCCGCAAAATCGCCGACAATGGGCCGATGAGCCTGGCCAGAGTCGCATTCGTCGCGGTCCATCCGTGACCGGCTACCCCGCGGACGCCGCGCCCGACGCGGCCACGGCGCTGCATAGTCGCCTCCGCGTCGACAGCCAGGCGCTGGCCCGTACTCGCCTTTGGGCGCAGAAGTGGCGCTGGTATGAGCGCAACTCGCTGCCCTGGAACCGCGCGCAGATCCACTGGCAGTTCCTGCGCCGCGAGGCGTTCGTGCGCTGGCCCGTGCACGGCAACGTGCTCGAGGCCTTGCGCGAGCGCCGCCTGGAGATCGGCGCGGGCGTGCTGCTCGAGCCGGGCGTGTGGATCACCGCCCCCGGGACCGCGCGTGTGCGCATCGGCGCCGGCAGCTTTCTCAACCTCGGCGTGATGGTCGCGTCGGAGGGGCTGGTGGAGATCGGCGAGAACTGCATGCTGGCCAACGGCTGCTTCGTCAGCGACGCCAGCCACCGCTATGACGACCCGGACCAGCCGATCACCTGGCAGGGCTTTCAGAGCAAGGGCCCGACGCGGATCGGCGACAACTGCTGGCTTGGCGCCAACGTCGTTGTCACCAGCGGCGTCACGATCGGCGAGCGCTGCGTGATCGGCGCCAACAGCGTGGTGACGCACGATCTCGAGCCGTTCTCCATCGCCGCGGGGCTGCCGGCGCGGTTGATCAAGCGCGTCGAGTACTCAAGCCGGTAGCTTGCGGTCATGGACTTGGCTGAGGCGATGCGCTGTGCCCCGACGAGCCGGCGGTTCACCGCCGAGCCCGTGCCCGCGGATGTGCTCAGGCGCGTTCTGGACAACGCGCGCTTCGCGCCGAGTGGCGGCAACCGGCAGGGCTGGCGCGTCGTCGTGGTGCGCGACGCCGAGCGGCGCCGGGCGATCCGCGATCTCTATCTGCCGCGCTGGCGCGCCTACATGGAGCAGACCGGCGGCGCGCAGATGCTGCGCAGCCCCGAGGAGTTCGACGCGGCCCGCGTGCGCATGGTGCGAGGCGCAGACGTTTACGCCGAACGCATGGACGCGGTGCCCGTGCATCTCGTCGTGGGCGTGCGCCTGGACGATCTCGCGGTGACCGACGCCGACCTGCCACGCCAGAGCATCGTCGGTGGCGCGTCGGTGTATCCGTTCGTGCAGAACCTGCTGCTCGGTCTTCGCGCGGAGGGTCTCGGCGCGGCAATGACCACATTGCTCGTGCCCGCCGAGGCCGATGTCAAGCCGCTCCTGGGCATACCCGACGACATCGCCCTGGCGGCGCACATCGGCGTCGGCTACCGAGCCGACGACTGGCCGAAGCAGCTCGCGCGCAAGCCCGTCGAGGAGTTCGCGTTCGCCGAGCGCTTCGGCGAGCCCCTCGACTAGTGCACGAGGGACTCGCCGGCGAGCGCGATGGCTACGGGACCGGAACCGCGCTGAAGGGCGTCGTGCCCGTGGCGACTTTCAGGCCGAGCCCGGTTGAGCTGTTGGCGTAGGCCAGCTGCTTGGCCAGCGTGCCGACGCCGTTGGCGGCAGGCAGCGGGGCGAACTCGACGGTTGAGAGCACGCCGAGCGCGTCCCCGCTTTCGTTGATGAAGCCGCTGCCCGAGTCGCCCGGGATGCCCGGCGTTGCCGTGTACAGCTGCTGGCTCCAGCCGCCCGTTTCTTCCTGGTCGCCGAGGCTCACGCCGGTCTTCGGGCTGAGCGCGCTCACGCCCAGGCGCAGGATCGAGTTGCCGTAGCTGAACATGCGTTCGCCCTGCTGGGAAACGCTCGACGCCACCGCGTTGGGCCCGCCCCAGAAGGGCACCGTGGGATTGACGTTGGCCACCTGCGATGAGGCGATCTTGATCAGCGCGAGGTCGTTGTAGGCGCACGTGTTCGCGTCGCTCTCTTTGCCTTTCTGCATGGCGATCCACGAGTTGTAGGCGAGCGTGCCGATCAGCGTGCCGTCCCGCACGCCGCCGTTGACCAGGTCGCCGGAGTAGATCGGCGTGCCGAGGGGCAGCGATTTCGTGCTGCAGCCGTTGGTTTCGGTGTCTTCGCCGGTCGATGAGCAGTGCGCGGCCTGGCCGAGGTAGACGGCGCCGGAGGAGTCGGTGAAGACGAAGTTCGCGGTGCACTGCGAAGCGCCGTTGAGAAACGATGACGCGTTCGTGAAGGTCATCACGCCGGGGTGGATCGTGGCGCTTTCCTGCGGCGCCCACGCGGATGCGTTGGCAGCCACGCCCAGCATCGCCAGGGCGAGGATCGTGAGCACGGCGACAAGCCTGCGGCGCAGCTTCATCGGCTACCTCCAGATTCGACAGCGGGATCGGCTCGCACGATGGGTCGCGGACCACCGCGCCGTTTACCCGGCCCACTGGCGATCAAACACTGATCGCCTTGCGATCGACGATCGAGCGACCGCCGGGCCGCAGACCGCTCAGGTCGAGCGATCGCCCGCCGCGGCTCGCTCAGGTCAGTCGCGCGTGCAGGTCGGCCAGCTCATCGGCGTTGATCTTGTAGGTGTGCTCCGGCCCCGGATAGCGCCGCGTGCGCACGTCCTCGGCATATGCCGCGACCCCGGCGTTCATCTCCTGCTGCAGGTTTGCGTAGCGCTTGACAAAGCGCGGGCCGAGCCCGTCGCGGATGCCGAGCAGGTCGTGGAAGACGAGCACCTGGCCATCGGTCGCCGGCCCGGCGCCGATGCCGATCACGGGGATCTGCAGGTGGGCCATCAGCTCCTCGGTGACGGCGCTTGGGATCGCCTCGAATACGAGCGCGAAGCAGCCCGCCTCCTGCAGCGCGAGGGCCTCGGAGGCGATCCGCTCGGCTGCTCCGGCGGTGCGGCCCTGCGCCTTCCAGCCGCCGAGGGCGGTGGAGGTCTGGGGCGTCAAGCCGACATGTCCCATCACGGGAATGCCCGCGCCGACGATCGCCCGTGCGCGCTTGACCGAGGCCTCGCCGCCGCCCTCGAGCTTGACGACTTCGCAACCGGCCTCCTTGACCATGCGTATGGCGGTCGTGATCGCCTGCTCGTCTGAGACCTCGTAGGAGCCGAAGGGCAGGTCGCCGATCAGCAGCGGCGTGCTCAGCCCGCGGCGGACTGCGCGTGCGAGCACGAGCATGTCGTCCAGCGACACCGGCGTCGTCGCGTTGTAGCCGAGCACGGTCGTGGCGGCCGAGTCGCCGACGAGCACGAGGTCGACCCCGGCGGACTCGGCCGCGCGGGCGCTCGGGTAGTCATAGGCGGTGACCATCACGATCGGATCGCCAAGCCGCTTCTTCTCCGCAAGCAGCGGCAGCGTCATCGGCAGGCGTCCTGGATCTGATGGGGCCTGTATGTCGGGGTGGCTGGACATGCGTGCGTCCTCTCTGAGGCGGTTGACCCCCTACGTGAGCAGGGTGGCCACTGCGTCGTCGATGGTGATGATGTGATTGGTCTGCGCCTGCACGTGCACCACGCGAGGCTCGTAGGTCTCCAGGTCAGCCTGGTCGTAGCCGGCGTAGGAGACGACGATGATCGTGTCGCCGCGCTGTACCAGGCGAGCAGCCGCGCCATTTACGGTCATCGCGCCCGAGCCGCGCTCGCCGGCGATCGTGTATGTCTCAAAGCGCGCTCCGTTGTCGATGTCGAGCACGTGAACCTGCTCGTGCTCGAGGATGTCCGCGGCCTCGAGCAGCTCCGGGTCGATCGTGATCGAGCCGACGTAATGCAGGTCGCAGTCGGTGATCGTCGCTCGGTGGATCTTGGACTTGAGCATCACGCGTTGCATCAGGCGACGGCCTTTCTCGATGGCGTTTGGCGGCAGGCGGGTACCGGGGACGGCCGCAGGACCGCGTTGTCGATCAGCCGTGTCCGGCCGATCGACGCGGCGAGCACCAGCAGCGCCTCGCGCGCCAGCTCCTCGCACGGCTCGAATGTCTCGGGATAAACCAGCTCCAGGTACTCCGGCTCGACGCCACGTGCGAGCAGCGCGCCGCGCGCGGCGTCCAGCAGCGCCTCGGCCGACCGCTCGCCTTCGCCCGCGCGCCGCGCGGCGGCCTTCAAGGCGTCGGGCAGCGCACGCGCCTGCGAGCGCTCCTGCGGCGAGAGCCGCGCGTTGCGGCTGGACATCGCAAGCCCGTCGGGCTCGCGCACGGTCGGGCAGGTCTGGATGCGCACGGGCAGGTTCAGGTCGCTCACCAGACGGCGGATCACGATCACCTGCTGCGCGTCCTTCTGGCCGAAGTAGGCGACGTCGGGCATCGCCATGCCCAGCAGCTTCGTCACCACGGTGCTAACGCCGCGGAAGTGCTCGGGCCCGCGCGCGGCTCCCTCGAGCCTGTCGCTGACGCCGAGCACCTCGACCGCCGTGGCGAACCCCGGCGGATAGACCTCGTCGATGGACGGCGCGAACAGGAAGTCCGCTCCGGCGTTGGCGGCGAGATCCGCATCCTGGCGCTCGCGGCGCGGGTAGCGCTCCAGGTCCTCGCCCTCGTCGAACTGGGAGGGGTTGACGAACAGCGACACGACGACCACGTCGCACTCCGTGCGGGCGCGGGCGATCAGCGAGAGATGCCCGTCGTGCAGGGCGCCCATCGTCGGCACGAGGCCGATCGTCGCGCTCCCACGCCGCGCCGCAGCCAGCGCCGCGCGCAGGTCGTTGACGGTGCGCACGATCCTCATGCGCAGGGCGAGGGGTGGTTTGCGTGGCTCATCGGTTTCGGTCCAGTTCCTTGCGGATACCGGCGCGACTGAAGGTGTCTGCTCTGCTGCGGTCTTCAGGTACGCTCCGGTCGTGTTGTCCGGTTGCGGCCTGGCTTGAATGATACAGCCGCATCGGTTGCCTGCAATGGTCCGCGTCGAATAGGCTGCCTTGCGGTCCATCCGATGCTCGAGCGAATCCCGCCCCGCCCCGCCTCCGATTCCGGCCCCGCCTCCTCTTCTCGGATGTAACCACGCCGGCTGCCTAGCGGCGGACCCGGGCCGCGGTGGCGGTGGCGCTGCGCTCACCAGGCGTCGACGAACGGACGCGACTTGCCCGGGCGCTTCCACCAAGGCTCCGCATGCTCGTCGAACAGCACGGAGATCCAGCGCGCGCAGTCGGCCGGGTCGATCACGTCGTCGATCTCGCCGTAGGCGGCCATGTTCAAGCCGCGGCCGCGCTCATACGCGGCGGCGACCGTCGCCTGGAACACGCGCTCGCGCTCCTCGGGATCGTCGATCGCGTCGAGCTCGCGACGCATCCCCAGCTTCACCGCGCCCTCCAGGCCCATCGCGCCGAACTCCGACGTCGGCCAGGCGACGGTGAACAGCGGCGCCTTGAAGCCGCCGCCGGCCATCGCCTGCGCGCCGAGGCCGTAGCCCTTGCGCAGCACGATCGTCCCGGACGGCACGCTGAGGTTCGCACCGCCGAGGAACATGCGCGCGAAGTGGCGCACCGTGGCCGTGCGCTCGGCATCCGGCCCGACCATGAAACCGGGGGTGTCGCAGAGGAACAGAAGTGGCAGCCCGAACGCGTCGCACAGGCCGATGAAGCGCGCCGCCTTGTCTGCCGCGTCGGCGTCGATCGCCCCGCCGAGGTGCTTGGGGTCGTTGGCCACGACGCCGAGTGGCCGACCCCCGTGGCGTGCCAGCGCCGTGATCATCCCGGCGCCGAATCCGCGCCGCAGCTCCAGCACCGAGCCCTCGTCGAACAGCGTCTCGACGACGCGGCGCACGTCGTAGACGCGCTTGCGCTCCTGCGGGATCAGCTCGCGCAGGAGGTGCTGGTCGGGCAGCCGTCCCGGCTCGGCGGGTCCGTGAAAGTAGGAGAGATAGCGCTTTGCGGCGGCGACCGCCTCGTGATCGTCGGCGACGCGCAGGTCGACGACCCCGTTTGCGTCCTGCACGTCGATCGGTCCGACCTCGCCGGGCTCGTACACGCCCAGCCCGCCACCCTCGATCATCGCCGGCCCGCCCATGCCGATGCTCGCGTCCTCGCTGGCGATGACCACGTCGCAGCAGCCGAGCAGCGCCGCGTTGCCGGCAAAGCAGTAGCCCGAGGCGATGCCGACCAGCGGGACGAGGCCGCTGAGGCGCGCGAACAGCGCAAAGGCGCGGCAGTCCAGGCCGGCGACGATCGGCATGTCGACGTCGCCCGGGCGACCGCCGCCGCCCTCGGCGAACAGCACCAGCGGCAGCCGGCGCCGCTCGGCGATCTCGAACAGCCGGTCCTTCTTCATGTGATTGCGCATGCCCTGCGTGCCGGCGAGCACGGTGTAGTCGTAGGACATCGCCACGCACGGCCGGCCGTCGATCTCGCCGACGCCCGCGACCAGCCCGTCCGCGGGGGTGCGCGCGATCAGCTCCTCGCGCGAGCGCCTGGCCTCCTGGGCGGCGAACAGCAGCGGCCCGTACTCGACGTAGGTGCCCTCGTCGAGCAGCTCCGCGAGGTTCTCGCGCGCCGTGCGCCGGCCGCGCTTGCGACGTCGCGCGACCGCGTCCGGGCGCGCCGCGTCGAGCCCCACCGCGTGACGCTCGCGCACGGCCTCCAGATCGGCGCGAAAGCCATCGTCGGAGGCCGCGAGCGAAGGCCGCGGGCCATCGGCGCGATCCTCGCTATCGCCCGCCCCGATCAGCGCCAGCAGCTGCCCCTCCTCGACGGCGTCGCCGATTGCCACCTCGATGCTCTGCACGACACCGCCGGCATCGGCGAGCACCTCGTGTTCCATCTTCATCGCCTCGAGCACCAGCAGCGGCGATCCTGAAGCGATCTGCTCGTCGGCGTGGCGGGCGACCGAGACGACGACTCCGGCGAACGGCGCGACGACGGCGATCTCCGGGGTCGTCGGGGTCGCGCGATCGGGCGGTGGCATGGCAGGATCATTGCGCAGCACACCGCCGCGCGACGCACGCGACCGGCGCGAACGAGCGAATAGCATCCCGCTCGTGTCCCCGGCACAGAGCCAACGCACGGCCTCCGAGCGGCGCGAGGCGCTCAAGGAGGTCTTCGCGCAGGCCAAGGGATGCGTGCGCTGTCCAGAGCTGGCGGCGACCCGCAAGACGGTCGTGTTCGGCTCCGGCAACGCCGACGCCGACCTGATGTTCGTCGGCGAGGCGCCGGGCGCCAGTGAGGACGAGCAGGGCGTGCCGTTCGTCGGGCGCGCGGGAAAGCTGCTGGAGACGTTGCTCGAAGAGGTTGGACTACAGCGAACTGAGGTGTTTATTGCGAACACCTTGAAGTGCAGACCCCCCGGCAACCGCGACCCGCTACCGATCGAGATCGACAACTGCCAGGACTACCTGCACCGCCAGGTCGAGCTGATCCAGCCGACGGTCATCTGCACGCTCGGCAACTTCTCCACCAAGCTCCTGCGCGGCGACCCGACGGGGATCACGCGGCTGCACGGTCAGCCGGAGGTGCTCACGCTCGGCCACCGCGCGGTGCGGCTGTACCCGATCTTCCATCCGGCGGCGGCGCTGTACACGCCGCGCATGCTCGAGACGCTGCGCGAGGACTTTG
>Ga0208714_1000245_pt1 | contig 15845 bp, 8 predicted proteins | sample NGESurshal072012_3_FD_184461 | JGI IMG/M metagenome (GOLD analysis project Ga0208714, IMG submission 184461) | Arctic peat soil microbial communities from Barrow, Alaska - NGEE Surface sample 415-1 shallow-072012 (SPAdes) | ecosystem: Environmental > Terrestrial > Soil > Wetlands > Peat ... | reverse complement strand
GACAGCCCATCGGGCCGCAGGGTGGCCGATTCCGCGTCCGTTGCAACCAGGCCCGCGTAGACCTCGCGGGTGCGGCGGGCGACCTCTGCCCAGTCGAAGCCGAGCACGTGCTCGCGGGCCTCGGCGATCAGCCGGGCCCGCGCGAGGTCATCGGTCAGCACCTTCCCCACGACGGCGCCCAGGGCGGCCGAATCGCGGGAGGGAAACCGGAGCCCGACCGTGCCGTCGCCCGGGACGACTTCGCGCAGGCCGCCGGTGTCGGCGACGACGCACAGGCAGCCCGACGCCATCGCCTCGAGCGCCACGAGCCCGAACGGCTCGTAGATCGAGGGCACGATGCAGAGATCGGCGACCCGGTAGAGCGAGTGCAGCATGTCGTCGCCCACCCAGCCGAGGAAGGAGCCGTGCTTGGAGAGGCCGAGGCGGCGGGCCTGTCGCTTGAGCTCGTTCTCCGCCGTGCCGGTGCCGGCGACGACGAAGCGGACGTTGCCGAGCCGCTTGATCACAGGCGCGAGCGCGTCGAGCGCGAGGTGGAAGCCCTTCTCGTAGACGAGCCGCCCGACGAGCAGCACGAGGCGCTCCTCCGGGGCCGCGTAGCGGCCCCGCAGAGCGCCGAGATCATCGACCACCGGCTCGAGGTCGCGCGGATCGATCCCGTTGGGGATCACGGTGATCCGCGCGACGGGCACGCCGAACACGGTGGCCACATGGCTGCGCATGTACCGCGAGCAGGTGACCACATGGTCGGCTCGCCGCACCATCGCCCGCTCGACGCCGTGAATGTGGGACTGCGGGTAGGTCTGCACCCACCCCTGGTGGCGACCGAACTCGGTGGCGTGGATGGTGGTCAGCCACGGCCGGCCAGAGCGCCGGGCCAGCCGCTCGGCCGCACTGGCCACGAGCCAGTCGTGAGAGTGCACGAGGTCGAAGTCGAGCCGCTCGCACAGCTCCATCCCCAGATCGCGCATGTCGGCGTTCATCGCCGCGACCCAACCGACGAACGCATCCACGTCCCGGGGGTACTCAGGCTCGCGCACGCGGTGCACGAACACACCGTGGCGCTCGTCCTCGGAGGGCAGTCCGCCCCCACCGCGCGTGAGCACATGGACCTCGGTGCCATCGCGCACCAGGGACTCCGACAACTTGCGGACATGGCGTCCGAGACCACCCTCGATCACGGGCGGGTACTCCCAGGAAATCAGCAGTACGCGCATCCCCACGTCGCTGCACCCTACAGTCAGACGCGCTCGAACACCGCCAGACCGTACTCGCCGAGCAGCCGGGACAGGGGCTCGGCGCCCGTGAACGACCGCTCCTCGCCCCGGAGGACGTCGCGCCAGCGGCCCGGCGGCGCCTCGAGCGTGCCCTCGGGCGCACCGGGGCGGACGGCGACCGCCACCAGCACGTCGCCGCCACGGACGAAGGCACACGTTCCCGCGCCGGCGTCGAGCGGCTCGTAGTCCCCGGCGAACGGCTCCGGGCGCCGGGCGCGCAGCGTCAGCAGGCGCAGATTCAGCCACAGCTTGGCCGTCTCGGGATCGGGCGGCGAGCCGCCCATCAGCCGCGCCAGCATCGCCCCGTACCACTGCCAGTCGACCGGGCGGCGGTTGTCAGGATCGACGAGGGCGCGGAACGGGAGCTCGTTGCCCCGGTAGAGATCGGGGACTCCCGGCGAGGTCAGCTTCAGCGCCAGCTGACCGAGCGTCACGCGGTCGCCCGCCGCCGCCACCCGCGCCGCGAAGGGCTCGAAGTCGGCCAGGAACGCGCGGCCGGAGTAGAGCGCGCGGCAGAAGCACATCACCGCCTGCTCCCAGTCGTGGTTCTGATCGATCCAGCTCGTGTTGCGCTTGGCCTCGCGCAGCGCCTTCTCCATGTAGGCCTCGATCCGCTCCAGGCTGATCGGCCAGGCGCCGATCAGGGTCTGGTACAGGAAGTACTGCTCGACTGGGTCGGGCGCGCCGCCACTGCGCAGCGGCTCTCCGAGCTCGAGCCAGCGGTGGACGTGCTCGGCCCATTCGTCCGGGATCGAGGCCAGCACCGTGAGCCGTGCGCGCACGTCGGCCGAGCGCTTGGCGTCGTGGGTCTGGGTGGTGAGCAGGCCGAGCGGGAAGCGCTCGGCGCGCTCCGCGTTGGCGGCGTGGAAGCGGTCCACACTGATGCCGAAGCGGCTCGGGTCGCCGCCGACGTCGTTGAGCGCCAGCAGCCGCGCGTACCGGTAGAAGGCCGTGTCCTCGACCCCCTTGGCCATCACCGCCGGAGTGCTCTGCTGAAACCGGGTCACGAAGGCCGCCGGCGCCGGCCGCTCGAGCAGCAGCATCCGGGCCAGCTCGGGCGCCATCTCCGCAGCGGCGACGGCGCGGCGGTCCTCGTCGGCGACGATGCCCCGCGCGGCGTCCACATAGGTCCGGTACACGGGCAGCGACGCCAGCGCCCGGGCCAGCGCCTCGGGGCCGCCGGGGAGCTCGGCGCCGAGCTCCCGGGCGAGCCGCTCGGCCTCGAACGCGAACGGCCCGTGCACCTGCTCGAGCTTCGCGTCGGCGGCTACCTCGCCGAAGCTCCTCTGGTCCCCGGAGACCTCCTTCCACAGCGCCGTCAGCGGCGCCTCGCCGGCCGGGTCGACGAACAGGGCCGTGACGTCGTTGAGGAACTCGTAGCCGACGGTGCCCGACACGGACCAGTCACGCAGCCGCTCACCGGAATCGAGAATCTTCTCCACCCACACCTGCGTCGCACCGCGAGCGCGGAGCCGCTCGAAGTAGCCGGCGGGATCGGCCAGGCCATCGGGATGGTCGATCCGCAGACCGTCGACCAGGCCCTCGCGCACGAGGCGCAGGACCAACTCGTGGGTCTGCTCGAACACATCGAGATCCTCCTGGCGCAGGGCGGCGAGGTCGTCGATGTCGAAGAAGCGGCGGTAGCGCCCGGTGGCCTGATCGACGTCGAAGAAGCGCTCGCGGAGCTCCGGATCGGCCCAGAACCGGTTGGCATCGTCGGCCGCCATGTGATTGGGCACGACGTCGAGCACGATCCCGAGCCCGGCGGCGTGCGCGTCCGCGGCCAGCGAGCGGAACGCCGACTCGCCGCCGAGCGCGTCCGAGAGACGGCTCGGGTCGGTGACGTCGTATCCGTGCGTGGAGCCTGGCCGGGCCTGGAGCGAGGGCGAGAGGTACAGGTGCGAGACACCGAGGTCGCGCAGGTACGGAATCAGTCCGCGAGCGTCGGCGAATCCGAACTCGGCGGTCAGCTGCAGCCTGTACGTCGCCCGCAGCTCAGCCACGGTCCCGGTCGTGCCGGCGCCGCCCACGCCCTGCCTGGCGCAGCACGATGATCGAGCGGCCCGTCACCGTCACCTCGGTCCGCGCGCCGTAGCGCGCGCTGCCCGCCTCGGCTTCCGGGTCCGCGGTCGAGAGCTCGAGCTCCCACTGCGCCCCGAACCGGCGACGGGGCAGCATGAACGTGCGGTCGTGCTCGTGGGCGTTGAACAGCAGCACGAAGTTGTCGTCCTGTGTCTCCTCACCGTGCGGTCCCACGTTGGGGATCTCGGCGCCGTTGAGAAACATCCCCAGCACCGGCTCCCCGTGCTGCCAGTCGCGCCGCGTCATCTTGCGGCCGTCGGTGCGAAACCACCACACGTCCGGCAGCCCGGAGTCCTTGAGCGGCGTACCGCGCAGGAAGCTGTTGCGGTGAAAGACGGGATGCGCGCGGCGCAGCCGGATCAGCCGGCGCGTGAACTCGCGCATCGCATCCGCCTGCGGGTTCTCGCCCCAGTCGTACCACGAGATCTCGCTGTCCTGGCACCAGCCGTTGTTGTTGCCGCCCTGGCTGCGGCCGATCTCGTCGCCGCCGAGCAGCATCGGGGTGCCCTGCGAGACGAACAGCGTGGTCAGGAAGTTCCGCTGCTGACGCGCCCGCAGGGCGAGGATCTCCTCGTCGTCGGTCTCGCCCTCGACGCCGCAGTTCCAGGAGCGGTTGTCATCGGTGCCGTCCTGGTTGCCCTCGAGGTTGGCCTCGTTGTGCTTGTCGTTGTAGGAGACGAGGTCCGCGAGCGTGAAGCCGTCGTGCGCGGTGATGAAGTTGATCGACGCAAACGGGTCGCGTCCGTCATGGGCGTACAGATCCGAGGAGCCGGTCAGCCGCGAGGCGAAGTCGCCAACCCCCGCATGCTGGCGCCAGAAGTCCCGCATTGTGTCGCGGTAGATGCCGTTCCACTCCGACCACAGGACGGGGAAGTTGCCCACCTGATAGCCGCCGGGACCGACATCCCACGGCTCGGCGATCAGCTTCACCTGCGAGAGCACGGGGTCCTGGTGGATCACGTCGAAGAAGGCCGACAGCCGGTCGACGTCGTAGAACTCGCGCGCCAGCGCCGAGGCGAGATCGAAACGGAAGCCGTCGACGTGGCATTCCACCGCCCAGTAGCGCAGCGAGTCCATGATCAGCCGCAGCACGCTCGGGTGCACCGGGTTGAGCGAGTTCCCGGTGCCGGTGAAGTCCATGTAGTGGCGCTCCTCGTCGGGCATGAGCCGGTAGTAGGAGCGGTTGTCGATGCCCTTGAACGAGAGTGTGGGCCCGAGGTGGTTGCCCTCCGCGGTGTGGTTGTAGACAACGTCGAGGATCACCTCGATTCCGGCCCGGTGCAGGGCCTTGACCATGCCCTTGAACTCGCGCACCTGCTCGCCGTCGCTGCCGGTCGCCGCGTACTCGGAGTGCGGGGCCAGGAACCCGATTGTGCTGTAGCCCCAGTAATTGGTCAGCTCCCGGTCGGCGAGGAAGGACTCGTCGCAGATGTGGTGCACGGGTAGCAGCTCGACGGCGGTGACGCCGAGCGAGGTGAGGTACTCGATCGCCGGCTCGGAGGCCAAGCCGGCGTAGGTGCCGCGCAGGTCCTCGCGGATCTCGGGATGGCGCATCGTGAACCCCTTCACGTGCGTCTCGTAGATCACCATGTCGGAGAACGGAAGCCGGGGCGGGACGTCGCCCTCCCAGTCGAAGTGTGGGTTGACCACGACCGACTTCGGGATCACGAACGCGTCGTCCTCGTCGTCGGGTTCGAAGTCGGCGTCCTCCTCGCCCGTCGGCACGTAGGGCAGCACGTTGACGTGCTCGCGCCACGCGACCATGCCGTCGATCGCCTTCGCGTAGGGATCGATCAGCAGCTTGGACGGGTTGAAGCGATGTCCCTCCTGCGGCGCGTACGGACCGTGCACCCGGTAGCCATAGTGCTGGCCGGGGCCCACGCCGGGCAGGTAGCAATGGAAGTTGTGAGCCGTCCGCTCCGCCACGTCGACGGACGTTTCCTCGCCGGCCTGGTCGAACAGGCACAGCTCCACGCGCTCGGCGTTCTCCGAGAACAGCGAGAAGTTGGTGCCTTCTCCGTCCCAGCTCGCGCCCAGCGGGAAGGGCCGTCCTGGCCACACCTCGGTCATTCGATCAACGCTCCCGAGAGAGGCGCCAGCGTGACGTGCCCGTCGTCGAGGCGGGTCTGTGGATCGGTGGCCAGGACGACGCGCCCGCCCGCGCACGGCACGCGCCGCGGTTCCGCGGCGAAGTTCGAGACCAGCTCGTAGTGCCCCCGGCGGACCCGCAGCCAGCGCGCCGGCTCGTCGAACGCGATCTCGTCGGCGTCGCCGACGGGGAGGGCGCGACGCGCGGCCAGCAACTCTGCGTACAGCCGAGCCAGTTCCGGGTCGCGACGGCGCGTCAGCTTCGAGGCCGCGAACGTCTCGGGCGACTGCGGGTCGGGGATCTCGCGATCGAACTGCGCGAACGCGGCGAACTCGCGCCGGCGCCCCTCTCGCGTGGCGTTCGCGATCTCGGCGTCGATGTGGTCGGAGAAGAACTGGAACGGAGCCTGCTCGCCGTACTCCTCGCCCTGGAACAGGAGTGGCACGAACGGCGCCAGCACGGTGCTGAACGCGGCCAGAGCTCGCGCCGGCTCGGGCAGGCGGTCGCCGAACGCGCGATTGCCGACCTGGTCGTGGTTCTGGGAGAAGACGACGAACCGGCTCGGCGGAACGTCGTCGGCGGGAGCGCCGAAGCGCCGCCGGCGGAAGCTCGAGTAGCCACCGTCGTGCACGTGGGGCCGGTGGTAGGCCTTGGCGAGCTGGGACACACTGCCGAACTCGGCGTAGTAGCCCTCGCGGTAGCCGGTCAGCAGCACGCGCAGTGCGTGGTGGAAGTCGTCGGCCCAGGCCCCGTCACAGCCGTAGCCGCCGTGGTCAGCCGGGCGCATCACGCGGGGGTCGTTGAGCCCGCTCTCGGCGATCACCAGGGCGCGCTCGTCGACCTCGTGCACGCGCCGCGCGATCGCGGCCACGATGTGCTCGGCATGGTCATCGAAGATGGCGTGGATGGCGTCGAGGCGCAGGCCGTCGATCCCGAACTCGCGCACCCACCCGACCGCGCTCTGGATCACCCACTCGCGGACCGGATCGCAGTCGGCGTCGTCGAAGTTGATCGCCCGTCCCCACGGGGTCTCGTACTTGCCGGTGAAGTACGGTCCGAACGCCTCCATCGCCTTGACGCCGGAGGCGCCGAGATGGTTGTAGACGACGTCGAGGATCACCGCGAGTCCCGCTTCGTGAGCCGCGCGGACGAGCCGCGCGAGCCCGTGCGGGCCGCCATAGGCGGAGTGCGCGGCCGAGATGTAGACCCCGTCGTAGCCCCAGCCGTGGCGGCCGGGGAAATCGGCCACGGGCATGATCTCGATCGCCGTGACGCCGAGTTCCGCGAGCTCGCGGAGGTGCGGGATCGCCGCCTCGAACGTCCCCTCGGGCGTGAACGTGCCGACGTGAAGCTCGTATACGACCAACTGCTCGATCGAGGGGGGCGCGAAGCGCCGCTCGTGATCATCGCGCAAGGTGCTGGTGTCGAGCACCCGCGACGGGCCGCGCAGCCCATCGGGCTGCCAGCGGCTGCACGGATCGGGTAGCGCCACACCGTCGAGCACGAACCAGTAGTCCGAGCCCGAAGGCGCCGAGGCCAGGGCCTCGTAGATCCCGTACCCCACGTGCTCGAGCGCCTGATCGCGATCCTCGATCCGCAGCGCGACCGACCCCGCCCACGGCGCCCAGACCCGGAACTCGGTCGTTCCTTCGGGTCGGGGGCGGGCCCCGAGCGGGAGCTCCCACGGGTACGCACCGGACTCGGTGGCCGGGACCCGGGCAGGGGCCGAGACGCGAGCCTCACGGCGCGCCGTCACTGCGCGGGCATCAGTCGACATCGGGGACTAGCCAGATGGCCGCCAGCGGCGGCAGCGTCAGCTCGGCGGAATAGGACTGACCGTGCCACGGAATCGGCTCGGGCTCGATCGCCCCGAGGTTTCCGGTGTCACTGCCTCCGTAGAAGGTCGAATCGGTGTTGATCGCCTCCCGCCAGCGGGACGAGCGCGGCAGCCCGAGCCGGTAGCCGGAGCGCGGCACCGGCGAGAAGTTGGCCACGAACACGAGCACCCGCTCGTGGTCGGCGGAGCTGCGGGCGAACGCGATCACGTTGCTGTCGGCGTCGTTGGGCTCAAGCCACCAGAACCCCGCCGGCTCGGAGTCGAGGCCCCACAGCGCCGGCTCATCGCGGTACACGCGATTGAGGTCGCGCACGAGCGACTGGATGCCGGCATTCTCGGGTCGCCCGAGCAGATGCCAGTCGAGCGAGCGCTCATGGCTCCACTCCTGCTCCTGGGCCAGCTCACCGCCCATGAACAGCAGCTTCTTGCCCGGGTGCGCCCACATGTAGGCGTAGAGCGAACGGAGGTTGGCCAGCTTCTGCCAGCGGTCGCCCGCCATCTTGGAGTACAGCGAGCCCTTGCCGTGCACGACCTCGTCGTGCGAGAGCGGCAGGATGAAGTTCTCGCTGAAGGCGTACATCAGGCTGAAGGTCAGCTCGTGGTGGTGATAGCGGCGGTAGATCGGATCCTGCTGGAAGTATCCGAGCGTGTCGTGCATCCAGCCCATGTTCCATTTGAAGCCGAAGCCGAGACCACCGAGATAGGTCGGTCGGGACACCCCTGGCCACGCCGTCGATTCCTCGGCGGCTGAGATCACGCCGGGCTCATCGCGGTAGATGACCTCGTTGAACTCCTTCAGGAAGGCCACCGCGTCGAGATCCTCGCGGCCCCCGAACGCGTTCGGGACCCATTCGCCTTCCTTGCGCGAGTAGTCGAGGTAGAGCATCGAGGCGACGGCGTCGACGCGGATGCCGTCGACGTGGTACTCGCGCAGCCAGAACAGCGCGTTGGAGATGAGGAAGTTGCGGACCTCGTAGCGGCCGTAGTTGAACACGAGCGTGCCCCAGTCGGGGTGCGCGCCGCGGCGGGGGTCGGCGTGCTCGTACAGCGCTGTGCCGTCGAAGCGGGCCAGCGCCCATTCGTCGCGCGGGAAGTGCGCCGGCACCCAGTCGAGGATCACGCCGATCCCGTGCCCGTGCAGCCGGTCGACGAACTCGCGCAGGTCGTCGGGGGAGCCGTAGGCCGGGGTGGGCGCGAAGTAGCCGGTCACCTGGTAGCCCCACGAGCCACTGAACGGATGGGCCATCACCGGCAGCAGCTCGACGTGGGTGAACCCCATGTCGTTGACGTAGGCGGCCAGCTCGTCGGCCAGCTCGAGGTAGCTCAGCGACCGGTTGCCCTCGAGCGGGTTCAGCCGCCAGGAGCCCAGATGGACCTCGTAGATCGACACCGGCTCGGCCAGCGGCTGCTGTTCGCGGCGGGTGCTCAGCCAACGCGCGTCGGCCTCGCTCCAGCGATGCTCGGGCTGACACACGACCGACGCCGTCCGCGGCGGCGGCTCGGTCTCCTGCGCGTACGGATCGGCTCGCAGGACGAGATCGCGATCGGCGGTCAGGAGCTCGTACTTGTACCGCGCTCCCGCCCCGACAGCGGGGACGAACAGCTCCCAGATGCCGGTGGCGCCGAGCGAGCGCATCGGGTGCAGCCGCCCGTCCCAGGAGTTCCAGTCGCCGACCACGCTGACCGAGCGGGCGGCGGGCGCCCACACCGCGAAGGCCGTCCCGTGGCGTCCCTCGTGCTCGCGCACGTGGGCCCCGAGCCGGTCGTAGAGCTGCTCGTGGCGCCCCTCGCCGACGAGGTGCTGGTCGAGCTCGCCGATCGTCGGCGTGAACGCGTACGGGTCCTCGATCGTGAAGCTGGTATCCGGCCCGTACTCGACTTCGAGCGTGTAGCGCAGCGGCAGCTCGACGCCGTCGATCCGGCCCTCGAAGATGCCGGCGGGGTGGATCAGCTCGAGCTCGACGCCGGCGCCGGCGCCGTAATGGGCCGTGACCGCGCTGGCCGCCGGACGCAGTGCCCGGATGACGACGCCGTCGCCGTCCGGATGGGCGCCGAGGACGGAGTGCGGGTCCGGGTGCTCGCGGCGGCCGAGGGCGTCGAGGGCCTGGGTCGCCACCTTCATGCGGACTCGAGCAGCCGCCGGATGCCGGCGACGGGGATCGGCAGCCAGTCCGGCCGGTTCTCGAGCTCGTATTGCAGCTCGTAGATCGCCTTCTCGAGCTCGTAGATCGAGAGCAGGTTGGTCAGCGCCGCGCCCCCGGACGGCAGCAGCGTGGCGTCGACGGTGTCGAGATAGCGGCTCAGGAAGGCGTGGCGGGCGCGCTCCTCGAAGTCGGCCGGCGCCGTGGCTCCGCGCTGCAGCTCCACCGCCGAGACGACGTAGGCGAATGAGCGCAGCATGCTCGCCACGTCGCGCAGCGGCGAGCGCTTCTGGCGACGCTCGGGCAGCGGCCGGGCGGGCTCGCCCTCGAAGTCGATGATCACCCAGCCGCGCGGCGTGTAGAGCGTCTGTCCGAGGTGGTAGTCGCCGTGGGTGCGGATCACGCGACCGCCGAGGCCGAGCTGGGCGCGCATGGCCAGCCGCTCCCGGACGTCCTGGGCCCGGCCGGCAATCGGCGCCACGCCGTCGTCGTCGGGCAGCCGCAGGAAGATCCGCTCGATGTCCTCGTCGATCGTCGCCGTCAACAGCGCCAGCGCCTCATTGCTGGGCTCCTCGGGCGAAAAGGCGGGATCGCCGGCGTCGGAGGCGAGCACGGAGTGCATCGCGGCGGTGACTTCGCCGAGGCTGCCCAGACGTTCGAGGAACAGGTCGGGATCGCGCTGGATCTCATCCAGGGCCAGCTCCCAACCGTCGACCGCATCCGAGAAGAAGCGTTGAACCACGCCGAGCGTGGTCGAGAACGAGCGGCCGTCGTACTCGTAGTAGCCGTACAGCGGCGCGATGTTGGGGAACTCTCGTGCGGTCAGGAAGCGGAGCATCTCTAGTTCTGGGTTGATGCCCGCTTCCAGCTTCCTGAACACCTTCAAGACGAGCTCGTCGCCGAACACCAGCGACGAGTTCGACTGCTCGACGCCGATCAGCCGCACCGCCGCGTCATCGGGAAGCGCGATCACGCCGTCGGCGCGGCTGAAGCGCAGTGTCCCCTCGCCGGCCTCGATCGGCTCGCCCGCGTCGATACGGCGCAGCAGCTCCCGTGCATGGTCTGGATCGGCGACGCCGTCGATGATCGTCCACTCGTCGGTGTAGGCGATCCGCTCCTGCGTGACCAGCTCGCCGCGGGGCCGCAGGCCGAGCGGGAGCTGGTAAAGCTCGTGCTGGCCGGTGGCGAAGCGCGTCTGCACGAGCGCCAGCAGCAGCGTCGGCTGCTCTGCGAGCACGACGCTCTCGAGCACCTCGATCCCGGTGACGTGACGGGACTTGGACGCGTACCAGCGCTGCTTCTCGACCCATTCGCGCAGAGCCTCGACGTCGAGGAAGTGGCGGACGTCGGTCCCTGGTGCCCAGATGCCGTCGGTCATCGGACCTCCTCCTGTTGATCCTCTCCGACCAGCTGGAACCAATAGAAGCCTCGCGGCGCGAGGGTGAGCAGATACGGCAGCTCCCCGATCCGAGGGAAGTGCGAGCGCCCGAACAGCTCCACCGGATGGCGGCCCTGCCGGGCGGAGAGATCGAGTTCGACGGCCTGGGCCGAGCGTGCGACGTTGTGCACGCACAGCATCACGTCGTCCTCGAAGCGGCGCAGGTGGGCGAAGATGCGGGGATTGGAAGTCCGGATCGGCACGTAGGTACCGAAGCCGAACACCGGATGCTCCTTGCGCAGCGCGATGAATCGGTGGATCCAGCGCAGCAGCGACGTCGGTGTCCGCAGCTGGGCCTCGATGTTGACCGCCTGATAGCCGTAGACCGGATCCATCAGCGGCGGTGCGTACAGCTGCGCGAAGTCGGCCCGCGAGAAGCCGCCGTTGCGGTCGCCGGTCCACTGCATCGGCGTCCGGACGCCGTCGCGGTCGCCGAGGAACACGTTGTCGCCCATGGCGATCTCGTCGCCGTAGTAGAGGACCGGCGAGCCGGGCAACGAGAACAGGATCGCCGTCATCAGCTCGATCTCGTCGCGGCCGTTGTCGAGCAGCGGCGCCAGCCGGCGACGGATTCCGACGTTGATCTTCATGCGCGGGTCCTTGGCGTATTCCGCGTACATGTAGTCCCGCTCTTCGTCGGTCACCATCTCGAGCGTCAACTCGTCGTGGTTGCGCAGGAACAGCCCCCACTGACACGTATCCGGAATCGCAGGGGTCTGCTCGAGGATCTCGTAGATCGGCACCGCCTCCTCACGCCGCACAGCCATGAACATACGCGGCATGACGGGAAAGTGGAACGCCATCTGACACTCGTCGCCGTCGCCGAAGTACTCGACCACGTCCGAGGGCCACTGGTTGGCTTCGGCCAGCAGCACGCGATCGGGGTAGATCTCGTCGATCTCGTGCCGCACCCGCTTCAGGTACTCGTGGGTCTCGCGCAGGTTCTCGCAGTTGGTCCCCTCACGCTCGTACAGGTAGGGCACCGCGTCGAGCCGCAGCCCGTCAAGGCCGAGGTCGAGCCAGAAGCGCAGCACGTCCAGCATCGCCTCCTGCACCTCGGGATTGGCGAAGTTGAGATCGGGCTGGTGGGAGAAGAAGCGATGCCAGTAGTAGGCGCCGGCGACCGAGTCGTAGGTCCAGTTCGAGGTCTCGGTATCGGTGAAGATGATCCGGGCGCCGGCATAGCGCTCGTCGTTCTCGGACCACACGTACCAGTCCCGCTTGGGAGAGTTGGGGTCCGAACGCGACTCCTGGAACCAGGGATGGTCGCTGGAGGTGTGGTTCATGACCAGATCGGCGATCACCCGGATCCGCCGGGCGTGGGCAGCGTCGATGAACTGCCTGACGTCCTCGACCGTGCCGTAGTCCGGGTGCACCTGGTTGAAGTCGGAGATGTCATAGCCACCGTCACGCAGCGGCGAGGCGTAGAACGGCAGCAACCAGATGCAGTCGATCCCGAGCCACTGCAGGTAGTCGAGCTTCTCGGTCAGGCCGCGGAAGTCGCCGGACCCGTCTCCGTTGGCGTCGTAGAAGCCGCGGATGTGGATCTCGTAGAACACGGCCCGCTTGAACCACAGCGGCTCGGCCTCGAACCACTGGCGGTTCTGGGCCTGCGCCTCGACCGGAGGCTGCTCCTCAGGGTGGTGAGCGTCGGGCTCACCCGTCGCTCGTCCCGTGACCGCCTGCGAGCTCATCACGCCTCCACTTTAGTCACGTGGGCCTGGCGAACGCCGGGCTCGAGGCGCACGTAGTTGGGACCGATCCGCCACGGGAAGTGCTCGTCGGTGAGCAGGTCGTGGACTGAGAACGACGACGGCAGCCCGAGGTGCGCGGGAATCGTCATCGCACCCTCCTGCGGCCAATGGGGATCGAGGTTGACCACCGTGATCACGGTGTTGCCCGCGGATTGCTTGGCGTAAGCGATCAACGCCTCGTTGGCCGTGTCGAGGAAGGTCACGTTCGAGAACGCCTGTAGGGACGGGTTCTCACGCCGGGCCTCGTTGAGACGGCCGATCATCGGACTCAGCGGCCCGCCGATCGTCCGCTCCTTGAGCTCGTACTTCTCGGAGTGCAGGTACTCCTCCGAGCCCTCGCGCACCGGCACATTCTCGAGTTGCTCGTAGCCCGAGTAGATCCCGTAGCTGGGGCTGAGCGTGGCCGCCAGCACGAGCCGGGCCTCGAACGCGGCGCGACCGCCGTGCTGCAGGTAGGCGTGCAGGATGTCGGGCGTGTTGGCGAAGAAGTTCGGCCGGAAGTACTCCTGCTCCCCGGAATAGGCCAGCTCGGAGACGTATTCGGTCAGCTCCCAGCGGGCGTTCTTCCACGTGAAGTAGGTGTAGGACTGGCTGAACCCGATCTTGCCCAGGTGCCGCATCACCGCCCGCCGGGTGAACGCCTCGGCGAGGAAGACGACATCGCGGTCGCGGGCATGCACCTCGGCGATCAGCCAGGCCCAGAAGGCGAACGGCTTCGTATGCGGGTTATCGACCCGGAACACCTTGACGCCCCAGTCGACCCAGCCCAGCACCACCTCGAGCAGCGCCTTCCAGAGCCCGCGCCAGTCCGGCGATTCCCAGTTGACGTTGTAGATGTCCTGGTAGCGCTTGGGGGGGTTCTCGGCGTACTTGAGCGTGCCATCGGGACGGTGGTGGAACCATTCGGGGTGCTCCTGCAGCCACGGGTGGTCGGCCGAGCACTGGATCGCGAAGTCGAGCGCGATGTCGAGCCCGAGCTTCGCGGCGGCCCGAGTCAGCGAGCGCACGTCGTCGATCGTGCCGAGCTCGGGTGCGACCGCGTCATGACCGCCGGCCTCGCCGCCGATCGCCCACGGTGAGCCGGGATCGCCCGACGCGGCGACCAGCGTGTTGTCACGGCCCTTTCGGTTCCTCACGCCGATTGGGTGGATCGGCGGCAGGTAGATCACGTCGAAGCCCAGCGCGGCCAGCTCCGGCAGCCGTTGCTCGACCGCGCTCAGACCGCCGAACGAGCGCGGGAACAGCTCGTACCAGGCGCCGAAGCGGGCCCGCAGGCGATCAACCTCAATTGTGAGCGGGTCGGCCAGCGTGACGCTACCGTGGCGCTCTTGGACGCGCTCGATCGCTTCGAACAGCTCGTGACCGAGGACCGCGTCGTATTTGGCGGTGTCCGGCGTCGTCTCGTCCTCGAGCGTCGCCAGCGCGTGCTCGATCAGCTTGCGCTCCGCCTTGACGCGCGTGCGCTCGGACGCGGCGCGCAGCAGCAGCGCGCCCTCCGACAGCTCCCCGGCGAGCTCGCGCTGGCCGGCCTGCAGCTTGCGGTCGAGCTCGTCGCGCCAGGTACCGAACACGTCCGTCCAGGCTTCGATCGTGAACTGCCAGCGCCCCGGGCGGTCGACGCTGAACTCCCCGCCCCACCGCACGCCCTCGAGGTGGGCGTCGGTTCGGCGCAGCGGCGCCTCGAGCCAGCGCCGGTCGCGCGGGCCCCGATAGCGGACCACGGCGCGCAGCTTGTCGTGCCCATCGCGGAAGATGTCCGCCGCCACGGCGAGGACGTCGCCGACGCAGCGCTTCACCGCATAGCGGCCGTCGTCGACGACCGGGGCCGGATACTGGATCTGGATCCGTGTCGGGGGTTGGGTTGCGATCGTGCGGGGCACTTGCTGGGGAAGTATCCGACTCGGCACGTCAGCTAAACCACGATCTTGTGAACGCGCTTCGCCGCTCGTGCGGAATCCAGCTCCATATCACCTCGCTTCCGGGCGGTCGTCTCGGACCGGAGGCGTACCGGTTCGTCGACTGGTTGGAGGCGGCGGGGCAGGCATGGTGGCAGGTCTTGCCGCTCGGACCCCCTGACCGTCATCGATCGCCCTACAAGTCGCGCTCAGCGTTCGCGGCGTGGCCGGGATTGCTGGGTCAGCCCGGGGCGCCCGTGTCGGCCGCGGAGGTCGCCGACTTCCGTGAGCGCAACATCTACTGGATCGACGATTGGGAGCGCGCCTCGCGCCGCGGCGCCGTCGCCGACCAGGTCCGCTTCGATCGCGAGTGGGGCGCGCTGCGCGCCTACGCGGCCGAGCGGGGCGTCCGGATCATCGGCGACGTCCCCATCTACGTGGCGCCCGACAGCGCCGATCGCCGCGCCCATCCCGAGTACTTCCGCGACGGCGTCGTGGCCGGCACGCCGCCGGACACGTTCTCGGCCACAGGACAGCTGTGGGGCAACCCGCTTTACGACTGGCCCGCGCTCAGGCGCCGGCGCTACGACTGGTGGACGGCGCGCCTGCGCCGCACGCTGGAGCTGTTCGACCTGGCGCGGATCGACCATTTCCGCGGGTTCGTGGCCTACTGGGCGGTGCCGGAGGGCGCGCGGACCGCGCTGCACGGCCGCTGGTGCCGCGGGCCCGGAGCGAGCCTCTTCAAGGTGCTCGAGCGTGAGCTCGGGACCCTGCCCCTGGTCGCCGAGGACCTCGGCGTGATCACGCCGGCGGTCGAGGCCCTGCGCGACTCCCTCGGGCTGCCCGGGATGCTCGTGCTCCAGTTCGCGTTCGATCCCGAGGACCCCGATCAGAACCCGCACGACCCGGCCAACCACCGCGAGAACCGGCTCGTCTACACCGGCACCCACGACACCGACACCGCCCGCGGATGGTACGACTCGCTCGACCCCGAGCGCCGCGGACTGCTCGCCCGCGAGCTCGAGCGCCAGGCGATCTCCGAGCGCGAGCCGTGGTGGGCGCTGATCCGCCTCGCCCTCGCCTCCCCCGCCCGCATCTCGATGATGCAGGTCCAGGACGTGCTCGGCCTCGGCTCAGGCGACCGCATGAACGACCCCGGCCGGGCGAGTGGCAGCTGGCGATGGCAGCTGCGACCGAGGGCGTTGACGCCGGCGCTGGCGCGTCGGTTGCGCGAGGCGACGGTGGCGGCCGGGCGGACGTGAGCCGCCTCCCCAGTCGTCGACGTGGACGCTCTTTTCCACGCATATGATGGAAAAGAGCGTCCACGTCTGGATA